>Ga0209208_10013576_pt1 | contig 10147 bp, 3 predicted proteins | sample S1TSphfallax_3_FD_187694 | JGI IMG/M metagenome (GOLD analysis project Ga0209208, IMG submission 187694) | Host-associated microbial communities from peat moss isolated from Minnesota, USA - S1T2_Fd - Sphagnum fallax MG (SPAdes) (version 2) | ecosystem: Host-associated > Plants > Peat moss >... | reverse complement strand
CCCCCCCCAATAATTGTTTGGTGCATGTAGGTCATAAAAATAACATTAAGTGTCCCCCAAGGTATTTTCACATGAAATAAGATTTTCACATGAAAATTATACAAATGAACTCATATACATAATCCATGAATGAAGTGAATAAATTATGATTTGCAAAGGATGACCACAAAAATTATATTCAAACATAATTTCAACAAAAAAACTTGGTGGGATAAAACTTCAAAAAACAAATTCTATCTTGTTACAAACAATTATATATCCATCATTGTTGTATTCCTCCAATGTTAACACATATTGTCCTAAGAAAAAAAGATTTCAGTTATTTATGTAAGTGAAGAATATTAACAATTCACATTGTTATAATGCACCACAACACAACATGTGAAAAATAAAAATGATCTACATTTAGTTATGAAAATATAAATGCATATGTATGAGTTAGGAACAACTTCATAGTCATAGCATAAAAAACACGGGGTTCACCTTTAATCCAACGATACAATTCAACAATCTTTCTTGCTATGACAAATGTTAAAGAATGTCCTTAGTCTATATTGTCAACATCAATCCCATGCAAGAACACATGCATAAGAGCATCCGATGTGTCCAATTTCACACATGATTGAAGATGATTTTGTATAGCATTTTGTTTGGATAATCACATCCATATGTGAGAATCAAAGGCACTTAATAATATGATATTGCTATTACGAGAAAAATAACCACGCAAAATTAACAAGTAGACTTGGAATTCCTATATGCCACATACTTATCACATATAGTATATCGAGTGTTTTCATGATTTTCATGATTCAATATTCATCCTCATAATTCAAAATGGATCGATTCTTGAAGATAGTGAAATACAACAATTTCATGTGATAGACTTCCTTTTTTTTTCTTGCCTTGCATGTGACATGCATAACTTAATATGTGACATGCATAATTTTATTTTTGCATGTGATTTGGATAAGCACATTTTTCATAATTGTGACATGAAAAGTTTAGAAAGTGCCTTTCATTTGATATTCAAGTAATAAAAGGGTAGCTTCAACACATGTTTGTTGAATAGTTAATTAATTAATTAATTTCAAGGATTCCATGTCAAATAGTTGAATGTTTTGAAAGAATCTTTATTTTCCTTCACAAAATTTTTTCTTAAATTTTTCTTTTTCCCCAAAAATCTTAACATTTTTAGAAATAATATTATTTGTATTGAAGCTACCAAGTTACTATTAATCTATAGTAGGCAATACAATAATACCTTGGTAGATTCACCATTAATTGTATTATTTGTAAAAATGTTGAAAATTTCAATTTTATTATTTTTAAACAAGAAAATATTATGACGGAAGATAAAGAAACTTTTGAAATATTTTTTTTAAAAATCAAAATTTTGAGATGGAATTTTCAAAATCAAAAAATTATTCAACAAATATGTATTGAAGCAGGCCTTGTATTAAATATAAATAAATAAATACATAAATATATCCTCTTTCTTTGCTGGTCAAAAATGTGTGTGATGGGCAATAAAAGACGAAAATTCCTACCTTGGGACTCAAGACATAGTGTACCAGCCTTTTTTATGCTGGCTATATATATATAGCCAATAAGATTTACTAAAAATTAAAAAATGCTAAAATCAATTCCGTATTGAGATTCTCAACAGCCACAATATCCGTCAAAATAATGTAATAAAAATCACCAAGATGTCTACACATGGTACAAGCAGGTAGCCAAAAATACAGAAGGACGTGCAAAAACAATTACTTAAGTATATTTAGCTTGTAGCCAAATTTGACTAAAATATTCCTGTGGATATCGCCATTTTGGCTAAATCACAAAAAAAACGACCCCAAAAAAACACTGCACGTGCACCAGCACCATCATCAGCTATGAATTCTCAACTGCCCGCAGTTTTGGTGGGATCTTTCTGCGGAAGTCTCACCAGACACGTTTACGACTCCATGGATGGCCCCCGCCCCCGCCTGCCCTTTTCTTCTACTTTTAGTCGCGCGCTCGCCAATTGCCTTCTCTTCTCATACTATTCTCTTCTTCGTTCTTCTCTCCTCTCCCGCTCGCTCGCTCGCTTGCGCTGGTTGCTTTCGTTGCTTGCTTGCTTGCTTGATTGATTGATTGATTGACTGATTGCTGTTAAGGATGAAGCAATTAACAGCCACTATCTTCTTCTCCTTCTTCCTCTCCTTCTTCACAACCAGAGATTGATGACGAGTTGCGCGATAGAGCGGCGGGAGTTCTTGAAGTCGTTTGGTCGTGGAGAAGAGACTTCGGTTTCTTTCGGTCGAATCTGCGATGCTCGTCTCGTAACTTTCTCCTACTTCTGTGACTAGAGTTGCGAAAAATTTCCCGTACTCTTCTTGAGAGAGAGAGAGAGAGAGATAGTCGCGAGCGAAACAGAGGACAGAGAGACAGAGAGACAGAGAGGAGTCTCGAGCGACATAGAAGCAGGAGAGAGAGGACTTAGTGTAGAAGTTGGTGGATATTGGCGGGATTTTATCCGCAGGAACCTAAGTGTCGGAGGAGGCGACGATCTTGAAGGACGATCGGACCGAGTGAGGGTGCAAGGGAAGAGAGTATAGCCAGGAGTGTGACGGGCGGAGAAGAGAGAGGATGAGGACTACCTGTTATCTCTCGCATGGCTCGCCGATGCTGCCGCTCGAGGACTCGTCTGCCAGGGAGTTTGCGAAACAGTTTCCGAGCTTGCATCTTGCCGAAAGGTGAAATTTCTTGTATAACAACAACAGCTGTAACTACATTCGCGTATTTTTGGCTGATTCTCTTCAGCACTGATCTTCGTGCTCTGGACGATGCACTTCTCTTTGTAAGATGATGCTTCTTGCGCCTGCCTGATAAGTTTTTCAATCCGTTGTTGGACATGGAATCCCGGTTGTACTAATGAGACAACCGGAGGAAATGACAGGAATGGTCTGGGTCATCTGCCTGCGATAATTTCCTAACATACAAAAACTCTCACAATTGAGAGGTCGTACTTGGCTTCTGGTCCAAAGATTTGTTTGCTAGAATGCAATCTTTCTTTAGTAGAGATGATGGAGATCATCTCGGATCTCTCAGAACAGTAGTAGAAGAATGGATCATGGCTTCTTTCAGCAACGCTTTTCTGAAAGTTGCCTTAACATATAACCTCCTTACAAGAGAACGTTTCTTCTGGAGCAAAGCCATTGTGATATCTGAGCCCCACTGCAGATGCAGTTTTGCAAGGAAGGAGCTTTTTTGCTCACTGCAGCCAAGCCATGCACTTGCTGCTGACAGAAGCCTATTAGAACACTTGGAAACAGCTGGAGTATTTTCTGGCAATTTGGGAGATCTTTTGCCTTTTGTCTTCCACATTCCTGCTTGCAGTTTCAAACTTTGAGAACTTTTTGCAACATAATTGTTGAAGAGTTTTACAGGAAGAGAATTGCCTATGAATTTGATGTCTTGGTTCATTCTATCTGCCATGATCTGGACTACATCTGAACCGGTTCCACTTTAGTCTTCAAAGGCTTGAAATCTAGTGTTGAATGACGGTGCTTCCCTGTTGGACTATAAGGTTTTATGCTTCTGAGATATGTAGGCCTTTGTTGTTTATCAACGGGATTGTGCAGGCCAATGGCAATTATCCCAATTTCCGCACGTGGGGATGCACCTGGGCAATGGGGTCACAAGCCAAAGGCAATCATAGCAAACTTGGCACATAGGGACACATCTGATCCTGTGGTGAATGGTGTGAACAAGAATAGCCTGATGAACACGTTCAGTGGCTTTTCACAGCAACATTATCAGGTACATTCTGTTGAATGACTGTTGCTTTCTTGTAAGCACTTAGTTTTTATGATTTTTTTGGTGAGCAAATGCAATGGAATGCTGCTGGGTGAGAATTTCTGCTTTTAACAAGTACTATCATCCTTCTATCTCTGTTTCATTTTGTCTGGATGTCATCTTCTCTCGTATTAAGAAGATGAACATCCTCTCTCCATGAGATTCACAAGTTCTGTGAGTTTGGGTTCTCTTCTTTAGGTCTAGGTTGTAAACCATTCAGAAGGAATTCTGCTAAGCAAGAAGTTCATTACACAAGGCTACTCCAGTTGTGGAATTTGTGAAATGATTGATTTGCATCAAAGTAGTTGCTTGGGTTTTTGAAGTGGGTGAACCTGTTGATGGAATCAGTTGCCAGGGCAAGTTTTCTTAGTGCTGAATGGGTTTAGAAATGTAGCATTAGGATCTGGGCATCATGTCTTTGGATAAGCTTTAATCCACGTTCTGTTTGAACTGTCTGGTGAATATACAGAGGCATGCAGTGGACCAGACATTTGATTCTGCAACACCAGTCCAGGCTTCTCACAAAGACATGCAGGAGGAGACAGCTGAAACTGAAGCCCATAATGGAAGTGGAGCTTCCAAGCGATTTGATTTTTTGGTCATTGGAAGTGGTGTGGCAGGTTTGCGATATGCGCTTGCAGTGGCAAAGTTTGGGACAGTGGCCATTGTTACAAAATCTGAGCCTCAAGAGAGCAATACAATGTATGCCCAAGGGGGTGTGAGTGCAGTTTTGGATCCAGCAGATTCTGTTGAAAGTCATATCAGGGATACTATTGTTGCTGGGGCCTTCTTATGTGATGAGGAGACAGTTGAGGTGGTCTGCCGAGAGGGACCTGAACGAGTAAGGGAGTTAATTGCATGGGGGGCTCTATTTGATCAGAGTGAGGATGGACAACTCCATTTAGCAAGGGAGGGTGGTCATTCTCACCACCGGATTGTGCATGCAGCTGACATGACAGGACGTGAAATTGAAAGGGCACTTTTGACTGCTGTTCAAACTGACCCAAATATTTCAATGTTTGAGCACCATGTTGCTGTAGATCTGCTTACCCTTCAGGATGGACCAACAGTGGTTTGCTATGGTGTGGATACCTTGGACACAAAGAAACAAAAGGTGGTACGATTCATTGGAGGTGTAACTATGTTGGCTTCAGGAGGGGCAGGTCATGTGTATCCAACCACAACAAATCCTCTTGTGGCAACTGGTGATGGAGTGGCCTTAGCACAACGGGCACATGCTGTGGTTTCAAACATGGAATTTGTGCAGTTTCATCCCACTGCATTGGCGGATGAAGGCTTACCAATCAAGCCTGAGAAGCGTGAGAATGCTTTCTTGATAACTGAGGCAATGAGGGGAGCAGGGGGCATCCTTTATAACCAAAGTATGGAGCGCTTTATGCCTCTTTACGATTCCCGAGGAGAACTTGCACCCCGTGACATGGTGGCTCGGAGCATCGATGACCAGCTGAAGAAGCGTAAAGAGAAGTTTGTGTATCTTGATATCAGTCACAAACCAAGAGAGGAAATCTTGGCCCATTTTCCTAATATTGCAGCAGAGTGCTTGAAGTATGGGCTTGACATAACTAAGGAGCCTATACCGGTTGTTCCTGCTGCCCACTATATGTGTGGTGGGGTTCAAACAGGGCTACTGGGTGAGACCTCCATACAAGGACTATTTGCTGCTGGAGAAGTCACCTGTACTGGTTTGCACGGAGCAAATAGGTTGGCAAGCAACTCCTTGTTGGAGGCCTTAGTGTTTGCAGAGAGAGCTGTAGAACCCTCTGTTGCTTATGCCTTCAAAAAGGGAAGTGAACAAGCAGACATTGAGAAGGTGGAGAAAGAATGCCTGCGTCCTGTTGTTGCCATGGACTTGAACAAGGATGAGTTAAAGGAGGTTCTTCGTTTCACAGCAGTGCAGAGAAAGCGCTTGCAACAAATAATGTGGGATTATGTTGGCATAGTGCGATCCACAGAGCGGCTCAAAGTAGCACAGAGGGAATTAACTGAGCTTGAAGCTGAGTGGGAGGAGCACTTGCTCAGAAATGGATGGAAACCAAGGATGGTGAGCCCGGAGGTGTGTGAGATGCAAAACTTGATATCGGTGTCTAATCTTGTTGTCAGTAGTGCTTTAGTTCGGCAGGAGAGTCGTGGTCTTCATTATACAACAGACTTCCCGATGCTTGTTGAGAGTGCAAGGCTTCCAACAATTCTGTTCCCTAGTTCTTCAATGACAACCTGGAGTTCGAAGTTGGTCCGCAGAACAGAAGTAGAAACAAGATAATGATTCTCCAGAGGAAGTTGCATTTTTGGAAGGAGTATAAAAAGCACCAGTAGCTGCAGGCAACACATTTTAATTGATGCTGTCTTCTTTGAAATGAGATAGCAAGGTTATTTACCCAGGAACCTGCTCTATTGTATGGTAAGGGCATTAGTCATGGACTAAAAAATTCTTTGATCACGTCATTCCTAGATTGGTGTAATTCCTAGATTGGTGTAGAGTCTTTGGAGTTGAGAGGACAAGATGACTTCTTTTCAGCAATCAGAGGGCAAGAGTGTAACACAGGAGTTTAGATTTCAGATATCTTAAGGCCTGGCAGACAAGTGCTGTGGTGATTCTGTAGAATACTTGGAACAGTATTTGTGCATCAAGATTGTTCTCTTTCCTGCTGGTTTCATTCTCTTTTGTTTGCCACAATTGTCACTGAGATCAGATGAAGAGCAAGGAGGATATGAGTAGAATAGAGAATTGAGGGTGCTCACCAATGCTCAAGATATCCCTTATTCAGACCACCATTGGCTCTGATCCAAATGATGCTGGATGAAGTGAGGGACAAGGTTCCAACAGGTGTCCCAAGAAAGTGGATAGACCACTTGTTGTGCCAGTACTGAATGCAGCAGTGCTGGAAGTGCTAGTACCAAACACAGTAGCTTACTAGAAAGGAGTCTTAAGATGCACCATACATAGCTTGAGAAATAACCAGACCAGGAGGGTTCTTTTTATTATGAAAGTTTTGAAAGAACCGGAGGTGGTGTTTTGCATGTGGGGTTGAGACAAAAATTTCACAAATTCACAAGTGTCTTTCTTGTATCTAAGGTTTTGCATCCTGTTGTCACCATGCAAACCATCAGACACTACTTGTTGTGGACATGTTAGATTCAGATCAACTTGTTCAATGATGCCAAGGTTCTTGTCACAATGAAGATTGTCAAGTTCACACTTTGTGTGATGTTCAGACAGGACATAGGGAAAATGGACAATGGGAAATGTAACCTTCATTCTAACTATTGTTCCCTAGCCTAAAACCCTATTGACATAGACAATGCATTGGAAACCCTAGCTAAAAATCTAGAACCTCTAACCTAAAACCCTAAACCTAGACCTTACCTATCACCATAGATGCTACCGACTACCTATTCTACCAATGTTTTTTTTTGGGGTGAAATTCCATAGACAAAAAAAATGTCCAAGGTGACAAGGTACAAACGAGTTTTTTGGACAAAATGCAATTTTGGTAGTATGTGATTTCATCTCAAAAATCTAGGGTAACCCTTAAGGGATATAAAATTGCTCTTCCAAGCAATATGCCATAAGACATAACATGCATAATCATTGATCAAGCCCATAGTATGGTATAATTTGTTGGTTTGTTGGGATTGACCTTATTCGAACATCCTATTTGCTTAATCCTTAAGCTTTCTTTCACTTGCCCATCATCAAGATTTTTTATGGTAATGGTTCAAAATTAGCATTAGTCAATCCAAGACCCTTTGTTGTTGCTTTGCCCAACATTGAAGATTGGAGCATTTAAATCCAACAATTTAAAAAAAAGCTTAGTATCATTGTGTTCACAACCCTTTCAATTAGAAAACTCCCTCCTCATTATGCACCATAACCACACTATGGGAAACACCTGCCCTACCAATGGTTGAATGTGTTGGGAGTTTTTAAAACTTGACAAAAGCCACATACCAAAATGAAGTTTTGAAAATCTTTACATAGTTGACACTAATAGTACCATGGGAGACCATGCTTGAAGTGGGATCGGTATCCAAAGTAGTCACCATCCTTGGTGTTCTCTCACCTTCACATAATGTGGTTGTCAAACGGAACATTATTGTAGGTTGAATATCAAGGATAATGAATGTTAGAAAACAATGGTGCTTAATACATTGTTGTTGACACCCAAGGTAAACTATTTGGTGCCCTTGTTCTTGAAGTGGAACTGCTAGGTGTCCTTTTCAATGTCATTGGTACAATATTAAAAGTCGATGTTCCCATAGGGTTGGAAACTATATTTGGCAACACAAATGATTATGGTAGGCAAATTTAGTGTTAAACCTCCCCACATTGATCAACCTTTCATCAACGCCTCTTGATTTTAATGTTCAAACATTTGTTTTTATCATTGATGGAACTATCAAAAGCATTTCGATTGAACTTGAAACCTTAACATGGTTTCCATTGATGTCTTGAAACATGTGATTTTTCATAATATTCAACATCATTTCGTTTGTGGCTAATGGGCCTAAAAATTCAGCTCCATCAAAATATCTTTGGTCAACATTAGGGTTAGAAAACAATGAGTGTTTTCACTTTCCAACTTTGCTCAAAATAAGCCCAATGTTAGATTTCACCTTGTTACTATGTTCATCATTATAACCTCCAAGCATGGTGTTGGGCTGATTTGGAGCTGGCTTAGTGGTTGAACCTTTATTAATTGCACATTTTCCTTCATTTTTCCTAACTTTGGTTGTTTGTGACTATTCCAAATGTAAGGTGAAATAATGATTTTCATCATGCCCATGAACTTCACAATAGGAACATGGTTGGTTAGGGTGAGGGTTGGAGGTGGTGGCTTGAGGTGGATTAGGCCAATCCTTTTCCCAATGATGCCCATCATAGCTCCAACACTTGTCTTTTATGTTTTACTCCACATAATATGATGAATACACACCACTTTATTTGCTTTGGTCCCCTTTGTCTTTTGTGGTGCAACCTTATTTGGTTAGTCATTTGATTGTTGAGTTGATGATGTTAAGGAGTTCCTTGGGTTGCCCTTACAGAAGTTGAGAATCATCACACGTTCTTCCACCCTGTTCAACTTGATGCATTCTAACACATTCATTAATAAAAGTTGTGTAGGTTGAAATAATTTAACATATTGGATTCATCACCTAAGTTCTTTGTCCAAAATCCCTTATCAAAATTGGACATCTTATGTTTATATGATTCCTTGTGTCACAATGATCAATGTTTTTGTTTGCACATATGTTTCCCACAAGCATTAATGTGATTTATGTTGAAATTTTTGCAAATTTCATGGTTTTTTTGTTCGAATCCCTTGGTAATTTTTTTACAACTCACTTGAAAAAAATCTACAACAAGGTTGAATGTTAGCACAAGGCATTGCTTGTTAGTGGGAATGCTAGCACCACCATTTCCAATGGTTGTGTTATTATTTTGACTTTTTATGTCAAATTTATGAAATTTGAAATTTTACAAAAAATCGTCCACAAGCAATTGTTCATCAACAAATAATTTAGTAATTACAACTAATGAACTACATTAACACAAAAAAAAATCACCTTCACACGATTGCTTGTTAATGAATAATTCCTAGGTGGTCATAATTTTGTTGATGAACGTGTTAACGAATAGCCTAATGTTAATGCCTTTTTTGTTTTTTACCAACTATTTAAGAATGAAAAACTTCAAACTTTGTGTGCTATTCATTAATGAATAGTGCTTTGTAGGCATCTCATCATACACCCATGTTTTGGGCACCAAACATTTCCACCTTCCCGCATTTAGGCATTGAGCATGTTAGGTTCCCACATTTTAAACACCAAAAATTCTCACCTTCCCACATTTCAAACAATGAACATTATGTCAACCTTTCGTTGTTTGTTGCCAAATAATTTTAATGCCTTCAATTAGGTGTTCACCAACACACAACCTTTTGTCGACTATTCACCAATGAACACAAACTTAGCCTTAGGTTGTTATTCACTGATGAATAATTACCTTCCAAACCTTTTTTTTCAGCAAGGACACATGGCAAATTTGGATTATTTTCAAACATGATTTTGGGGTTTGGTAAATTACCAAAAAATGAAAAATAAAATTGGAGGTTTTGGTTGGACCCTTGTGAACCCATTTATTTTGAACCTTTTTCGAACATCTTAGACTTCCCAAATGCACTATTCCCTCCTTAAACCTAGGAGATTTCGAAAACTTCACTAACAAATGGTAATGGGTGCACTTCATCATTTCACCACTATGCACCCCCCCCCCTCCCCCCCTTTT
>Ga0209208_10013575_pt1 | contig 10147 bp, 11 predicted proteins | sample S1TSphfallax_3_FD_187694 | JGI IMG/M metagenome (GOLD analysis project Ga0209208, IMG submission 187694) | Host-associated microbial communities from peat moss isolated from Minnesota, USA - S1T2_Fd - Sphagnum fallax MG (SPAdes) (version 2) | ecosystem: Host-associated > Plants > Peat moss >... | reverse complement strand
CCCACAACTACTGCAGGTGCCACATTGTTTTAGATCACTAATACCCAATGCACCAAAAAGTTTCAATCATGAGACACTATGTGTGACAAATGATGACCTTAATTCTGCTCATTGTTATAGTGCAGCAGCAGCAGCAGCAGCACATGGGGTGTGTGGTCACTTTGTGTTGCAATGTTAAAGGGGATGATGTAAAATGGGAGGTGGTGTTCTAGAAATCAGATTTGCAAATCTAGACACAACTCTGAGACAATGTAGGTTAAATTTCAAGGATATTAAGGCCTAGTTCATTTGGCTTGGTGAGCTGCATATTCTGTCAGTAGTTAGTTCTGTACAACTCAACATTTGACAATTTGTGGGGGGAGGGGGGTTTCTGGCAACAATTTGGGTTTTGGATCAGCTCATTCATTCTCCTGAGTGGAATTTTGTGGATCATTATTTTCTTAATCTTCATGATTTTACTAGGCGTTGTTGGCACATGTAATGTACTAGAGAGTGGGCAGGTCACTGCTGATTCCAGCTCCTTAATCATCCTAGGACCTCCCACACTGAGGTCCTAACTAACTCCCAGCAAGCTCCTGGCTTGCTCAGGGTGAGCTGTGGGAGCTTGAATCGGCACTAGCCTGCCCTGCACACTGGTGTTAAAGTTAGGGGTGATTGCAGTTATTCTGCAGAATCTGCCCTGTGTGACCAAAACAGGCTACCGTGGCTGAATAAGCCAGTGGCTGATTCAATCACCAAGGGCAGATTCTGCACAAACTAAAGAGTGCGTAATAAGATAGACTGAGTAATTGAACTTGCTCTCCGTGCCGGTGTGAATTCTGTTAGGTAGAAGGAAGAAGCCTCATTCTGAATATTATTAAGCAAGGAGATGAGTTCTGGGTGCTCTGTGAACGGATGATTGAATTGGAATATTGAATCACGCATCCTCAAACTCTTGTGTTTCAAGGGATGAAACTACTAAGTTGCACTTTACCAACAATTACCCACGAATGCTCAAATCCTCTCTCGTGTAATTCACTCCAGATGAAAGAAATTTTGAAGTTTGCTGAACTCAACCCCCCAAAGGCAAATCATGCAAAGGTAGAAGAACTATGGATCCTAGCTAGCTGTGGATGTGGAGGTATTGATGCATTTTTCAGACTTTTTCAACCATGAATTTTAACTTACTATGGTTCAAGGTGGCCAGGATATTCTATAAGTTTCATACCATGACTTGCATACGAAAGTCTATTCCAAAGTATAACCACCGTTGCCATTGTCCATTCACATTAAAGAATATACATATATTCTCCTAATTTGTGTTGTAGTTTGCTTTTCACCATGAGTAAGTAGCCTAACATTCTGGAATAGTGGAACTGGCAGACCCAACAACACTGATTCCGGGTCACCAGAATTCCAATGAAAGTACTCTAAACGGGTTCCATTTTCAAGACAAAGATCAATAACTGATCGGGTTCCTTTCCTCTCCCACCCATGAGACCAGCTGCTTAATAGGATGGGTAAAAGAAAGTCATTTACATGCAATGGAGGAGGTTCCTGTACTCGTGGGTTCTCCTGAGGTTTGGGAACACCCTTGGGCTCACATGGCCTCAGGTAGCCCTCCCTCAAGAGAACCCACTTGTACAAGAACCTCCCCTACAACAAAAGATGACGACAATCCAGGCAACATGTGCATTCAGAACTTAGAGAGATTTAGAGTTCTTTCATTTGGTTCCTCATTCCAATTTGCTATTGTGGGTTTGCTTAGTACATCCATGTGAGAATTTTCACCACACTTGAAGAAAAGAAAACAGCCATGACAGAAAGAATTCAAACCGTTAATTGTTTTAAAATTAGACAGGACATTTGATGCACATGTGGGTTAGCAAGTGAATTGGATCATCATATATGTCTGCTAATTGTGAAACTAAAGCTATAAAAAAGCTCCAACCATCTATGATCCAGGTAACTCAAAATGATCAAGTGTGGTCACAATTGCAGCCAAATTCAGCTACTCGCTGACAGAGGATTACAGTTGCAAAATTTCCACCATTTGGGTTTTGTGCGTTACAAACCTTCAACTGTTGGGTTTCGTGCATTACAAGTTTCAACCAATGGGTTTAGCCCATCAAGCAGCAATTTAGTTCCACAAGTTTTTGACAGATGGTTGTAAACTAACTGCAAATTGAGACTCATCAAAATATGGCACTCATTTCCAAGAAGCTGAGAATTATTCTGATCTTCTGGACCTTGTTGTGATGGAAATAAATGAAGAAGAGACCAAATGAAGAAAAATGAAGCAGTTCATTAGAAAAGCACCTACAAGTTGTGAAACGTTCTCACCATAATTTGCTATTTCTAGGATTGGATAATAAGTAGGGACGGGCAATGTAAGGGGACTTTGAGAATGCTCATGAATGTGCCAAGGACAGATTCCTTTGCATTTGGGTTCACGGGCATGCTACAAAATCTAGGGCAAAAATTGGAGCACAATAATTTCCTTGACTCATGCAATTCTACTTAGAGATCTTCCATCGAGATTGCTTGCACCAATCGATTTTGGCTTCCTGATGATGCCTATGGAAGAACATGTTGGAATTGGCAAAATGTTCCCATTCATCAATTTCTTCAAAGTCAAGGATCTCCCAAACACCAGGACAAAATCCAAACAAGAACCACTGAGAAATAAATTAACCCGATAAGTAGCCATCCTGGAGACGGTAGCAATTCAATACTGTCGTTGTTCTGTGTCTGGCAATCAAAGAACTGGAAGCAAGGAGGTCATGAAGTGGTCACAGATTGCAATGACTGTACATACAAAATTTACAATCACCAATCTGCCCACCTCCGTAGATTTCTACAACATGAAAGATACTATTGACATTGCAGAGGGAATTAAGTACTTACTCCATAACAAAGCACTTTGAAAGCATATCCGGATCTCAGGAAGGGGCAACACAAGAGGCTCAAATTGTGTGATACAACATGGGACTTGTTTTCAGCAGGGACCCAAATTCTAGAAATCCTAGAGCTGCTGAACCAGTCCTCTCCCTGAAAACACAGTTCACAGGTCCTAGTGCAGTCTTGATGCAATGGGCTCATGGTACATACTGGCAAGACACTGGAAATTGCAGAGAAATGCACACACCAACAATTTGAAGGTGGTAACATGACAATGGGTGCAATCATAACCTTATGAGAGTTGCTCACAAAGTCTCAAAACCATCACCTTCATCACAAATAGTAGTGATGAGCTGCCACAACTTCCCCCACTGACTTCATCAGCTCCCAACAATGGGTGTGTAGATAAAGTGTAGAATAATGTGCCCAAAAATCTGGGCAAACCATTATGGTGTACCTGCAATCTATTCAGAAGATGATTAGGCCAAAAAGGATTCACGGTGGAGTGTTGCAGTGAGCTCTGCAACATCATGTTGATCATGATGTAAACACCGCCTGGAAACAGAGTTTGAGGTCAGACTTTTTCCCTGGACTTGATTTACATAATTTTGCACATTAGCAGCTAGTGGTTTTCATTGGAAAAGCTTCAATCCGTCTCTTGCATGATATGGGTGTTGTTGACTGGGAGAATATAGATGACCCAAAGCTCCTTGATGATGCTGTAAACTTGTTTCTTATGCAACACCTATCTAAATTTAAACCTTAGGTTCTCTGTTTTGATGAGAAGGAGAGACTGTATGGTCAAAGTCTTATCATCCTCCAGAGCCTCCAGCTTACCACAGCCTTCTCTGTCCACAGATGAAGCAAGTGGGTTGTGGAGTAGAATTCAAGCATGTGGGTTGTGGATTTGAACCTGGAATTTTCTGTGAGATCACACTCATGGTGATATATCCAGGTCTGATGTATTACCACCTTAAATTGTCCATGTACAACTGGACATTATGACTTTGTGACGATGGTCTGATACTTTGTTTGTGACAATCTCAAGGTTCTGACTGCACTCATTCCTGTCATGTTTCATTTGATTCCATGAGGGTTTTGCTGGAACTACTAATGCAACAGTTACTCTCAAAGTGTTATTGTGGAGTTTGCTCTGGAATTGCATAGAATTATATATGTGTATGTATGTCCAGGTGTTGGAACTGGAGATGAGAGACACCATGGAATTTCCATGAAAGAAACCAACCATCTGACCGTGGAGAACTTGTAGAAATTTGTATGAGGTTACAGTCCATGTAGTTCTTATAAAGCTTAGACGTACTTTTTTGACCTGGAGCAGCATTATGCAGAATGGATTCTAACCTCAAGTTCATATGATTAGTTCATGCTTTCTCTAAATACAAGTGAATGTGCCTGTTGTGTTCATTCTTGGACAAAGCACAGGTTTCTTAGCAATCCCAGCTTCAATGATCAAGGTTGAATGAAGCTCCACACCATATGCTTCTGTCCTTGGGCCTTACAATAGTTTCATGTGTGGAGACAGAGAAGGTAGGGTTTCTCCCTAGTAATGACTGCAATTTAGGTCCACTCCATGTGGATTCTGTCCTTGGGGGCTTGGCATGGTTGAGCTTTGCAGCAAGAAAGTAGAAATTCCTCCCCTTGAGATCCTGGTGGAATGGGTTATGTGCAGTGAGAATTCTGCGTTGTTTACTCTTTGATTGAGGCTTTACCAATTGCTGATGGAGGGTTTCTGGAGTCATGGTCATATGTTCCCTGCTGCCATTGATATTTTCTCCTGACCTCTTTCTTCTTTCCCTAAACCTGCAGCAGTTCCAAGTGGGGGTTTCCAAGTGCTGGATGCAAGGATGAGAACCGTCAGCAGGTTTGGAGTTTGATTGCAAGGTCATTGGATTACAAGGCTAGACTTGTGGACTGGTTTGGAGTTGAGAAACTAACTAGGTTAGGATTAGAGGAGGAACCGAAACTCAACCCCATCTCCATAGATGGAAGAAAAATGATCAGGTCTTCTGCAATACTGAGTCCTGTTAGATAGTTGGAAATTGTTCATACAATTTACATCTCTCTCTCTCTCTCTCTCTCTGTGCAAAGTCTGCCATCCTAAATTGGCAAAGTTCTTCACTCAAAAGAAGAGCTGGGTCTCCAAGATGACAAAACCCTAAACCCTAATCCATTCACTTCGGATGTGTAAAACTCCGAATCACGGGATTTCTGCTTTTAGGGTTACAGGCCATAACCTCATCGAAGCCGTCCAGTACTCAAGATCGACGGTTGAAAATGAGCGAGAATTAGGTTTAGTCATTAACACTCGATGGCCATCACATACACATCCTCTCTTCTTCACTACTGGCCCCCCGGATTCTCACATACGTAAATTACATCGTGACCGTCGAGAGATGAATCTGAACGGTCACATTTAGGCTCAACTTAGGTTTCGAAGGCCGTACATGGACTCTCTCACATCGTGGCCGTGGAAGCAGAGGAATCGACGGTGATAAGATGGTCAGGGAAGCTGTACATGGGGGTTACCATGGACGCCCATATCGTCTCCATCGCGGTGGCAGAGCGAAGAGCGTGTCCTCTGAAGAGCATCGGAGGAAGCCAAGCAAATTGCAAGCGTCGCAAGCGTTGCAATTTTGTGAATTTTGTATTTCACTTTGTTGTTTGCCTTTGTTTGGACGGATTGATTGCTGCGGCGTTTGGAGTTGGACTCGAATTTTCTTGAATTTTTTTTTTCCTCCTTCGGTTTTTGTTTTTGCGGATTCTTTTCTGTATCGTTCGTTCCTTAGGAGGTAGAGCAGTTTCTGTTCTTTTTTCGGTCTTTTTTTTGGCTTGCGGCGTCGTTTTGCACTATGGCGACCTCGTGTATCACCTTCGCGGTGGCTACCGGCTCGTGTGCGGTCGTGTCCGGGCGGGCAGAAGTGAAGCCGGCGGCAAAGGTGAATGTGGATGCGGTTCCTATGTCCGTCGTTGTTTCCCGTCTGTCATTCAATTGCTGCAGCAGTAACAGCAGCAGCAGAAGGAACAGCAGGAGGTCTCTGAGGAGCACTACCGTCTCCGTGTACGCGTCGGAAATCGAGGATGAGGAGCTTGCCTCGGGTGGGATTGAGGAGCCGTCTGGTGAAGGTTCTGACGAGGAGTTGGTTTCCCCCGTGACTACTGATGCCGATGATCCCCTCAACTTGAACGCCATCGCTTCCCCGGAAGTTTCTGAGGGCTCAAAGCTGTACGTCGGAAACTTGCCATGGACCTGTGATAGTCAGCAATTGGCGGAGGTCTTCCAGGACTGCGGAAGTGTTGAGCTTGTTGAGGTGCTCTTTCGAAACCTCTTCTTGTTTCCCTTGCAGTACAATCTATATGTATGCGCACATCTTGAATTGTCTACTCATTCAATGCAGCCCGGACATCCTATGGTTGAATTGTTGATATTGACGATGGACTAGTCATTCCAGACAAGATGTGTTGTCCTCCATAAGTATAGGTGCATGTTTCCCTCTACTCGCATGGTGATCGACAGACCTGCCTTCTGCAAGTTCTTAGGAGATTTGACAAATCTCCAACTGAAGAATGTTTTCTTCGTGTTTTCTATAGTTGAGGGCTTCACTGTTCAGAGCACAGAGACCACAGTAGTCTTGTAGTTTCAGTCTAATAGGCATTTATTCTGGGTGTGTTTTCAGGTCATATATGACAGAATGACTCAAAGAAGTCGTGGATTTGCCTTTGTCACGATGAGCTCAGTTCAGGATGCCATGGCTGCCATTGAGAAATTGGATGGAATTGTATGTTCAACATAACCATCAATCCCTAGTTTGCATCAAGCTGGGCAGTCTTTTGATTGTCCTCATTATGTTGAGTTACTTGATTGTCGTATTTCATCTGGAAATATAATTGTGAACTTTTTTCTCTCCAGGACTTTGGTGGGAGAATTTTGAAGGTGAACTTTCCTCAAGCACCTTCAAGAGAGCCAAGGACAAGCAGCTACAATAACAGCCCTCCACGTAGAGAAGGTGGTGGGTACAACAATCCCAACAAACTTTTTGTGGGCAATCTTTCCTGGAATGTGGATGATATCACCCTTGAAACTATTTTCAGCGACTATGGAAAAGTTTTGGATGCAAAGGTTATTAGTGATCGTGAAACTGGGAGGTCAAGGGGCTTTGGATTTGTGACTCTAGCTTCTGCAGATGAAGTGACTGAAGCAATCAACAACTTGGATGGAGCTGTAAGTCTTTCTTCAGATTTTCTCACTCTTGTGGTTTCAGTTAACAGCTCTTGTGAAAGGGGTTTCTGTTTAGAGAGTGTCTGATCTTTGTAGGGATTTTATATGCAGTCTGCTTCATCATATGCAAGGTTCCTCCCTGATTTTGATATGCTTCTGAGCTTGAATTCTGAAGCTTCGTGCCACTTTTCTTGTTCCAACAGGAGCATGATGGAAGACAGTTACGAGTGAACTTGGCAGGAGAGAAGCCTCCAGCAAGGGGTGGATACTGAGTTAGTGCCATTGTGATTGTGAAAGAAACGTCCATGTGGTACTTCCTTTCGAAACTTAGTAGCACAACCTCAACTGCTTCAGAAGAGGATATGGCCATTAAAATGGTGAAAAGAGTTGATTGTAGAATTTGGGTGGTGCATATGTTTATGTAGAGTGCTTCCAGAGTTTCTAGGAAAAAATGCCTTGTCATAGGTCCAGTACAATCATACTAGGGTTGTGCATTATCTGTCAAGTATGGGCTGTATGCTTTTTGAGGTTAAGGGTCTGTCAAGTATGGGTAGTATGCTTATTGAAGTTGGAGATATTTTTGTGTATCTGTTTTCTTTCAAGGGAAATAACCAGCTTCTGAATTCACAGCAATTGAGTTTATTTGGAAAGATTCACATATTTACTACCCTTCAGTGAAAAGTACATCATTTACTGCTCAAATTGCTTATGGCTCACTAATAGTCGTTGTTCATGAACTGACTCATTACTTATTGTCCATGAATTTGTCATGCCACTCAAATTGTTCATACTTCTTGTATTGCAATGCTAAATCTGGCTTATCTGACAGTTTGATAGCTTGCTCTCCAGAAAGTCAGTGAGTACATGCTGCTCTCAATCCAGCAATGCACAAGTGTCAGAAAACTATATAAGAAACAGAGTTTATCATCACATGTTCATGTCACAGAGTTTGCTAGTGTTTGTGAAGTGACATGTGAAATACATTGTCATACTTGCACTTTGAAAGACGGGAAGTGTCACAGAACTTGTTCGTTTAACAAAGGATTTCAAGTGTCACAGAAGTTGCTGGGCTTCAAAGTTGTGTAAATTGCATGAAGTGCTTGCCTTATTGAAGTTCTTTCTTCCTACCCCCTTTCTTTTGATGTCAAATCTGGTTGCGTCATAATGATAGTGGAATAATTATGTTAGCTACAATCTTTTTTTGATGGCATAACATTTTATTGTCTGAATAGAAATGTCAAGTTCAAGCAATGGAGATAGAATGCAAGAATAGAGATCCTCAATTGATTTATGAAACAAATAGTTCATTCAATAATTTATGAGGGGAGTTGTAGCACCAGTTCCAACAACTCTCAGCATTTGTGTATCAAGTTTTGGTGCAATTAGAGTGATTGGATTGGAAGGTGAGTATAAGTGGAATTTTGAAAATAGAAATCATGTTATTTTTGCTTTCAAGCCTTGGACTTTGGGTTAGTAGTTGTTGGTGGTATTACTCTAGAATCTAGATTGAGTTGATTTTGCATTGGAGAAGTTGACTAGAGCATAGAAATGACAAAGCCATAAGGGCATGGATGAGTTGTTGTGGGGAAGAAATTTTGAAGATGTAATAGATTGGGTGGAGCATTTTGAAATGGTGGTTGAAGTATGAAACATTGATTAAGCAAAGTTGTTCAAGATTGTCCACTTTAACTTGATAGGTAAGGCCAAAGATTGGTACAAGAGATTTCCCATTAGTCTTGTTGATTGGAAACAATGTGTGTTGAAATGGTTCAAAAATATGGGAGAATGGATTGTGAAGACATAAGGATTGGTTAGATGCCATTAAATATGATTCAAAACAACGAGTTCAAACCTATTATTATAGGCTTGAGAAATTGTTTTATTCATGGGAATATTTAGATGCATGGGATAGAGGATGAGATTTTTGGCCCATATGAGACTTGAGATAAGGAAGCAATGTGTGTTATGAGAGTATATTCACATGGAAAATATGCTAACAATTGCACTAGAAGTTGAATGTGTTTTAGCTAAATAAGGAGAAATTTCTTTTGAACCTCTCTCAAGGAAGAGCATGATGAAGATATATGCATTGCTTTAGTTGTGGAGAATGTTAAAGGGACAATTTTGATTAGTGTTTTAGAAAAACTACATAAATAGCTAGAGGAAAATATATATAGAAAGATAGTTGCCTTGCTGAAAATAGTTCAAAAAATATCTAAAATCTCATGCTGAAAGTAGTCACAAATCATTAAAAATGTCTATTGAAATTTCTACTAGAAGTAATTACAATTTTTATAATTTCAAAAGGTAGATGAAATTTGATTGGTATTATTAACACATGCCATTGGAAAGATCCTCCTAAGTGACATAAAAATAGACATTTAAAACACTCAATTTTTGGAGTTTATTTGAAGAAGTTATGAGTCACTAAAGCTCTTATGACATTATCTACAAAGTCTACCAAAATGATTACCAAATTTTATCATATCGACTATTTAGACTTCACCTTTTTTATGATTACAAATATCAAATCACCTCTAATTGGGACAAGTGATATAACATTAAAAAGTTGTTTCCAAGGGCTTAAAGATAAACTCTTAAAATGATGAATTTAAACATTATTTAAGGAAGTGTTGAGTTTCCAAAATTTTATAACTAAATTATTTGTTTGGTCGGCACTAACCAAATATGATGGTTGTAACACTTACATAAGGGTATCGCCTTAATTAATTTTGGACAATGACCAACTTGTGAATGAACATTGGTTATTTTGCAAGGGTATTGACTTGCTCTTGAGGTTAACACTACACCTACCAAATGGACAATGCACATTTGTGTAGTTTTGTAGAAGTAATGGTACCTATTTTCAAATTAGTACTTAAGGCTTAGAATTAAAACCCTTTTCATCTTCTATTTCAGTTTTTAAAAATATTTTTGAGAAGATCACCACTTGAGGATTTTCAAATTTGTTTCCAAAACTTACATACTTGTTTGTAGGAATACCGAAGTACCTTCTTCAAAAACATTTCT
>Ga0209208_10013574_pt1 | contig 10147 bp, 12 predicted proteins | sample S1TSphfallax_3_FD_187694 | JGI IMG/M metagenome (GOLD analysis project Ga0209208, IMG submission 187694) | Host-associated microbial communities from peat moss isolated from Minnesota, USA - S1T2_Fd - Sphagnum fallax MG (SPAdes) (version 2) | ecosystem: Host-associated > Plants > Peat moss >... | reverse complement strand
AAGCCTTGTCTAGTCTATTCTGGCCCTGCTCTTCATTGTCATTGCCAGCATCGCACTTCACACCCTTTTCAACTTCTACCCTCTCCACAAGTTGCTGGCTTTGTAATTCAGAATTGAGCATTTTTGTTAGCATTGTCCTCTCAGCTTGCTTTGACCATATGCCCTGCAACTGCAAAGTCCATATGCTCTTCCTGACTCTTCCTGACTCTCCCCTATATTTTTTTGGTGCTCTAATAATTTTCCTTGCACAATAATTGAACCACCTGTTCTGAATTGTTCATTGCCAACCTTCACACCTGTTTCAAGTCCTGGCTTCCTCAACTTCACAATTTGCACTATTGCAAGTCCTTGCTAGCCCTTTCCTCTCATCAGAATTCTGTTACACACAAAATGTAGCCCATACATCACACCTGAATGTTCATTGTACACTTCTGGAATTCACTCTATGAAGGTCTTTCAAGCTCTTATCAAAGCACCTTCACAGTGCTAGCTGTTTGTGTGAGCTGGTTTGGGTTCTGTCAATGAACCTGAATTCAAAGTTTATTTCAAGTGCCGAGATCTTTAAAAAGTTCTTGCAGAACTTGCTCATGCTGGGGGATGGACTCATGATCAGCCCATGTCTTAATCTAATTGAGTTTGAAGCATCTTTTTCAATATTGCACTTGAAACAAAGGAGCTCTAGTCTCCAGAGCACAGCAACCTGTCACAGATCTCACAGACTCTAGCAGTACTATAGTTAATCATCATCATAGCTGAGAAGTTTAAACTCACTGAAAAACAAGGAGGAAGCTGCTGTGGCCAATGATACTGTTGGGGTCTCGAATCATCCACAGATATTCACTGGTTTGGCATGTATAATATTCAAGCAAGTATTAGTGATAGGAAAAATCAAAACACCATTGCTGAAACATATATTCAAGCTTGACATATATACAATGGAAGACTTGAGACCTGTTGAGTCTAGAAAGTAAAAAACACAGGCTAACAGATGAAAGATATGACCAGATGGTGTAACTCACTTCCTGCAAAGCATCATGTCAAGAATGCAGCTTAAATTATTATTGCTTTGCAAAATGCAGAGCTTCTGTGCTGTAAGATTAAGGGAGTACAAAACAATTTGCATGATCAGAGAGACATGATAAGGGTTTAGGGTAAAAACAGAGGCCTAAAAAACAGATCTGCAAGTACCTATGAACAGAGTAGTGTAACTAACTTCATTCTAAGCATCATGTCAAGAATGCAGCTCAAATTATTATTATTGCTTTGCAAAGTGCAAAGCTCCCCCACATTGTAAGATTAAGGAAGTAAAAAAGCAATTTTCGCATTCATGATCAGAAGACTTTAAAAAGACAAGATGTCAACATGATGATCAAAACTGAAACCACAATATATACATGTATGTTATTAGCAAAAAACAGAAAATGGACACTATTTGAGAAAACTGAGATCAGAACATATAAACTTGATGTGCACCCCAAAAAGAAAATGAATTTGAATTCCACAAAGTGAAGATGCAGCTGATTATCTGAGAAACATACAAAAATACTTTCCAAAGTGAGCTTAGTGAAAAATGTTCTGATTAGGACCCAAATTAAGCTTGCACCCAAAGCACACTAGTCAAAGTGTTAGAATTGCTAGTGGACTTGTTCAGAGGAGCTGCTTGAGAGGCAGCTGATGGTCAGCTGCTAGTTGTCAAGATGCCAATATGGATGCACACTGGGAGCGTCACCATTAGCATTTGTGGCTGGTGTAAAAGCTGTGTCACCATTAGCTGCAGTTGTGTGTACTGCCACACGGTTTGCTGCAAGGTTCAGCAATGTGGGAACAGCTACACGAAACTGCTGAGGAGGAGGAGGAGGAGGAGGAGGAGGAGGAGGTGATGACTCTAGCATGGGTAAGTTTGGGGACTCGTGCTGGAGGGTGGTAAGCCATCGCTGCGCTGATCCGAAAGCCAACTCGCTGCTGCTCACCGGAGTTCTCATTAGCGGCTGTAGTTCATACGCGGGGTCTGCAATGTAATACTCCAGGTGCTCCACTGCAGTGACTTGACAACAACGTTCTCGGCCACCTCGGGCTTGATCATGCGATCGGATCAGTACTCCCGAAGGTCGCCGACGAAGGCGGATCGAAGATGGAGGTGCAGTTGGGTTGATGCTGCCCAAGTTGTCCACGGATACGTCTACAATTGCCCAGAAACCAGGCTGCTGCTGCTTGCAGTAGCGGAGGAAGTGAAGCCGGCGAGCCGCCGTGGGTACATTATAAGCTGATGGGGAAACCGCTTCTGGAATCATCTCTGCCATCATGATCAGCAAGGCACCATGACGGTTTCCAGGAACACCAGCCTCCAGAATAGCAAGAACTTCAGCTCGTGAAACCATGCAAGCAAAAGTGTCCATCCACGTACATGGGTTCATGAAGCTCTCGACTATACGAGGGCCATCCGCCTCCACCAGAATTCTGTCTCGTGTAGCCTCGGTCTTCATACCCCGGCGAGTTCGTCGAATACCAGCCAATGTGCCTTCCGCAAACTGACGCAGGTACTGAGCCAGGTTGAGCTGTTCCATCCGTTGTTGCGAGACGTCGTGGTTGTGTTCTGCTGCATGATGATCATCAGGAGGAGCAGGTAGGAACCAGAGAGGACTCTGGGCTTGAGATACATGCATGAACTCTGCCATGGCTCTTTCAGCTAGCTCCACCACCTGTTCTTCGTAGGCTGCAGTGATCCGAGCAGGGCGAATAGAAACTGAAGGCATATTTGCTACAACAATGTAACGACAACACAATGACCACTTCAACACCACAATGTCAGAACTTAGAATCCCACCCAATTGCAGCAGCTGATGAAAGAACTTGCACAAGAAAGACCTGTTTCTTGGACCATCTTGTGATCATCATACAGGAGACTCATTAGCAACAAAGCCTAATATGAAGGAAAGCTTTAAACTGTGAACATGCATGCATGATCTATAACCACACTGATCAGTACACGGCATGCATATAGATGTAGCTAGCTAGCTGTGACACGACATTAAGAATATAGCAAACATGACATGCAGTGCACACACGAAAGTAAACTACAATCTACAACAGTACTAATACTATGATCTGCTAGAAGGCATCCACTAACAAAGAGTAGTACTCTGATGATTATAAGGAAAATTAGAATATGACTGTAAGGATTCGGATTATAAGCAAAAGGGATGATTGATACATCAGTCATATTTGATCTAGATTTCGCGATTTGATCAAAGTCGTGAGGTTTAATGATCTTGGCAGCACTAGAATGCATGTGGGTAGCAGAAGAAGTTGAAGAGAACTTACTTCAGCAGCAAGTAAAAGAACCAAAGATCAGAATCGCGCGAAGAAGAACGTACGCGAGTAGCTTAGTCGAGCAAATTAAAGAAGCAAGAGAATGAAGGTATTGTGCGACTTACCGAGAAAGTATGAAGAACTGAGAGAATGGCGCTGAATATTCGCTTGCTGTTGCAAGCGCTGCTGCAATGAAGAGCTTCCGGACTAAATGGAAGGTGAGAAGCTAGGCGCAATTAATATTATTGCAGCTAGCTTCCTGTGGAGGTTGCCGGAGATGCAGGACGAATTAGGTATAGAGAGAGATGCGAAGAAGTAGAGAGGAGGAAGGAGATGGGGGAAATCGTCAAAGCGAGCGAGCGAGCGCGGCAGCTTGCTACGCCATGGCAGCTTCTGGTGGTGAGGGAGAGAGAAGAGAGTCCCGCTGAGACAAGGCGCCGTGCGTACGCACCAAGTGGGACTGATCGCGACTGGTCCTACGCGCGGCGACGCTTGGGCGGCAAGGTGCTTGGGCGGGTGTCGATGGATGGATGGATGGATGGATGGATGTGGACGGGGGAAGAGGAGAGAATAGTGGGTCCCGTTCAATTTTGTGATGTTGCCACACTGGCGATCATCCACAAGGAGAATTAGCCACACCTGGCTATATAGTCCAGCTATGAAAATAAAAGTTTATTTTTTAAAAAAATTCTTTTATATTCTAGCTACTTGCTTTTGAACTATGTGTAGAAACATAGCGATTTTTGGAGATTTTTAAAAGGAAACATTGGGTGACTTAAATTTTTTTATTAAAAGGAATATTTGACAGAATTAAAATATAAAATAAGATTTGCCAAATGGTGAAAATTTGCCCCCAAAAAAAAAAGGAGCTGGGTGGGTTTGGGTGGATGGATGGGGACAGAGGGGAGAGAAGAGACTAGTGGTTCCAGGCCTAGGGTCATGTTCACACCCTAAAACCAATGCACTTAGTTGATTTTATAATGGTGGAGAAGTTATTGAATGTTGAACAATTTTTTCACTGAAAATTCTCTTAGATCAAGACTTAAAAATTTATAGGGGAATTTGGGCATGCTCTTGCTATTTTTGAAAAGCCCTCAATGAGTAAAGATTTAATGAAAGTGATTTATTTGAAAAAATTTAGACCTAAGGTGCAAGAGATATTGAATTTTTGAAAAAAAAAAAGCAAAATTGTCATTGAAACTTCAATTAATTAAATCACAAAAAATTGTCTTGGATAGAAAAAATTCTTAAGTAACCAGTTCCACTTGGGCCAATGGCACAGGCATTACACTCATGCATGTAATGAATGCTTGCTTGGCTCAGAAAGCACCAGCAGAGATTTTACAACAATACCAAGAGTGTGCTCAAATTCATTCTTAGTTTTGATTTAAATGAATTCTCAGTGAATTTAATTATTCAATATTTAATAACTTCTCCACCGTAGGTCAAAACATTATGACACCAACTCAGTGCACCCGAACTCATCAAGAGCGTTTCCAACAGTACAAAGAGCATGGCACGAGGCTGCTGAGGTTTGGGAGATCTCAACGACGTGACAAACAAAACAAACAAACAACCTTCCTTCATGGATAGAGATGACTATTGTTCCATTTCCTCAACATTCACAGTATGCAATACACATCAAACAGCAGCGGCATCCATGGGAGAAGGAGGAGCAGTGCTCACAGATGAAAAGACTTGCTATTTCCTTGTTGACTTCCTTCTTGTTGCAAGAGCAGCAGAAGTAGTAACTCTGGCGGGCTGTCAGTTGTGAGATTTCATTGATCCACCCTCATCTTAATGTTTGTCTTCAAAGTCTCTGTATGGATACAAATGAAGCAGCAGGTTGTAGCAAACCTTTGGCGAAAAACTCTTCATCCCAAAAAACTGAAAAGTTTGTGCAAAATTCAATCTTGATGTCTAGCAACAAATGTGCGTCACTTCTTGCATCATCAAACTTGGTCTCAAAATTCAAAAAAATGCACACCATTAATCAGTCTGCATTAGTCAAAAAAAAAATGTGCACCACTTGCATCAATCAAGCTTGGTCTCAGAAACAAGAAGATGTGTACCAGTGTTGGCCAGGTACCCACTTTGGTGGGTAAGACCGCTGGTTCTGGTTAGTAAGATAGAAACTAGAACCAAGTTTGATTTTCAGAACCAGAACCAAAATTGGAATCAGCAACCTGGAACTGGGTTTCTGGTTCTATTTCCATGTGGAACTGGGATTGAGAGACATCTATCTATCAAGAAAGGTAGTTTGTTTGTTTTGTTTGTCATGTTGAGATCTCCCAAACCACACTGTGCTGCCCACTATGCATTTGATACTGTTGGGAAGCTCTCAACAAGTAGGGGTGCATGGAGGTGGTTTCATAATGTTTAGACATACAGTGCAAGAGTAATTGAATATTCAACAATTTTGTCATTCAATACAAATTGAGGTCTGTGATGAAACCCAATTAATGGACAAGCAGGGATTATACTCTTGCTAGAAAGGTTTTGTACAAATGTGCTTGACAAAATCCTTAACCTTTTGAGCTCCTTCACACCTCCTCCTCACTTCTTGTTACATTAACAGACATCACAACCGACATAAAAAGCGGTACATGTAGCCTTGGCTCACTTCACTGATACCAAACTTCTTCACTTCCATAAATCAGAATGATTAAAGAAACTCAGCCATGAAATCTCACTGCAAAACAGGACCTACATTACGAGGATTCTACAAAATGGTTGCCCTTCTGCAACCTTGCGGGGAGTGATTTATATATCTATATAACACATGAGGTTACTACCAGGGAGGAAGGGCAACACCTTAGTGTTTACCTGTACTTTTATCATACACTTCAATAATATCATCATCCTCCATGCCCAGTTCCTTGGGTGTGCTATTTGGAGGAAGTTGGTCTCCATCAAACTGGAACATGAACTGATCGGATGATGAGGCTCCCACGTGTTTTGCATATGCTGTAAAAAGCCTCTCAAACTTGTCAGCCTGTTTCGTGCACCCCCTCCCCAAAAAAACCACATTAAACAGATGTTATTAGAGGAATTGTACCAAAAGCAAGAAACAAATTACTAACTATCCAGCTAACTCTGAACTCCTCTCACTAGCCCACTGGTGCTTATCAAGTCAAACACCTCAAGAGTTGCACATGCATTGAGAGATACAAGCTGTAGTCAATGAAAGAAGAAACTGTTGGGCATCAAGGAGATAACTAAATTTCCCCTGCTGAAAGAAACCCTAGTCTTGCTGCAAATTGAATTTCAACTATGGAAAAAGAGAGGAGACACATATTCGTGCAGTATGCATCCCTGAGTGGGCCATCTTTCATCAACCTAAAGGACTCCTGCCTCATTCAAAATGTATCAAAATTTCGGAATTGCCATAATGGGGGTCCAATGCAGTTGCACAATCCTCCCCAAGGTTTAACCCCTAGGTACACACATGGCTTTCAGTGACCATTTGAACCAGTGACCTCTATTATAGCTACGTTGGCTATAGTATCATCTAGCATGGCCTAATGGTGCTTGACCTCAGAACTTGCAGGACAACCATGAGTCGCAACCACTCGGGCTATCAGCTTGATGCTATATCACTCACACACATACTTGCATCATGAAAACTTCATCCACTTTGCCATAGATAGAAAAGTGGTGCTCAACAGATTACCAACCAGATATATTCGAAGAGGGAAAATGGATCCACTCTTATTCTGTACCCTCAGCACAATTTTCTCCTTCCCTACAGCTACATGAGGATCAGCAACCTTCTCCACATGGCTTAGACTTTCCGTTTTCTTCCCAGCTGTGGGTGCTTGCTGATGTCTGATCTGTGCTTCCAACCTTCCAGACTCCTCCACACACCTCACTGCTCCTGATGCTTCAGTCTCCAACAAAATTAACTCAGCCCTTTTTTGCCTGTTCAAAGACACAACACCATGAAACTTGTGTCAGTTGAAGCCTGGAGCAATATCCCAGCTCTGGGCCATTCTGCTGGGTACATCATTCTCCTTTGAGTTGAAATATATCTTGGAACACTGACAACTTGGAATGGAGATTTCAAGCCCACTTGTAATTCAAGATGGGAGCTATGATCATTGCTTAACCCCACCTATATCCTACTTCTAACTAATCACAGTATCCCAAAAAAGGAGACTCGTCTGTCTTGTAGATCTCACCCCTAGGCATCCACTTTCTGCCCATGGCTAAGCATATGCCACGCTATGAGAAAATTGTGCAAAATAGAAGACAAATGGCAATCAAATGTGACCATCCTATTGGCAAACAGTAGATGGCTCAAAAGAAGGAATTGTGATGGGAAGTAAAACACTCTAAAACAAAAGTTTAGAGGATATGAGAATCTTCAACAAAAATCTCACCTCAACTGCTGTAACATGGAGTCTCCAGAAAACAATCCTACCACCTTTGCCAGCTTGGGGGGTGAGGGAAGCCAGTCATCATCATTGCTGTCCTCACTCTTTGGCACTTCTTTCACCACTGGTTTTTCTATCCTTGTTACCTGTACAATCTTCATTGGAAGTGCAACAAGTCAAAAGCACTGAATGAACCCAACATCTCCAACTGCATGAAAATGGGATGATGGTGAGTCCCTGAGAAAGTCTCACAGAGACTTCAACAGGAAAATGAGGAAGTAAAGTGCCACAGATTTCATGTACAGTGCACAATTCACATTACATGTTTGTCAGCAAGAGGTGTTGGAATCCACCTTAGTGAGCATGTTACCAGCACAGCGTTTGGTTGCACCATATCTTTGTTGTGTTGAGATGATAACCTCTTCTTCATCACTGTCATCTGCTCCATTATGCACAAGGGAAAAAGAAATTGAGGAGAATTAACAGAACAAACTCCCAGTCAAAGTGCAAGTCTGAAAATTGAACAGCCACATCCAGCATGAGAGCTCCAACCAAAAACATACAACTTCTCATCTGTCACAGACAAAGACATGACAGGCAATTGCAGGGCATGATACTTACCTTCCTGAAATTTTGGTGGAGAATCATACACCTTGCTGTAATCAAAGAGAGGCTGAAATCCATCATCTTCCTCCATCTGCTGGTTCATTTCCAACACAATATTTTGCTCCACATGATCATTTTCTTCAAAAGCAGGGCTCTGAGAAATTTGCACATTTGCATATGGCCAGACATGGTGCAAGATGCACCTACCTTCTGACTTGATAGGAAGTACACCACTGTGAGCAACAAGGGGAGGAAAAGTCTCAAGTCTCAAGATCAGAAACTTCTAGAGGTATACAACATCTATATGTGACAGCAGGATGTAAATTGATGAATTTCAAGACAATCCATGATATGGAGTTTAAATCATAAACAGAGAAGCAAGCAGACACATCAGAAATGAACTGTCACAAAGTCGTTTTTTTTCTGAAGGCCAAAGACTTATGGACTTTCTGCTGCTTGTTGTCTCTTCAGAACTGGACGACATAAAACTCAAAAGTATGTTGGAAGGTAGCCCTGGAGCACTGAGGCTGAACATCTGGTCCAAATGCCGTCCCATCACCCTTTGCCACAGGATGAAACACACAAAACACAAATTTTTGGGGGCCTACAAGACCAGGAGGCATTCAGCCATGACTCCTCCATAACAGTAACCCTCACTTGCAAGAGGCAACCATAGATCAACGCCAATTCCATACTAGTTCTGAAAAACAGGTTCTTGTTAAAAAAGTGCAAAAGAATACCTCAACCTTCTCAATAATAGTAGCTCCATGAAAGAGATCACGAAGTGCAACTTCCGACAGATTCATGATCCAGCAACACTTCAAGAAAGGGCATTCAGGCCACGGAATGTAGCAAATGATACAGCAATTGCTGGGGGGCAAGGCAAATATTTGAAATTTTCCATTCTTTAAAAGGAAGGGGCCCCAAAAAAAAAAAAAAAGAGCGCTTGTCACTAAAAGGCTGTCATTTCTTCTTCCTCTTCACAGCAGCGAAATCCTGTCTACTCAAGCAAACGAAAATAACCTGTGCAAATAACATGCACTGACTACTCCGAAAAGCAGAACAAAAGGGATGATTCCACAGTCCCGAGAATGTTATAATTTCTTCCGAAAATGTTGTAAAGAAGATACTGAATTCACAGCGGCCAGTAGCAACAGAGAATGTTATATCATACCTTGTCAGCAGCAGTCGAAGCATCCAAATTCATAGCGATTGCTTGCATTCGAAATCCGCAACGTCTGCACCGATTTTGCCGCCACCGCGCGCACCCACACTCTCTCTCTCTTCTCTTCTCTCTCCCTCCTTCCGTGCAAACCCTTACTCTTCCTCGCAGTTTCGGGACCTCGAAAGCTCCCGACAGAAACCCCCCCCGGGGCATATCGGGACCTCGAAACCTCCCGACAGAAATCCCCCCCCGGGGCGTATCGGGACCTCGAAAGCTCTCGACAGAAACTCCCGGGGGCCTATCGGGACCTCGAAAGTTCTCGACAGAAACTCCCGGGGGCCTATCGGGACCTCGATCAATTCACGACCTCAAAAGAGGTTCATCTGCATGTGTTTCCCCCCCTTCTCTTCGTTTCGGGACCTCGAAACCGTTTTTCATTGGCCCTAACAATTATTCTTCATTCATCCATACACACAAGCCTATTCAATGTGCCTTCTATTTATTTATTGCATTAATATTATAACCCATGTCTAGGATTTTTTTATTTTTTTAAAATGTAAGCTTGCCCTTAGAATTTAGGGAAATTATTATATTTTTATTGGTTATTTTATTAATTATAAATAATTAATATTACATAATCTCTATCTTGAAACATATGCACTAGTTGAAAAATAATGCAACATAAATTCTT
>Ga0209208_10013573_pt1 | contig 10147 bp, 6 predicted proteins | sample S1TSphfallax_3_FD_187694 | JGI IMG/M metagenome (GOLD analysis project Ga0209208, IMG submission 187694) | Host-associated microbial communities from peat moss isolated from Minnesota, USA - S1T2_Fd - Sphagnum fallax MG (SPAdes) (version 2) | ecosystem: Host-associated > Plants > Peat moss >... | reverse complement strand
GCTGAGAGAACAGACGTTTCTGAACTTTTTTTCTCGTCTCATTCATCTGGAACACAGGATTGCTGTTGTCTTCCTCTGTTTCATGGCAGCTTGACACTGCTATCTGTGATGGAGGTGATGGTCTGACACTTTTTGAGTGACTCTCATTAGGTTACAACTGCACTCATTGTTGTGTTAAATTCAAAGGGTTCTTCAGGAGGCTTCTGTGCTTTGTAATATAAATATATTTTTCTTCTCCTATTTCCCATGTAGTACTGTTTCTTTTAGCATTGCAGCTGTGCACAAGACCAAGTGAGTAGCCTGAAGACTTACTTTTGCCATTAGCTGAGAGAACAGCCTCTTTGAACATTCAACTTTGATACTTCTGGTAACACCAAATTGCTGTCATCTTCACCGGTTTGCTATTTTGCACTATTGTTCAACTACAGAGGTGGGATACAACTGCAGCTGACATTACGCAGTTGTGAGAGTTTGAACTGTAAGCGTCTTTTTTGTAGAGTATATTTTTGTGTATCATATTTTACAACCTTGGTTATGTTCTGCAGAGCAGGAAAAATGGGCAAGAAAGGGAATTGGTTTAGTGCTGTGAAGAAAGCATTTCGCTCTCCATCAAAGGACAAGGACAATGATAAATCTGAGCCCAAGGACCCGGACTTGCTTGGGGACATGCCTCCTGTAGTTGCTGTGAGTGTCCTCAACCTTAACCTAAACAGCTTTAGGAAGCTGATTATGCATACATTTGGCATTTCACTTAACATGAACAAGGTAAAAATTGTTTTCTGGCTTCAATTTCAGGTGAGGTCATCGTGGTATGGTTTGGATGATGTGACCATGAGAGGTGTCGTTTCAGATAGGAAGTCAAAGGTGTTAGAAAAAGTAGCTGTTCTAACCAAAGTTTTTGGTGTTCAGTACCAACCTTAGGAACAATGCCTCAAAAGGGTAAGCATCATAGTTCAATCTGTGTGATTGCTTGCATGGCACAGGAAAAACCAAAGAACAGGAATCGAAGATGGAGCTTTGGCAAGTCCTCTCACACAGATCACAAGGAAGTGCAGGTGGACAAGAAAACGGATGAGGATTACAACGTTGGTGGGGCCACAGCATGGCCTAGTCACAAGGCAAATGCTCTCCACCAGTCCACTCGGCAGTATGCAGTAACAACTTACATCAGCCCAGAGGACTGGGCAGCCGTTAGGATCCAAACTTCTTTTCGAGGTTATTTGGTATGGAGTTTTAACCTTCTCATCTGGTTGAATCTTTTGAGGAATTGCTAAATATGAAAGCCTGTAGGAAATGTAGAAGTTTGACTCAGTAGATCCCTGCTAAGTGAAAGCTATCTTTGGAGTTTCTTAGTCCTGAGCTGTGCAGAGTGAAAATTTGTACCAGCTGGTTGACGGTGTGGCAGACTACCCCAGTATCTAACAATAAGGCTAGATGTTCAAAGAGTTACAACCCTAGGTCTTACTGGCAGAGTCTTCTTTGCAGCTTCTCATGTTACTATCCACTGCAGGCACGGCGAGCATTACGTGCCCTCCGAGGTCTAGTGAGGCTACAGGCATTAGTCCGGGGCCACACAGTACGACGGCAAGCAACTATCACTCTTCGGTGCATGCAAGCCCTGGTTCGAGTCCAGGCCCGTGTTCGAGCTCGTCGTGTACGCATGTCAGAGGAAGGACAAGCTGTCCAACGCCAGCTATGGCAGCATCGGCAGCAGCTTCAACCAAGAAAATCTATGGTAGATACTTGTGTTGCACAGTTCAGAGTTGTTGAGTGTAATTGGGACTGATTTTCTGCAGTGAAATCAGCAAAGTTTTAAGTCCTTTAAAATCTTATGACTTGCTCCCCAAATTTGTAAAACAGTTATTCAATCAGGCATGAGAGAAATCAAGACTTGACAGTCAATTAGGTTGCTGGCCTGAAAGTTGGGCTTCTTCACATCATTCTGTTGTTTTTCACAGGATGGCTGGCAGGATGGTGGGTGGAATGACAGTCAAGCAAGTGCACAACAGCTTGAGGCCAAATTGCACAACAAACAGGAGGCAGCAATGAAGAGGGAGAGAGCTTTAGCCTATGCCTTCTCTCATCAGGTTTGTGCATGGTGCAACTGCACTGGTAGCAGTGTAGTCTGCTACTTTGGCCTTTATCCTGCACCTTAGAGCCCCTGTTTCAATTGCAAAGAAGGCATATTAGTTCTTTGTTCTTACCTTTGGGTGCATGTTAAATCTTACAGCAGCTTTGGAGGGCTACCCCCAAGGAGGCATCACAGTTGTACATAGACTGTGAGCCTGATAAACCTCACTGGGGCTGGAGCTGGCTGGAGCGGTGGATGGCAGCAAGGCCTTGGGAAAATCGTATCTTTGACAACAATTCTGCATCCAAGGATGTGTTTGATGGCTACTCAGTGAAGAGCACAGATGGGAATTTTGCAACTCCTGTGGGAGAGAGTGACCATGAACCCAAGCAGAAAAACTCACTTGCCAAGCAAAAGAATCTTGTGGCTCATTCTGGGCCTGTTCGAAGTGAAAGTTGGGCACCAAACCAGGGAATGCACTTTGTGCCTCACACAAGTTCTGGTTTGTCAAATGGAAACAGCCGCAGCCATAGCCACCAAAGCTCTGTTGCTGTGCATCGTACAACAAGCAAAGGTGCTTCGCAGTCCCCTGCACCATCAAGTTTCAAGTCAGTCCGACCTGCAAGCCCTCGCAGCAGGGTGCGAAGGGAGGACCCTGAAGAAGCTGGGAGTGCCATTTCAACAACAACCAGATCTACTCCCAGCATGCCAATTGCAAACCCCCGATTTGGAACCCGTTACAGCACAGCAGGATCAATCCGTGATGATGAGAGCTTGGCAAGCTCACCAGCTGTTCCTAACTATATGCAGGCAACACAGTCTGCAAGAAATAAAGCACGGTCTCACAGTACCCCAAAGCAGCGCCCGGGAACACCAGAAAAAGATGGTTGGTCAACTGCAAAGAAGCGCCTTTCATTTCCAATCTCTGAGGATCTGATCAGCAGCTGTGGTCCTACAATGCGCCCATTCAAGCCCACGGCTTACCCTCAGCACAGCCCCAGCTTCAAAGGTGCCCCTGGACCCATTAGGACAGATCGATCTTCAGTTTCTTCCCTTGGTGGCAATGACAGCAATCTTGGTGATGAGACTCCATCATCAAATGGACACTCTATTTCAAGGCCCTACAGATTCTAAATGGTCAGTCTCTAAAGTACTACCATCTGTGCCAATGATTTATCATTCCCCTACAGCTCTTTTGTATTCATAATCTTAATTTTGCACATTTTCTACATCTCAGTGGTTGATCCTTGTGTTTGGAAGTAGTATCTATTTGTTGAAGGAAATTCTTACTGCTTTGATGGTGGGTTGCAGTTCCGAACATACCCTGTCCATTCACTATCGAATGGAGGGCTGCAAGCAGCAACCTGCACTGGTATGTAGAAAGTTGCAACCTTTTAGCTTCCCAACCCATACAGAATGCACCAGCAAATGCTCTTTCTAATGATGTGGACTGGCATTTTCCTTTGAGCTTAAAAACCAAACTTAAAACAGTTCTTTCCATGAACTCCATGAACTCAGAAGTTAAAATATCTGCCAGAAGATCCTGGAGGTTTGTGAGGGTGGTGATGGCAATATGAAGCCTAGGAAATTGTGTTTAGAACTCAAATTGTGTTAAGAGACCTCATGCTTGGTTTGGGCAATGAATTGCAATGTGCATACAGATACATATATATAAGTAAAACAAAATTTGGGGGTGAGATGTGGCAAGACTCTTTTCCTGCCCTTGGTAGTTACTGTTGTGGTCTCTCTAGTTAGCTGATTAGTGGGCTGGTTCTACAGGAACCTGAATACCGTTTCCAAAGCTCTTTGTCTCTTTTTGGGAAATGTTATCAGCTTAGGCAAGTTCTGATGAGGTATTTTGTACATGTTGATTGTGTAAAAAACTACTTTTTTCTGTTGAATAAGAGTGCAAATGCTGCATGTCTGTTTATCCATGTCCTCTTCAGGAATCGAAATGTATGTAATTGTCAAGAAGTCATTTCTGGTTAGTTCTTTTGACATAGTTACTCTTTACTGTGAACGCAGCAAATTTAGTTGGTTGATTTTGAGCACAATTATGGTGATTGTATTGTGGATAATACAATTCCATGATTGTGCATGAAATTGAAGCTGTTTTTTATGCTGCTTGTGGTATTGCAAGTCCCTGGATGCCATCTACAGTACAAAAGTTTTTCAAAACCAGTACTCAATTTAGGTACTCTGTCTCTCTCTTATATCTGGGCCGCATATAAAAACTTAGAATACTTTCACTAAATGAATCAGCTGAATATCAAAGTAAAGCCAATGTGTATAGTTTACTATTTTATTTTTGGCTGATCACATGAGGCATTAGGATATGTGTTTGTATCTAATCTATTTTACTATTTCTATGCATTTTGGCACACATCAATATTGCTATTGTGCTTGGAAACTTTATTTGGATCCCATCTATCACTAACCTAATGCACATGATTTAATGAATTATACATTTGGATGATAGTTCAAATTTTGTCTGTTAATTGAACTAAGAAAGAGTGATTGTTATTCATGTTCATAACCATAATCTGAAATTCTTGCCATAAAAAATCACAATAAGAACACTTGTGAGCCCTACCAAGTTCCAAACCCCAATTTCAAAGGTGAACCTATAACAAGGGTAAATCAAGTACCAATGTATTATTGTACCTGCCAACTATTAGTTGGTTGTAATGTTTGATGGAATCAAACTCAGGTCTAATGTAAACGGAATTGAACTTGATCTTAAACTATTAGACCCCTTCCACTATGAAGGAGTAGACCTAAAATCAGTTTTCTTCTCTAGGAAGGGCATTCACAATGCATTAGAAAAAAATTCCAAGTGCTTTATGTCTAGACATTAATCTTCAGCTATTCTTAAACCATCTAGTTAGCTAGTTCTTTAAAGTGCATTTGGGTATCCATTTCCATCAAATAGGACAAATGTTCTCAAGGAATTGCTCATTATTGTATGCAGATTCAATGAAATACATTGCCCAAAAATAATTTGGGTTGTGGAGAAAATGACATGCAATGAATTAAATACCTAGTTTTGCTTAATTTCTATCAAGCATTCCAAAGATAATCTACTAGGCTGGCTGCTCATCACTGCACCATTCATAGGCAGACTAGGAGATTATATCCAGGAATACCATTGACAATGTATGGTTACCTAGTACCTGACTGGTGTGGATGTCCTATTCAGGCACTTTTTTAGGTTTTTGGCTTTGCGTATCAAGGCAAGGATATTATGTTTAGATTCATTATAGAGTATAATAGCTTAAGGGAGTTTGGCCCCTAGGTAATAATAGGTCTATTTTTGTATGAGGATTTTAGAAAGATGATATTTTGGCTTGTGTTTGAAACTTTAGATTAGTTATAGAGTTATAATATCTTGAAGGATTTTGGTTTCTTTTAGAGGATTTTTTGCAGATTATATTTTTGCATGGTGAAACATTTGAGTTTCCAATAATTCTTCTTCTTTTGCCTTAAGATACTTTTTAATGTCAATGGCAAGGCCACAGTGTGACACACCCCTTGTTTCTGGTTCCACTGTTGGTGAGGTCAGTTTCACTAATAACCTGAATAGATGGTGAAGAACATGTCATGAATCAATGGTGGGGATAACCGGTTACGCTCTGGAGCATGCCCTGGCAGCACCCATTCTCACATAAGGGAATGGATGCTCACATTACTGCAGTTGGGCCAGACTGAACCAGCACCCATCAATGTATCATGCAGGATGGATGATAGCTGGACACAAAACACTTTTTTTTGTTTTATTCATCTCCTCAAGCTAACCACCAGCTAACCACAGTGGTTAGCTCTGTGTACTAACCATGCACATGTATGTATGTACCTACTAGTAGCCACCAAATGGCTTACCAAGTTACCTACTTATAGCCACTTTTATTCCTTACTTATGATACTTACTTAAATAGGTATTTTTGCCTAATTAAGTGTGAGGTGGAATTAGGAGGGTTTTACAGGACAGTTAACCAAGGTGGAAACTCAGTTGTGGTTTGTGTAAAAACTGAGTCATAACAGGTTTTCCAATGGATGGTGCACTGGGTGCTGGGTACATAATCCCTAGTAGGCTTGCCACATTCCTAAGTGTAACAGGCCTGACCAGGCTCCTTACATACTACATAATTCATCAACATCATCAACACCCTGTAAAACATAATTGCTTGGCATATCCTGTATAGGGTCAAGGATAAAAAAAACCCAAGGAAAGCAATTATGGGGACTACCACTAAGTGGATCTCCACCAGTGCTCAGTATGTGTCCCAGCAAAAAGAAACTTGTATTTGAGATAAGGTATATATATATATATATATATATATATATAACTTGGAGTTCAAATTGACAAAGAAGTGTCACCAAAAAGAAGGGTCTTACTAAGTTTCACAAAGATCATGTCATCAACTCACAATCTATAATGCACCACACTTATCTCAATATAAACCTCGACTATGAATGTCCATACAACAATCAAAATCATAGCAGCCTTATGCCTTGAGAATGGACAGTCCTTGTTTTTTTTAAACATCCGTTTTTTATACCAAATGTGCACCATTCCTTTTGAAAATTGAAGAGGATTTCAACATTGATTATTAGAATGGCAAAAGGATTTGAACTGATGAATTGCTTTTTTTACAAGCCATTTGAGCACATTTGCTTCAAAAATATTTTTGACCTCAAAAATTATGGATTTTGAAAATGTGACTTTAACAAAAGTTGTTCATATATATATGTGATAAAGGGCATGAATGCATAATATAAATGATATAAAATCAATTTGTAATCAAAATGTATTTATATTTAAAATGTAGTGTTAAATACTAAATTGATTTTAAATACTAAATTATAAATTATAAACCAATGCAGAAATCACATGTGTCATGTGCAATCCTTGGAAAAGGACTTTTACCTTGGTGCCCCTAGCTCATTTGACCGTGATTTCACCCAAGTAATGAATTTTCTTTCATAGCTTTTGCTATGTCACATTCAACCTTCAACCTTTTCAAGTTCATCAAAAGTTTTGTCGATGCTCTAATTTTGTTGTTGTGTTCATTCCTTCAATTGCATTCACCAAAGCTTCATTGATTGAACAATTTGTTGTAGCATTTGTTGAAAGTTTCATTGAGTGATGAATTTTTGTCCACATCTTTTGTTATGTCACATTCAACCTTCAAGCTTTTCAAGGTCATCAAAAGTTTCATCAATGCCCTAATTTTTTAATCAATTCATTTCTTCACTTGTAATCACCAAAAGTTTCATTGGGTGAACAATTTATTGTCACATTCGCCAAAATCTTTGTCAAATGACCAATTTGTTATAGCATGTTCATCAAACCTTCTTTCAAGTTTTTAAACTTGTTGAAAGTTTTTGAAGTGCCTTGTTTGTTAGTTTTTCACCTCACCTTTTCCTTTTTAACTTACATGGATTCTCTAAATTATTTGGTTGGTTTACATGTTTTTAATGTCCATGGTTTTAACCCCAAAGAATTCTTGTAAATCCTACAAACAACAATATCAAAAGTGAGGCTAAAAAGGTTACAAAGCATGTAATTGTACATTGTCTTGTGTATTAGATGCCAAAAGAGGTTTATTGTTTACCACAAGTCCAATAAAATAATTTCCATGAAAGTTTTTTGGAAGTGGGGCACAATGCCTTGTTGAAAAGGTATGTTAAAAAGGTTAATAGGGTGCAAATGGGTTACAATGAACCAACATGATTACTATAGAAAAAGAATATGTGTCCCTTTTCCCAAAAAGACCTTTTTCATATGAATGAATTTTGGAACAATTGTTTTTGCAACTTATTATAATAAATGCTTATAGTTGTACAAGTAGATAACTTTTTTTTTTCATCATTTTTGAATAAACATGAATTTTTGAAAATGTCCTAATTCCTTGTAAATTCAGTGTTTCCTCTTTTAAAATGATAATAATTTTAATTCATAATAATTTTAATTTTATTAATTTTTAATTATATATTAATTTTATTTATTTATTTATTTATTTTTTAACACATCATGTACATTTTACCCCATTTATGTGTGGCAAAGCGCTTTTGAAGTTCTAAAATTCTAGATCAATTTTGGAAAGTTTTTTGAATTTTTTAAGTTTTGGAATTCCACATATTTTAGGGTATGGGTTTTCTTTAATGTGGTTAATATATAGGTCTTTATCCTCTTAATTTTCTTCCCATCAAATGGATTTTTTGTTTGAATTCCTTAACATTCATATAAATGAAAAAGTAATAATTTCCCATGATTGCCATGGCTTTAAATGGCAAAACATAAATATTTATCCAATTTTGATAGTTTTTCTTTGTAGTCCAACACCCTTTTTGGCTTGTTGGATTGTGAATACACCTAATAGCTAAAGCTGCACTTAAAGCATGGACAAACCACTAAATGCTCACATGTTGCCCCAAGTGTAATAGCTAGGTTTTTCTCTTTTACTACTTCCAAATTTAAAAAAAACAATGAGACACATATTGGGTTTTGTAAAGATGTAGTGTTGTATGTTAGTAAAGGTTTTTTGTTGGAATGAGGATAGTCAAATCTATCTAGTTGCACTAAATGGCTTACAAGTTATGTGTAAAGGTCATCTTCCCATTAAATAAGGTATTCATGGAAGAGGTTATGGCTACCTTGGTGGAAATAACCAAGTGGTTACATACATGTAATCTACACTAGCCACATGTTTGTTTGCCATATGTATTTTTGATGTGTGGATGTTTGTAGGGCCACATGACATGTTTGCTATGGTTGTCAAATTCCTATGTAGCAATTAAAAGCCCAAACATGTGACAATTGACTTGTTTGAAATAATTGAAACTAGTGGTGCAACCATGGCTCCCGATTAATTGTAAATGTTTTTAAACAAATTTTCCCCTCATAATAAAATCATTTCATATGTGATGAAAAAGGGGGCCAATTTACAATCTTGTGCCATAATTTTTCCCTCCATGGTTTTGTGTAAGGTTTGGCCATGTTGGGGTCATTTCATGGGTTTTGTTTTGGACATGTTTTATCTAAGGTATATTAATATGTAAAGATGATAAAGTGGTTTAAGGATTAACCTATGTATTGCAAAAGGAGTACAAGTTGAGATCCAAAAGTGTATTATTTGGTTGAGAAATTTTGACATGGGGAGGCAAGCATGGGAAAAACCTTGCATATATTTTGAATCAAGGCTTAAAATTTTGAACACACCTATGGAGACTAGGTTTGTAATTTGTTCCTACCCATGAATACATTCATAGTCAAAGGAACTTAGTAGAAGGCCCAAATGTTTTGAAAGGATTAGGATTTATCACATTTGAAACATGGTTTACATATTTTGATTGGGGTTTGTTGTAAGATGATAGTGTCAACTTCAGAAGTCTAATCCATGTATGTTTCCATAAATTTTCAAATCATGTGTAATTAAATGTATTTATTGAATGATAATTCTATAGATAAATCAAATGTGTGCATTTCAACAAAAGTAAACATCTCAACATTTAAAATATATATTTATGTTTAAAACCCTCAATGATATATTATATATCAAGTTTATCAAGAATGATTTTCTTCAACGTCATTCTAAATATAACAATTCATATTCATAAAAAATAATAATAATCCCACATAACACATCCAATCTTCATGAAAATGCACCTTTGCCCTTTCTTACATGACAAAAAAAAAATTTCTTGGAATTTGTTTTTCAAATTATGTAGTTTTAGTGGTCAAAAACATGTTCAAATATTAAAAAATGATTATAATGCATAACCATATTAGAAAGTATATTCAAAATTTTATCATTACTAGGCCTTCATAATCATTAATATATGGCTATCAATAATTTTAAAAAATTAATGGTTTAAATTTACATAGGATAAAAAACATTCAAAGTTTTAGTTACCATTCAAGATTTGACTATGCATTGCTTACAATTCATTTTATGACCAATGAAACATCTTAGAATTACATTAAAAACATTAAGATGCAAATTTAGAGGTATAAAAATAGTATGCACTTTGATTTCATTATATTGCAATAATTAGAAAATTTTCAATGATTTT
>Ga0209208_10013572_pt1 | contig 10149 bp, 6 predicted proteins | sample S1TSphfallax_3_FD_187694 | JGI IMG/M metagenome (GOLD analysis project Ga0209208, IMG submission 187694) | Host-associated microbial communities from peat moss isolated from Minnesota, USA - S1T2_Fd - Sphagnum fallax MG (SPAdes) (version 2) | ecosystem: Host-associated > Plants > Peat moss >... | reverse complement strand
TGTTGCAAATAGTTTGTAATGTAATGTTAATCGCAAACAATGTATAGAAGCAGTTACAATTGGAAAGTTTTGTGATCGTATCAAGTTTCGCAAACTTTTAGCGGCATTTTGAGAATCCCAAAAAGTTTGCGTTAGATCTTATATTGGAAACCGATAGACTTTTGAGTCGATTCGCTAAGTCATTGCGGTGATGGGTGTGTTGCAAATAGTTTCTGATGCAATGTTAATCGCAAACAATGTATAGAAGCAGTTATAATCGGAAAGTTTTGCAATTGTATCAAGTTTTGGAGTTGCAAAGGACTTGCGATTGTACGGGTACGAATGTTATGGTATCGCAAAAGCTTAAGAGTTTGCGAGGAATTATGGTTCGCAACAGCGGGCTTTTGGAAACTTCTTTCTTTGTTGTTTGCGATGATATTCGGATCGCAAAATAGCCCCCTGTTGTTGTAGTGATTGTTTTTTTATTGTGAGTCCACCTTTTATGAATTTATCTTTTATCCATTTGATGTTGTTTTAAAGGTTTAAACAAATCTACCTTAACATTCAATAAGGTCTATAGAACATCCTAATGGTTTTTTTGTTTTTCAAAAGTTGAACCCATTTCTTATACATTTGATGTTATCTTTCTAACTAAAATAGACCTACCCTAGCTTTCATTTAGGTATGGAGACCCTTTTAATGGTCTTCTTGTTTTTTAAAATTTTGAATCCATATCTTATATGTGTGACCTTGTCCTTATGGCTAAAATAGACCTACCCTAGCTTTCATTTAGGTATGGAGACCCTTTTAATGGTCTTCTTGTTTTAAAAAAAATTGAATCCACATCTTATATGTGTGACCTTGTCCTTATGGCTAAAATAGACCTACCCTAGCCTTCATTCAGGTCTATAAACCCTCATTATGGTTTTTTTACTTCTTATGTAGCTAAATCCCTCTTTTATACATGTGATGTTGTCTTTATCATTAAAAAAGACTTACACTAACCTTCATTCAAGCCTATAGACCCTTATGATGGTCTTTTTATTTTTTCCAAACTTGAATCCATCTTTTACACATTTGAGTTTTCTTGTTGGCTCAAAAAGATATATCGTAATCTTCATTGAAATTTGCATACCCTCCTTATGTTTTTGTTTTTTTAACCTGAATCCATATCTTATGCATGTGATGTTATTTTTCTAACTAAAATAGAGTTGATACTATATTTCAAAAGGTTTACAAACCCTTTTGATGGTCTTTTTTTTCAAAGCCTAAATCCATGTCTTGTACATTTGATGTTGCCTTTCTAGTTGAATCAAACCTATCCTAACATTCAACAAGGTTTGTACACCCTCCTTATGGTATTTTTGTTTTTTTTTTTTTACATCTTGAATCCATCTCTTATACATGTGATGTTGTCTTTTTGTCTGAAATTGACCTACCCTAGCATTCAATAAAGTTTACAAACCCTAATGATGGTTTTTTTTTAAAAAAAAATTGAAATCCATGTCTTATACATTTGATGTTGTTTTTTTGGCTGAAACTTACCTATCCTAGCATTCAACGAGGTTTGTAAACCTTCCTTATGGTTTTTTTTGTTTCATTTGAACATAAATCCATTTCATATGTATTTGATGTTGTTTTTTTGGTTGAAACAAAAAACCTTAATATTCAACAAGCCTTATAGACCTTCCTTATGGTTTCCTATTTTTCTTGAACCTAAATTCATTTCTTGTGCATTTGATGTTGTATTTTTAGTTGAAATAAACCTACCCTAATGTTAAGGGGTAAAAACCCCTCGACTAATTAGTGTCGTAGGCATCCAAGTAACTAATTAGTTAGTAATGATGAAGTTACCATCCCTTACACAAGGGGTGAAGCTAATGGGCTTAATTAATTCATGTTGATGACTAATTGATCGTAATCCATTAATCACCTAGGAGATTTGTATTAAGGATTAAGATAAGGACCTATTTTCATGGGGTCAATGTGCGCCTTGTGTGGTTTTGTGGAGAAGGAGGATTAAAGGAGGACTTGGGGCGATTATAAGACATTTGATGAGTTATAATTAAGAGTTCGCATTGAAAGCTCTCTCTTGGAGATGAATTGTGTGTGTAACACTAAAGAGGGGAAAGTAACTTGAAATTGTATTGTATTTGTGTTATTCAATGGAAAATGGTTGAAGGATTTTAATGTGTTTTGCGTAGATTTATTTTATTAAAAAATGAGGGAAGATAGTATAATTTCAATTTACATAATGTTTTGTTACAATTTTATAATAGTTTTGTGTTTCTTTTACAAAAATACTAAGGATGTATTTTTTGGTTTAGTCTTTGGAGTAGGAAATCCCTTACTGCCACAAGAAAATAGTAACCAATAGAAGGTAGTCCCCCTTATCATTCTTGTTTGTTTTATATTTTTTCTTCTCCTTACACTACTAAAATGGCCTATAGTTAGGACAATAGGTCTATCCCTAAATGATAGACCCTACCTTCTTCTTTTTTTACTTTTGCATAAGGTCTTTACTATTACTTAAGTAGGTGTAGTAAAATTAGTAAGTGATAGCAGTTTTTATTAGAAGTAAAAAGAAGTTTAACTTGTCCCCTTAACATTACCTTCATGAGGACAATAATGTTCGAGGGCCACATTTTCACCCCTTTACACCTAACATTCAACAAGCCCTATAAACCTTCCTTATGGTCTTTTTGTTTTTTTAAAATTTAAATCCATCTTTTATGCATTTGGTGTTGTTTTTTTGGTTGAAATAAACCTACCCTAACATTCAACAAGCTTTAAAGACCTTCCTCATGGTTTTTTTTTGGGAACCTAAATCCATTGTTATACATGTGATGTTATCTTCATGGTTATAATGGACCTACCCTAGCTTTCATTCAAGTTTGTAATCCTACCTAATGTTTTTAATTTTTCTAAAATTGAATCCATATATTATACATGTTTTATGTTATATTTTTTATTAAAACATACCTAGTTTAACCTTCATTTAGGTCCTCAAACCTTCCTAATGGCCTTCTTATTTTTTTGGAACTTGAATACATCTCTTATACATGTGATGTTGTCTTTATAGCTAAAATAGACCTACTTAGTCTTCAACAAGGTTTATAAACCCTCTTGATGGTCTTCTTAGATTTTTTACTTATAAATCTTATGTTTGAAATTCAATGATTATTTTAGTCTCCAAAAACCAATGTTTACATATTTCTAGTGACTAAAATCCAATGATTGGGTTAAAGTTTAGTGCCTATTTTCAATCTAGTAATGACTATGAGTGGTGTTTTTTAGTTGTGCAGTTATTTTACAGATGGTTAAATTATGAACAAGCACAAAGTTGGAGACATATGTACTCGAGACACAATAATTGGAGTTTGTTGCATTGCACAAAACCAAAACCCTTCAAAGAAAAAATGTATTATGACAAATGGTGGAATTTATTTAGCTTACCACCATGGCAACTTTGTATAACATGCATTTTGTAAGCTATAACATGGGTAAGAAACAAGCAACACAACGTATTCCTACTATTGTGTGGAATCAAATTTATGCAAACTATTAAATGGTTTATCTTAATTCAAATTTTTGGAAAAGATTTTGAAAGATCACATGTGCGACACCTTGAAAGAATAAAAAAATGAATTTCAAGTGAAAAGGGTTCGAAAATAACAACATTACAATGTGATAAAATGCTATAATGCTTAAAAGCCACATATGGGCATGCAACAAGGTACATTTTGAAAAGATGATAAAGTTTCAGTAATGGGGCACCTATACATGGACCATCAACCTCATTTTCTACCTTTTTTGAACCTATAGGTTTTGCACTTACATCACAAACTTCATGGGCCACAATTTGGCAATAATAGTCATGCGAAATCTGCTTTTCAAAAAGTTGATATGAAATAGACATTAATGCAATCATCTATTTGTATTGTTTGAACATTGATGTCATGTGCATTGTTTAAGCACAAATGTCATATGCCTATCCATATTGTTTAGACACAGATGTTGTATGTTTATTTGTGTTGTTTACACACAAAAATCGTGCACATGATTTTGGTGTTTAAATAATGAACAACATTTGTGTTTAAACGATACAAGCCTATGAAATAATAGATTTCGCATGGATTTGGAACAAACCCATGAAGCTTGTAAATTTGTGATGTAACTCAAATGCATAATTTAATTTTGCATTATCTACAAGTTTTGGTGCAAGGTTGATGACCAAAACAAAGATGCTGAAAAGTCAATCCAAAAGCATGGAAATAATGGTTAATCATTTATTGCAAGTTTCAATATTTGAGACACCTTCCTATCTAGGAAGTTGCAGATCAACAATGAAAGGTTGAATAAACAAAAATTAACAACTTGAAAAAAACTAGAAGACTAGGTGTTATCACAAAAGAGGATTTCATAATAAAGGCTAGGGCAATTTTGAATGTATAATTAGAAGTCCCCAACCCAACCATATGCAATTTTGGCTCTATATTTTGATGATTACCAATGACTTCATGATTAAGGTCCATGTGTTTCCTAATCAATGATGGTAGTTGTGGCTCAAAACAATTGTGAATATTTTGGTTGTAATAAATCAAACCTTTCCAACCATTAAACTAGATCCAATGTGCTTCATTATTCCATAGTTTTTGGATCTTGATGAAAATGTCATTCATGAACCCAATACAACACGATAGGTCTTGTAGTTGCATACCCAAGACAATTTTCTCCTTTGGCATTAGCCCTCAAATTTCATATACAAATGCATAATTAATGCACGATGCAATGAAAATTGCATCACCACACAAAGAAAATCTCAACCAATTCCACATGAAAGTGTCATACATCATGACATTGTTTTGCTTCATATACAATATGACCCTAGCCTTAAACCCTAACCCTAAAATAAACCATAAAAGCCCCAAACCCTAAACCTTAAATGAAAAAAATTGAAAGAGAAAAAGAAATCAGACCTTTGCCTTAAACCCTAACCAAAAAAAGACCATAAAAACCCCAAACCCTAAGCCTTAAATGAAAAAAATTGAAAGAGAAAAAGAAAATCAGACCTTCGCCTTAAACCCTAACCAAAAAACAGACCCTAAAAATCCCAAACCCTAAGCCTTAAATCAAGAAATTGAAAGAGAAAACGAAAAAAAGACTTTCTCCTTAAACCCTAACCCCAAAATAGACCCTAAAAGCCCCAAACTTGTCAAATTCCTCCAATGTAAAGTTTGTCAAAGCCTTTAATAATGTTGATGTGGTTTGTATAATACCCAAAACATGCCAAACTCCCATGGTTGGATCCACATATTGCCCCATGCCCCCACTTCTATTTCATTTGAAATGAACAAGTCAAAAGAGTTGGAAGTCATTGTTGCCATCATTTGAAAAATGATAAGGTCATTTTGACCTATGTCTCCCAAGATATTTTCATCACTACTTGAAGAAGAGCCATTTGAAAAGCTTGAGGTAGACATCTCTCAAAGCACGAAATGAAAACAAGAGTAAGAGAAGAATGAAAACCTTTTCCTTACATAATACACATACGAGTTTTAATTTACATTCTAGGTTCCAACCTACCCTACATTGAAACCTGCCCTTTTGGGCTGATTTTCAACTTGATCATTTTACATACACCAAAAAATGACCTTAAAACAACATCTTTAATGATGTTTTCATCCCAAACCTTATTCCATAGTTGTGTTTCTTAACTTTCATTATAGATCTTGATGTTTTAATTTTAATATTCTACACAAGCACAAACAATCATTTTAACCTTAACATTTTAAACCCTAACCCTAAATTATAAAAATCACACTTTAAAATCCTTAACCCTAGAACCTAAACCTAAAATCAACCTTTAAAAATCTTAAACATCAACCTTAAAAAAAAAACCTTAAAAAATCAAGTCCTAAAACTTAAACCCTAAAAATTCAATTTTGTAAACTTCAAACCTTAAAAAAGTCCAACTATAAACTTTAAAACCAAACCTTAAAATTCAAACCCTAAAAGACTTAAACTATAAAACCACAAGTTTAAAACTCTAACCTCTAACCTTAAATTACAAAACCCAATAAATTTAACCCTAAAAAACCCAAACTTAAACCTTAAAAATTAGACCCTAAAACTTCAAAATTCAAAGCCTAATACCTAACCTTTGAAAGCCCAACCCCTAAACCCTAAAAATTTAAATCCTAACAAGCTCAAACCTAAACCTTAAAAATTAAACCTAAAATAACCATAGCCAATAGTCATAACAATTGCCAATAATCAAAACCAATAACCCATGGCCATAACAATAGCCAAGAGCAATAACCAATGTCCATTGGCAATAGTTAATACTGAATGGCCAAAGGCAATAATCAATAGCTGAAAAAAAAAACCCAATAGCCATAGGTGATAGCCAGTAGCCAATGGCCACAAGCAATAGCCATAGCCAAAAGCAATAACCATAGTCCGAACCAAATGGCCAATAGCCAATACCACCTTTAACCCATAAACCCCTAGCCCCCTAAAATTTAGCCCATATACCTAGCTCCCACATTATAGGTTAAAGGGGGGCAGTCTGTGAGTGAAAAAAAATGAAAAAAAGTTGATGTGCTCAATTCAGGGATTTCATTCTGGGTTTTCCCAATTTGGACCCCTTTCTCAAGATTTAGGGATAACACCAATTAAGGGATGAGAGACGAAAGAGGGGGTCAATGTGGGACCCAACTGGGTATGACTTTACGGATATCTTTATAGTATAGGTCATTTTATTGCTCTGGCTGGGCTGGGCATTCAGCAAGGAAGAAGCCTTGCTTTACAAGGCAAGAGTAAATTACCCAGAAACAAAAGAACACCCACCATAAATTTCGCCAGTACATTACCACACTCGTGTACAGCAAAAGCGCGGCATGGAATCATGACTTCTCAAATATGAACACACAATTCTAGTGTTGAATGTGCTGGGTTGGGTTTTATTTCACAGAGAAGAAGGGCCCCGACATTATATGAGCACATATATGTCCCAATTAGGGCCTATCATGACAACATTCCGACATTTGAGCAGTGGGTTTTCGAGGAATTTTGTGATGCAACCAAAGTGGTGATCATCCCAAGGAAGATTTAGCCAAATCTGGCTATTAACCACATATGAAGTACAAACATTTAGTCATCCTTCCACACTTTTGGCTTTCTACTGAGAACCAAATATGAAATTCTGACGAGTTTTCCTTTACTTTCACTTATGTTGATTGAGACCAATGTTTTTTTTTCTTTTTCAACCTGCCAAGTATGATTTGGACACATGCAAAGGATTTGTTTGAAAAAGATGGGCCTAATTTGTCAGATTTCATTTTTCAAAACACCCACTTCTTAAGTACCACTTATTACCTCCACATACACTAAAAAACAAGTTACCCAGGTTTTTATGCCGAGTGAAAGGTATTGAGAATCCCAGAATGTTCCAAACATAGGCCACTCTCTTACGCTAAAACCCTAAACCATCCCTTAGGGTTTTTATGTAAGAAAGTGGCCTATTTTTGGATCACACCCTACATAGGACCGGACAAAATATGTTTAAGGCCTTGTACAGCCTAAAGGGACCTCTCTTCAATGTACACGAATAAAAATTGGACAGGTCTTGAAGACTCTTGGGAATGACAGGTACTGAAGCTCCGCTTTCACAAAGTTTTGTTGAATTAGGACCAGTGGCTTTATTTTGGGGACAAATTTTGTCATTTTTTTGACAAAAGATTTCGGATTTTGGGGGGTTTTTTTTTTCCTAGTGAAAATTCAACTTATTTCACTAATTTTGTGGGAAAGTTTTGCCAACTTTCCAATATCACGAAATTGAAAAAGATAACCCTGTTTACAACATCAAATGTTATTAGTTAAAGATGATTAAGCTAGGACTTATGTGCCATTTCCTTCCTTGTTGTTGTCTCTTTTCCAAGTTTCAATTGTTTCAAAGGGTGTGTTATATGGGTTGGTTCAAATTTGATGTGTGCCATGCAGCATTTTTCTATTCACAAAATTCCACCAAATAGTGAAACAAATAATAAAAAATGAAGTGATTTTGGACAGTTTGAATTGTCAGTGTGTAGCCATAAATATAGAAGGTTGATTGAAGATTTTTATTTAATATTTGGTTTATAGCCAGATTTCGATCTACATCTTCCTAGGATGATTGCCACATAAGCTATGTTACAAAAATTCCTAGAAAAAACACTGGTCCTATGGGATAAAAGGGCTCTCATTCCTCAATTTGAGGCCTTGGAAAATATTCCTTACATTTGGCCTTTCAGATCTCATATTAATGTTAATTCTAAAATTCAGCATAGTTTAAACTAACTCTCACAATGTACTTTTATTTTGCATAAAATGATTTTCAGCTAAATGAAGAAAATAAAAAAAATATATATATACCATGATATTCAAAAGAATTTATACTGAATTTCGTTATTCTTAAGAAGTAAAAGAACTGACAAAATTTTAGCAGACCGGTTCGTTCGTAGTGATATCCTCATGCCACGTCATCTTCCGTACAGCCACGACATAGTCGAGACGCCGCAGAAGCGTATGTTATGAGCAACCAGAAATCGACACGCGTCTGAAGATAATTTCTTTCCCCCCCCCCACCCTTGGCCCTTTCCCCTCCCCTTCCCCCGGGGGATAAAAGGTAAATAATTCTGGCGGTAATAAGAAACTACCATGCTTCAGCAATGACCGCACAGGAACGGAGAGTGTGTAATTTCGCGGTAATTTAAGTATGGCGTCATCATGGCACATCATGCTTATTAACTCTGTGTTAATCATGTGTGTTACTCATGTGGTAACTCTTATAATAACGTCAACCCTAAACCCAATTGTTTTTTTTTGTTTTCTAATTCAGATTTTTCTTAAAATTGACGAAAAACAGAAGGAAATTTTGAGGGTTCAAGTTACAACAGCTTGAAGTAGAGGCTGATTCTGCCATTTCATTGTACAAATTAAAACTTAGAAATTGCTGCAGATTATTTTGGTAATCAGGAGTTACTCTATGCAGCTAAATAGGGTTTAATATTAGATAATTTAGCATTTTATTAAATTGGTTTCCATGGCAGAATTCACATCTAAAACTGTTGATGATTTGGGATGGGTTCCAGCTGGGGCCTTACATGGTGTGATGTGCTCACCCATTTCAAAGAATACATGACATCATTCTTGATTTACTAAATAATTTTGGGGGTGTTTTTGCAATCTAAAGAGCATGGATCTACCAAGTTTTTTTCCTTTTTTTTTCCCCCCCCCAATTTTGTGTTTTCGAATTTTTTAGAATTTTTTTTCAATTTACACTAATTTTTTCCAAAAAACATTGTTGCCAGAGTCCAAAAATTCACCCCAAAAAATTAATGCTGGATCACTACACATGTCCAATACCCATGACATTAGCTAACTGAATAACCTTTTTTCATCTTTGTTTGGTTACTTCAGGACGTACCAAATACATTCCCCCTGAATGAACTTGGACTCTTTTCTCGACCATATACCTACATATGTATTTGCAACCTTTGCCTATTCAAATATGGCCATTCAAAGGTGATCCAATTTATACGACCAGAGTAGTCTAATGGACACTACAAATGTTCCAAGACATGCAATGTTGATGAACTAAAATAGCAGAGGAGAAGTGAATTGAAAAGCTATCATCAAGCTGCTCATGGTGGTACTATGTGTAGTATGCATTGTATATGTGGGGACAAAATGTGTCCTACATCCTTTGGCTAAAAGATAGAATATAAATTATATATACTCCTGGAAGGGTCTAAAGGCACTTAGGCTATGTTGTGTTCTTTTTATTTCAACTTTCCTTGTGTTAAGTAGTCATTTGATTTTTGATTCCCATTCAAGAATATGCATATGCTGAACATTTCTAGCTACTAGTTTGTAGCTTGCGTTGGGCGAAAAAGAAAAAGGCAAAAACCTTGAAAGCTTGTTCTCCTTCTTCTAGTACAAAAGGCACATTGAAATATGCTTAAAGAACCTAGGCTTTCACATGCTAAAAAATGATTTGTACACGGACTAGCCATAGTGGATGGGGAACTATTTTTAAAACCTTTCACTTTACAATTACAACCGAAATGTAGCTAGATAAGGGTGTTTTTTTTTTTCTTTTTTTTTTCAATTTTGTGGTTTTAAAAG
>Ga0209208_10013570_pt1 | contig 10151 bp, 15 predicted proteins | sample S1TSphfallax_3_FD_187694 | JGI IMG/M metagenome (GOLD analysis project Ga0209208, IMG submission 187694) | Host-associated microbial communities from peat moss isolated from Minnesota, USA - S1T2_Fd - Sphagnum fallax MG (SPAdes) (version 2) | ecosystem: Host-associated > Plants > Peat moss >... | reverse complement strand
ATTAGCCCAACCTAAATACCCTACCTACCTACCTACTAGTATACCCTACCTTATCATCTAAACTCTAAAATCTTATGAACTGACAAAATATTTCTTTGAACACAAGTTCATGGTGTGGCACATTGAGGAGAGCAAAACCATTTTGCATGAAATTCAGCATTTTCTTGACCTAGGTGGTGCCAACATATATGAATCCCTAAGGCCCCAATTTTTTTTGTCATGCAGTAAAATTACTTCACATTAAATATTCCTTGATATTGGGTGCGTCCATTTGTTCTTTAAAAAACCATGTAAACCTAACAATTCCATTTAGAATTCTAAGGACCAAAAGTATTCCCGTCTCCCTATCTTCCACTTCACCCCCCTTCTCTCATTAAATAATCTTTTAGATTTTGAAACAAATTTTGGTGAAAACATTATTATTCAATTACTGCACATTGGCCAAGTAGGTATCACATTTTGTACTGAGTAACATCTAAGGTAGGACCTTTGCAAGGGAAATCATGTAACCACTTACTTATATGCCACTTGGACTTAAACCCTATCAAGGATCACAACATCTGTCAAAAAATAATGGTTAAGACTATTTGAAATGGCAAATAAGTAAAGAATTATTTCAATTCACAATTGTTTTATACTCTCTTACAATGCAATTTATATAACATTAGTGTGTTTAAACTAGAGAATAACAAAATTGCATGAGATATCTCACATGTTGTAGATCTCTTATCCATAAACCTTGTATATAACTTATTAGTTGCAAAATACCATGGGTATGGCAAGAGCTGTGAAACAAACCTCAAAGATGCATCTTCAATGTCGTGTACACATTGCCAGTGCCAGATGTCTATAAGATTCAAGACCTCTCAATACCTGCAGCTATTGAAACACTGCAGTAAAGTTGCCACATTAGTAGTCAAAACCATAATCCAAAACACAATGGACCTTGCAGGTTTGGTACTTCTGTCATCTAAATGCATGGAAAAAGGGAAAAGACACAACAAGCAGTACGTCACTATGCAGAAGTCACTTAAGAATTGGCCTTGGGCAGCCTTTTTTCTTGAAGAATGTTTTTCCAAAGTCTGAAAGGGATCATAAATCAAGGTCCACAGACTTTCTTCTTTTTGCCTGAGCCCTAAATCTTGAACCTAAAATTTCACCTGTCATCACTTTCAAGAGGGCCATCTTCAGCATGTTTGGTTGCTCAATAGGCCATGTTACTTGCGTAGTTTACAACCATTGAGAACACTAGAATTGCAACACCAGCAGCCAGGGGAAAGGATTCCCCCAAGGAAATAGGGCCATGGCAGGTGAAGTAGGTACCACAGAAGCCTGCTCAACTCACAGGCTCAACTTCTAGGGTACTCCCTGATGGAGTATGGGGGCATGGTGATCCTATCTCCCCAAGGCCAAACTCTGAATTCAGCCTCACCATCTCGTCCCACATTGCATTTGAAGCTGTTGAAGAAATGTCAAGGCTCTCAATTGCCAGTAAAGCATCATACATACCATAATGTGGATTCTTTGCACCCACCCACTGAATAATCTGAACTCAAATTTGCTCTTAGTGCTAGTGAGACTCAGCAATATCAAATCAGGATTTCATAAGTTCTGCAATCCACATCAATGCCTCAATTAGGGAGCCCACAGATCAGAACTATTAGAATTGCATGGGAGGAGGATACGATCATTTTTCCAAATATCAGTGATTCCAACACTTGCATCTGACAAAAACCAATAGTCTGAGTCTGTCTGCAACCATCCCAACGACACTCTGGTAGTTAGTTGAGATGACATCTCTATCATGAATGCAATGATCTACATAAGTTGCCTCAAATAACATATAACCCTTACTGCTTATTCCTGACAGCTCAAGATAAACCAAAACTGGCTGACAAACATAAAAGGTTTAGAGAAGCCATGTATCTTTTGAAGCATTTACAAGGCAGCAAAGTACAAAGGCTGATGAAGAAAATAGGACAAATGAAACAAGCACTAACAGCCACCTCGACAGGTGTGATTTTCATGATTCCACATGCAGGGTCATTCTGAGGGCCAGTAGCATCAGGACTGGATGATGTCTCATGGTTGCCAAGAGGGCCAAGCTCTGACAAGCTACGTCCTAGCTCCTGCATCATAGGAGTGGTCTCATGCTGACGAGACATGGCCATTGCTGATGAAGTTGTGTCAACAGCTGCATCATTTGTATTCATCTCCTCAAACTTTCCTTCAAATCGACTGCCACACCATTCAGGCCAAGAACCTTGCAATGATCAGATACAACATCAAAGGGATCCACCATTGTTGTGCTCTCACATTGACATGGGTTCTTGCAGCAAATAAAAAGAGACCAATGTCCACCAAAAATCAAGGAGCTGAAGCAGCAGGAGAGAAGAACTGACCTGACTAGATAGACATCAATGGGCCCCATGGTACTTCGAAGCAGAATCTGAAAACGACGATGTGGGTACTCAACAGCCTGATTCAATACACCCCCTCCCCATTCAAGTACGCAAGCAAAGTGCCCATCAAGCTTTAGAATTCTACCAAGGCTAAGCTGCAAAACAACTGACATCACAAGTGGTGCTGATAAAAACAACCCCACCCAACCACAAAGACTCAAAACCTATTATGTGAAAACATGAACATCGATCAGGTGACTCAAATAGAACCAAATAAGGATAGTACCTCATCAGGGTCAGGGACCTCAAGAGTGGTGCCATGTGGGGCCTTGATTGCAATCAGAGTCTCATTCTGTATTGTAAGAGAAAGTCATTGAGGATTACAAGCATCATGACCACAACTATACTGTACTTTATATTCAAGCTGCTGCAAAATTTCTCAAGAGTTGCAGCCATCAAGTAGTTCAAGTCAACTTCAGTGAGAAATAAAGCCATTTAAACCAGGATTGAGAGTGGCTGACCTGAAAGCATGACAGGCTCTTAATGTCTTCATCCGTTACATAGAGCCATCTGTAAGCATATAGAAAGGCCACAGACAATTACCACCCCACACAAAACAATGTACCTGGACCTAGAAAAGATCAATGTGCCAATTACAAGAGCACATGACCTAAAAAGACCTTAGAAGACAGGGGAAAGAGATTTACTTCTTATTGCTCTCATTTTCACTTAAGGTTCGTAATCGCTCCCTCATTTCTCTGCTCCCACCCCACAGGCTAAGTGTGAAGGCCACATACATTTCAGCCAGATTCCCGGCAAGATGTTGAAACTAAAAGCTCATACCAACTCCAACCCAGCTGCAGGAAGTAAGGAAGGTTCACAAGCACATTTGAAACCAAACTAATCTGCCTGCAAGCTCACCTGATCCTGTCATCCAGACTTTGCTCCACCATGAGTAGTTCCTTCACCTCAGCCTACAAAAACTTTAAACACATGAGTTCATAATTCCACTCAGGAATTGGAGTTATAATGCATGGAAATTGTGATACTGTGGCCCAACCAGCAGCACATTTCATCAAAGGGATATTTCCCATCACTAAGCTGAATTTAGTACCTGAAGTGCAGCTTCGTCATCTTCTGCAGCCTCCGGTCTTGCCACACCAACACCCCTGCTAGACAAACATTGGAACAGCAGAGTGGTGCATAAGCCATTCAGGGAACTGCTCAAATCCTAAAAGCTTCTGTCCATAATGTAACATTCCTACAAAGAGGAAGATGAATAGACCATGCAGACAATTAAGGTGGACAACACAAGGCACTGCCAAAGGTCAGTACAAGTCTTTGCCCTATGGAAGGAAAGGCACATACTTCCATTGTATACGGTTCTTCAGTTTCTTCTCAATCAACCCAACTCCCTCGAGCACATTAGTGATATCATAGATCCTCCGTTTCTGTACCTTAAGTCATCCCAACATCAGAGCTGTTCATTGTCAGCAGAAACCTCTTCAACTCAAGTGGACAGTAATCAGTCATGTGCCTTTCAGGCATCTTCCTGAGGTTGACTGGGCCTCCCCAGAGAATTTACATACAACAAGATTGCAATTCAAAAGTGTTGGGTTAGGTACCAACATGCAAGGTGTCTGCTGCTTTGTTGAGATCCAAGACCCCATCCTCTGCTTGCTTAATGAGGTTCACAAATTTCTTTGTTAGAAGACCTGCAATCAAAGACAGTATCACAAGTCTCACAAATGGGCCTTCATGCATTTATTAGCAGACATGTTCACCATGTACCACAATGTCGAAAGATGCAAGAAGATTGGTGGTACCTAAGGAGCTGTCATATCGACAAGTGCTGGTTGGTGTTGGTGCACTAGTTGTTGGAGACCCTGGTAATGCAAACAATTCACACAACATCATAAGATACTGAATCCTAGCACATGTGTCTTCAATGAAGCTGCAGAGGCAATGGCAACTGGGAACTGCTAATGAGTTTTAACAGTGAAGCTTGCTGTTGTCCCTGTGCAGGTGCAATGAAGCCATGCATTATCCTCTAGCCCTAACATTGAGATGGAAACACTTCCACTGCCAGGCAATGCAAATTCTGATGGAGGTTACAAGCTCACAAAGAAGATAAGGATAATCCCACAAAAATTCTGCACACAAGTAGTAGGCTTGAAGTGTGGCAAGAGCTCATGACTGTAATACTTACCAGCGGCAGAGGAACCAGGGGTTTGAGGTGCATTCTTCAACTGCTTGGCTGTCTTTGATCGGCTTCCTCTCCTTCCTGTTGGAGTGGGACCTGGACTGGCGTCCAGACTTGAGAATCCATTCCATCCATTCATCGCCATCTCATGCTCTCTCACCTCCTAAATGTGTAGCTTCATCTGCTGACACCCTTGGAAATAAGAGCACCGTAGACTACAACAAATTGCATGCAGGAGGGGGATTAGAGGGGATCCAGATGCTGGAAAAGAGGTGTAGATGTTGTTTAAGATTTACACAAGATTGCTATCCTGATAGAAGAATCAGCACTTGGAGATTCAGGACTTACAATTGCATTATGCCGATGGTTGGCAATTTCGAGAAACTCCGGGGCAGGCGCATACAAATGAGCGATAGCTCATCCAGGACATGGCAACAAGAGGTTCTCGTCTGTTATTGTGCCCTCAACTCCGCTGGAAAAGAATAGACCTTGAAATAGCTGCTCCTTAGTCACACACTGATAATGGCGGGCAGAGTACAAATGCTGCAGACAACGAGAAGGAAAGACAGTGTATACTACCTATCTTGCACGAACAAGAACCCGCAAGAAGCAGTACAAGGCAAAACGCGACGGGAAGGGATGTGTTACCCTACGACAGACACGCAGAGGTAGGTTACAGATAGCGTCAGAAGCATATTCTAAAGAAAAGAGTATACTGAATAACAAATCGATTACGATGATGGAGGAATCAGCAGAAGAAAGCTCAGCAAAGAGGAGGGAACAAGCTAAAGCCTAAGCCAAGCAAGGAGCCAGAAGAACAGAAAGACAGAGAGAGAGAAGAGGCACGCTTGCAGATGAAACCCGCTACTGAAGTGCTTGCAGATAGGATCAAGACCACCACAAGAAGACAGCCAAACAACAAAAAAGCACTCTCAACAGCAAAACAACAAGCAAACTAAAATCAACAGTGTTGTAGAACCAACACAACAGGATTCAAACAAACCAACAAAACCAGGGGAGGAAGAATGATACAACCAAATGAACCAGACAGCAGCAGCAGCATCTACTTCACGCAACTCGATATGCACAAGAAAGAAAGAAGGGAGCACCAGTCACAAAGAAGAACACAGGGGAAAGCAAAACAGATTAGGCTATATGTTTTCTCACAAAGAGATGACAGAAATTCCAAGCACCAAAGCAAAGGAGTACCGGAAAGAACGCAGCCGTGCAGCAAAGAACGGATTTTTTTTTGGTCTCTCCGTCGCGCATGGAATCCCGCGTGCACGAGAGAGAACAGCGGCAGACTGATGCGCAGGGGAAGAAGAAGAGGAACACGGGGGCTTGGCGATGGGGTTGAAGCTTTTTGGGTTATGGCGGAAACCCGGCGATTGCAGGGGTGAAGCTCCTGAGGTGGAGGTGGGTCAGGTACGGATACAGCCTCGGGAGGCACACGTTCGAGGCGACCCGCCGTCTCCCACCCTTGGTTCCCCCGGGTATCATTCACAGGGGTTTTTTTTCTCGTTTGAATGCTTCTCTTCTCTTCTCGCGCCTCTTCTTTTTTTCTCCATCTGCGCGCCACCATCCGAGTCCCAATCCATGTGTCGTCACCTCATCCAGGTCCTGGTAAGAAGCTCGATTCCTTTTATGTGTTCACACACATGGGACAGACAGCGAGAGAGAATTCCGAATAGTAGTATGCGTGTCTGTGTTCACACTGTTATTAGATTTTCAATGGGATAGTTCGTGTGCGAGTTTTCAGAGGTTTCGAGTGGGAGGGGATGGCTGCGATGGCAGCGCACGCGACGCTCGGCAACGCGCGCGGCAACAAACGCAGAATCTACACAACAATAATGCATTAAGAACATGGTAGGAGAAAGGGTAGATCGAATACTGGGGTTGGCCTTGGGGATCTGTAAAAGATTTGGGACCTTTCGCTCTTTTGGTGCTCAGGATTCTTGGATCGAAAAAGAACGCGGAAAGTCTATTGTTTCTACTCTCGTTTTGAAGACATGATCTGCACTCTGCACTTGTTGATTGCAGGTTTGCATCAAGCATTTGGGCCTGAACAAGGTGTCTGCTTCTTCTCTTCGTTGGGTTTAGGGTTCAGATGCTGACGTTGTGGTATGTTCCAATTAAGCTTATGGTCCTCAGAAGATTGTTGCAGCTTAAATGAGAGGATACTAGATTGACGTCTTTTGATTAGCTATGTCTCTTGAGTGCTAGCCAACATCATGATTGAGTCTTCTTCCCATTGCTTCTGCTGCTTCTCTTCAGTGGGTTTAGGGTTCAGATGCAGACATTGTGGGATGTTCCAACTAAGCTTGCAGTCCTCACAAGATTGTTGCAGCTTGAATGAGCGCACACTAGATTGATGTCTTTTGATTAGCTATGTCCCTTGAGTGCTAGCCAACATCATGATTGAGTCTTCTTTCCACTGCTTCTGCAAATGCAACTGAAAACTCAGGATGCAGATTTTGTATGATGCTTTGCGCAGATTTTGGGCGGATTCTCACACTTATCTCCACTCACTGTCGGGAGCTGATGCAGTCAGCGGGTTGTCATGGTGGCTTTATCAGTACTATTCATGGTGAAGAAGGTGATGGTGTGACACTTCGTGAGCGACTGTCAGAAGGTTTAAGGTTTAGGGTTTAGTTTTTCTGCACTCATTGTTGTGTTATTTTGAAATCAATGTTGTGGAGATTTCTTTGCAACTTCATGAATGGATACCATCTCCTTATGTTGCTGTGACCTGCATTAGTCTCCTCATCCGCTTCTTTCCTAGCAAGGGCCAATCCCTCTCTCATCACAGATCCCCCTGCAACACACTGACAGTTTCATAAGAATATATGAGCTGACTGCAACATATGGGATTCTTTGTGTTACCCATACATCATGACCAAGTCTTCCCATTGCATCCAGAAATGCAATTAAACTTCTGGATGCAGATTTTGGGCAGCTTGTCATATACTTATCAAGTCAGTGGGTTGTAGTCATGGCAGCTTGTCACTACTATTTGTGATGAAGGCGTTTAGACGAAAGTATAATCTACTAACAATAAATAGCCAGAATACAAATTTGTGTCTAAAGTAAGAACACAATAAACTATCTCACAGTCAAGATCTTCAACCTAGGGTATCGTGATCTTTTCCATATGGCATCATGATTACTCCCATTCTATAAACCCTTTAGATAGCATTCAGGATCACCCCAAAGCTGTGCCCAACAACTATGGTTTAAATAATGGTCCCTTTCTCTCAACAATTGATAGCAACCAGTCCCATATCCTTCCTTCAAAGGTCCCAACATAGAAAAGTATTGACAAGTATGTCTCCACCCTCCCAGAGATTGTCTCTTCTCACAAATACATCAAGAATTGAACCCAAAGATAGAATGTGACTTCCCAAGAATGAAGAGGCTACATTCAGAGCTCCCATTTCAACAAGTACTTGCTTTCCATATCCAGTTACATTACATCACTCCCCTTGAACAAAATCAGGTATATCGAACTTGAACTTATGGTGCCATGAATAGATCAACCTCTTAATCCCCTAGAGCCTATCATCAACTCCATTTCATACCACTAGATTTGTGCAACTCTAGTTCTTTAACTATAAAACTCCTACGTAAAAAACAGACTGAAAATCCACATCCAAAAAACTTAGAACTTTGCGTCTTGGGAAATTTTCCCTTCAATGCATGGATAGAAAAAAACCATCCTAACTCCAAGGAACAAGAAGGAAAACAAACACACAACGTGAAGAAAAGTATTTAGTTTTCAAAAGTTGTCTCCTTTTATCCTTGACCTCCACAACTTCCTTCTATCCTTCGGCACCAACATCATCCACACAAGAAAAACAAAACCACAACCAAGCACATCCCAAAACTTTTGCACCTCCATGAACCAACTCCATTTCCATTGTTCCTCCACAAATCAACCATCATTCCACTAAATGATAAAATACAAACAAATGATGGTTTTTTGGCACTTAAACATAGATCACACCTTAAATCCTAATAATAAAATACCAAATCCATTTTACGGTTACATATGTAACCACACCCCAATAATTTTGAATGCGTCCTTCATCTTCATCATTCAAGGTGCCTAATGGTAAAACTAGAGATGATTTTGCCTCTATTGATCCCAAAGTTATTCATCTTTTCCCTTGATCACACAAATTCTACCACCTTCATCTTGTTCCATAAATCTATTCCCATCTAAGTATTTCATAAAAAGAACGTGTCCCTTTCAATTGGAAGTCACAAATATTTTCTTTCCTAGTTTCTTCATTTTAACATAAGTTATTTTTTCATCAAATCCCATAAACATTTGCCTTCCCTTCCTCACAGCATAATCTTGTTTTTGTTTTACTTATGTTTGGCTTACATTGTCAATTCCTTACCATTCATCATTGTTATATAATTATATCTTTCAATCGTTTGTTCATCCAACATTGAGACATCATCGTCTTATTCAAAAGCTTTGACAACAAACTTAAAAAATTATTCATTCACAAATTTGGAGTATGACTAATTAAAATCATGTGTGGTGAAAACTTAGTGTTAGCTTGGATATCGCAACGCTATCCAAATAATTTTTTTGGCAAATGATTATCCCAATTTTAAACATGTTCAACAATAATAAACAAAGTAATCAACCCATGTTTTAGGGTTTTGACCAACCTCTCAACCATACCATTATATCTAAGCCATTGAAGAATAATGCACTAATGTATTTGATTCCATAGTTCTTACACAATTGGTTGAACTTTAATGGCCATTCACCTTCATTATTAATGAAAACATGTTTAGAAACCCCAAATTGACAAATAATTTCCTATTAAAAGAACTTTGCATAATCTTTGTTTCATGATTAACAACATTAGAAGAAAAACATGTATTTTCGACTAGTGTTTGCGACTAAATTTTAGATGCAAGAAACATTTTGCAACTAAAATCCCTTTAGTCACCTAAGACAAGTCGCATGTGATAAATTAGTCACAAATGACAAAGGGTATTATATGAAAGAAAAAGTCAACAAATACATTTCATCCTTTGACTCCATTGTATACGTATTGTCACATGCAATTAAGAGCCAACTATTTTTGTCACAATTGAAGGCAAATGATGTGTTGTCACATGTTTTAATATTTGATTATGTAAATTATTATTCTTATTATTCTTATTTTGAAATAATCTAGGATGTTCAATTCAAATAATTGGATGATCTTATATTATAACATGTGGCCCAATGTGAGTATGCCACGTGGCATGAAAAATTAGTAAAAATATAGGTGCCTATAAACCTAGTCTACATACCAACCTACCTACTTAAGTAACAAAATAGGTAAGTAGGTTTTACCTTCCTAGGTTAAATACTTATTCATATAAGTAGGTAGGTATTTAGGTAAGTAGGTACATAGGTCGACCTAGGTGGGTAAGTCAAATTAGGTACCTACCTAGGTAGGTAGATAAGTAGGTTGGGAAGGTAAATAATTTAGAAATGTGCATAATTTGTTTTTATGTTTTGGGTGGAACCTTTTAAT
>Ga0209208_10013569_pt1 | contig 10152 bp, 16 predicted proteins | sample S1TSphfallax_3_FD_187694 | JGI IMG/M metagenome (GOLD analysis project Ga0209208, IMG submission 187694) | Host-associated microbial communities from peat moss isolated from Minnesota, USA - S1T2_Fd - Sphagnum fallax MG (SPAdes) (version 2) | ecosystem: Host-associated > Plants > Peat moss >... | reverse complement strand
ATGGCTACCACGGGTACGCTTGAGCTGCCAACCATCAGCCTGCAATAGCTTGATAAGCTCCCGGCTTTGCATCGTGTGTATTATACACACCGATCGTCCCTTTGACGAACAAAAGCTTTGGTGCAACTAGTTCAGGACATCGGATGTCTTAAGGTTAGCCGGTCAGCGCCCGCTGACGCCGACCGACCCCGCCCCCTCCGGGCTATACTTCGGTCTGCTCGGCCATTTCCAGCGCGTCGTTTACCTCAATGCCGAGGTACCGGACCGTGCTCTCCAACTTGGTGTGCCCAAGAAGGAGTTGGACGACTCGCAGGTTTTTGGTGCGGCGGTAGATCAACGTCGCCTTTGTGCGTCTCAAGGTGTGCGTCCCATAGCTGGCCCTATCCAAGCCCAGTTGTCTGACCCACCAGTTCACGATGCGAGCGTACTGGCGGGTCGAGAGGTGTGTCGAGCCATGGAGTCGGCTTGGAAATAGACTGCTCTCCGGCGACAATCCCGCGCAACTAATCCAAGCCGCAACAACCTCCCGTGTCGGCTCGGTAATCTCGAACTGAACAGGCCGCTGGGTCTTTTGTTGCATCACAATTGTCCGAGAGGCTACGGTCTGGCCGTGACAGACGTCTCGCACCTTGAGCTTTACGAGATCGCAGGCTCGGAGTTTGCTGTCGATTGCGAGATTGAACAGGGCGAGTTCCCGGTGACGACTGGCGAGTTGTAGCCGAACGCGAATAGCCCAAATCTCTTTCAGCTTGAAGGGGACCTTCTGTCCGACAATCTTGCCCTTGTTCCAGGGCGGTCGAGCGGTAGACTCGCTTTCAGTTGATTCCATGATTGGCTCCTGTGTTGATGGAGCCAATTAGTCTGCGCCGCGTCCAAATGGCGTTCACCGACCCCTACCCGACGGTCACGAATGACAGCTTGGGCGACACGCCATTCGCCAACGGGACTCTTGCCATCCGATTGGTCTCTAGGCGATGCTCTTGCGAGAATACCTTCGAAGCCCTCAACCAAACTGGAGAGGTCGTGCTTGCAAGGTGTACACGAAAGTAAATGGCGACTGGCGATTTATCTTCCAGACTGGCTTGCTCAACTACAGGTGATTCGATTGCCTGCTACCGGTTGCCTCTCCCTTCCGCTCCAGCACCCGGCATTTCGCGGATCCGACTATGTGACGGGATACGGTCCTTCAGCAAAGCTCCTTTCATGATAGCCCTTGCTTCCAACTTCCCGAGACAGTGCGCTCCGGAAATCCTGACCATCGCGTAGGCACTTGAGTGCAAATGCAAAGTCGTACTTCGGTGTCCAGCTGAGTTCCGTTCTCGCGCGATTATTCACATATACGCGATCAATTTGCGGAAATAGTTTCCAATGGCGAGCCGCGTATAGTGCCTCGACTTCCGGGAAAAGTCGGCGCGCAACGCTTGGAGCGTCATGGGCCAACAGTGGGAGGTCATTCGGCGTGAACGGAGTCGTCGCAGAGATGATATACCGTGAGAAGCCGATGTCCGCAGCCCGTTCAAGCGCCCGCATGACAGCCGAGACGGCGTCTTCGATATCCACCCGTCGATACAATAATTCGTTCGCTTGGGCATTAGCGGTTTCGTATTGGCGTCGCACATCGGGACTATCGTCGTCCTCCGGAAAGAACCTTGATGTGCGCAAGACCACAACGGGTAGGCGATGTCGCTTATGGGTCAGCTCGCACAGGTTTTCCGCCATCACTTTGCTGACTCCGTAGATGTTCTTCGGCCCTGAGGCCAGTTCCTCGGTTACCCAAATCGCAGGTGCGGAGCCGATGCCGCTCAGCGATGACCCGAATGCGCTGGTGGTGCTCACGTACACGAAGCTCTGTACTCCGGTGGAAATGGCCGCTTCAAGCAAAACGAGCGTTCCGGTGACGTTCGTGTCGATGAAATCCTGCCAGCTATGTGTCGCGACATGCGGTTTGTGCAGCGTTGCCGCATGTACGACAGCGCTCGCTCGTTTCATACAGCTCTCAACGAAAGATTTGTCGCAGATCGAACCCACTTGGTCGGTAAACGGCGATGGTTTCAGGTCGATCCCTGTTGCAGATCGACCTTCAGCGCGAAGGCTCCGGACCAACGCCTCGCCGAGGTGGCCGGCACTTCCTGTTACCAGAATTGACATTGGTTTCCTTGCGTACCGCTCGCGTATGAGCACGATGTTAGCTTATGGGTCCGCGGGCGCAATGACTGCAATGCGGTAGGCCCCCCGTAACCTTGAGCGTCGGGTCTTGGCCGTATGCCGCCTGTCGAGCCGAATCTGCTGCCGAGCGCGGCAGGCCCCCAGGGGTCGTACTCACAGCACCGGCTCTGCCTCGGCTAGGCCAGGACACAGATATGTCGCGTTAGCGGCGAATCCAAGCACGTTATCGATCTCATCGTGGCCTTCCCAGTCCGTAAGGATCCCCCACGCCTCCAGCACCGCGATCAATGCGAAAAGTTCCCTGGCGTAAGCGCGTGGCGTCGAAATCGCGCACCCAATCATGCAGCGCCACCGTCAGGATCGGATTCGGCAGCACCTCGCGCCAATGCGCCATCAAGCGTGCGCGCTCGGCGAGGGGGTGCCGTGGCGCAGGCCATGCGCGCCGCCTCGAGTGCACCGTGCAGATCGCCCGCCGCACGCAACGACACACAATGGCGCAGCGCGGCTCGGTCCTCGTCCTCAACACCGGTTGAAGGTTCTCCGCTCGCGTTGTCCATGGATCCGCTGAATTAAGTTAAGTGACCGACGGCTCGCAGTGAATCCGAGTGGAGCGGCCGAGGCCCTGCATCCAAAGCTCAGGCTTACGGCGCGTTGTGAAAGTAGGGGGCACGCGCCGCCAGCAGGCGCAGCGTCGGAACCTTGAACTTGCCGATGTCCGCCCATTTGCCGCTCGACAGCGCCAATCCAGGGTCGGTCGATTGAACGGTCGCGCCCGAGGTGCGATTGATGAGTGTGACCAGGGGTACGGCGCTGCGCCGCGCGGCGTCGGCGACGCCGGTGTTGAACAGCGCGGCGACCGAGTGGCTGCCGGCGTTCGGTGCATCGTGCGCCGTCGACGCTGGCGCTCATCTTAGCGGCACTCATTGAACAGGGGCTTCGTCTCGCGATTCGCCCGCCCCAACCGATTGAGCGGGGCTCTCGCATCAGTTTGCCGGTCAGTCGCCCCCGCTTTGGCTTGATCGCCGGCGTCGATCTGGATGACTCTGCCAACCTGCTCGATCAGATGGATGGGATCGGTTGATCCTGGCGGACGGCAACGTCCTGGTATACGCATTTCGCGTCGACTCGAAAGATCATACTCTCTACAAAGCGTGGCTCGAGGACGTCATCAACGGACCGTCGGCCTACGGCGTATCACCGCAGGTGCTTGCGTCGGTTGTGCGAACCTGCAGCCATCCGAAGATCTTCATTGAACCTAGCGGCATCGACGAACTGCTGAACTTCTGCGATGCACTTATCACCCAGCCGAATGCCAGGATCGTCAACCCCGGAGACCGTCACTGGGCGATTTTCGGGAAGCTCTGTCTCGATGCGAAAGCCACTGGAAACCTCGCACAAGACGCCTGGAACGCCGCGCTCGCAATCGAGGCAGGCTGCGAATGGATCACGACGGACCGCGACTACACCCGATTCCAGGGACTCAACTGGCGCAGCCCGTTCTGACGCAAATTGAAGCCGTAGCAAAGACGCTGTCCACAGATAATGCATGTGACTGCTCGGCGCCGGATCGCTCCTTCACCCGATCACGCGCCTTTGAGACCCTGCGGTGGGGCGAAAATCAGGGCCGCAACACCCAGGGCCAGCAGTGCGCCCGCAACTTGTGCAACGATGAACCCGGGCGCATCGGTCGGGCGGATCCCGGAAAAGCTGTTCGTCAGGGAGCGTGCCAGAGTGATCGCCGGGTTCGCGAAGGAGGTGGACGCCGTGAGCCAATAAGCTGCCCCGATCCAGCAAGCCACCATCCAGGGGATATCCTCCGATCGCCGGTGGCCCACGATAACAAGTAGCAGCCCAAAGGTCGCGACCAGTTCGGCGAGCAGCTGCGACCATCCGGCCCGAACATGGGTGGATGTCTGAACGAGCGGCAGCTCAAACATCGCATGCGCCAGAAGCGCACCGGCGCAGCAGCCCACGATCTGGACGCCGGCGTACCCGATCGAATCTCGCCAGCGAAGCCTGTTTCTCAACGCTTCGATCAGGGACACGGCCGGATTCAAGTGGGCACCACTCACCGGACCCAGCAGGGCAATGAGCGTGGCCAGGACCGCCACGGTTGCCGTCGTGTTGGCCAGGAGTGCTACCGCCATGTTCCCATCGGCGAGGCGCTCGGCCATGATCCCGGAGCCAATGACTGTCGCGGCCAGCAGAAGCGAGCCCAGGCCTTCCGCAAACAGCCGCCGACCGAGGTGGTCAGACTGCATTTACGCTGCCCGGCAACGTTTTACCGATAGCCTCCAGCCGGGATTGCAGGGTCATGGTGTCCAAGCCGGCGACGGGCAGGTTGATGAAGAGTCTGATTCGCAACTCGAGCTCACGGAGCGCTTTCCGAAAGGCGGTCCACTTCGCCTCATCAGTCCCCTCCACCGCTGCCGGGTCCTCGACCCCCCAATGCGCGGTCATCGGGCGGCCCGGCCAGATAGGACACACCTCCCCGGCAGCGTTGTCGCAGACGGTAAACACGAAGTCGATCGGTGGTGCTCCCGGCGCCACGAACTCGTCCCAGCTCTTGCTGCGCAAACCGGCCGTGGGCAGACCGAGCTGATTGAGCAGCGCAATCGAAACAGGATGGACATGTCCCCTCGGAAAGCTGCCCGCGCTATAGCCGCGGAATCGCCCCTCGCCCCAGTGGTTCAGCAGGGACTCGGCGAGCACGCTGCGCGCGGAGTTGCCGGTACATAGGAACAGCACGTTGTAAAGGCGGTCGACCATCAATGAATCCTGACTTCGGGGCGACATCGACTTCGTCCTGCACACTCCACACACGGCGCACGGAGAGCGCACTGACTGAGCATGTCGTTCGCGTCGTTCAACCGCTCACCGGGCACCTGGATAGGAAGCGCTTCATGCCTGGTTCCTCCTGGGCGTGGAGACTTCAGCCGGCGCTGGGCTGCAGTCGGGCCCACACCCCTTGTCGGCGAGAGCGCAGCAGTTCTCGGTCAAGAATCCGACCAGCTGATTCATGTGAGCGAAGTTCGGGCTGTAATAGAGAAAGCGCCCATCGCGACGCACATTGATGAGCCCTGCCCTCTGCAGTTCCTTGAGATGAAAAGACAGCGTCGGTGACGTCACGTCAAGCTTCTCGCCGAGCTGGGTCGGCGTATACCCCTCGGGACCTCGTTTCACGAGCAAACGAAAAATCGCGAGACGCGATTCCTGAGCCAGCGCGGCCAGGCTTTCAACGGCCTTTCTTTTTTCCATGTTTCTAAACATATCGAAATATTGGCGCGAAGTCAAGACGACTGCCTGGGCACTGGGTACCGCGAACCGCGGGATGACAATTCTCTTCCCTTCATGCCCTAAACTATTCGCTATCACGCAATAAACGCCATACTCGCGTTCGCACCAATGAGAGAATCACCTTGGACGAGAACCTGATCGCTGCCTTCGCCGACTCGCCGGAACGTGTCGAAATACGCGACGCTGTGCGCGCCATTTGCAATCGTTTCGACGACCACTACTGGCGGGAAAAAGACGAGACGCCGAGCTTTCCCTTTGAATTCAGCGCGGCGATCGCGGAAGCCGGTTGGCTCGGCATCACCATGCCTCCCGAATATGGCGGGGCGGGCCTCGGCGTCACCGAGGCGGCGATCATGATGCAAACGATCGGCAGCTCGGCGGGGACTTTCGCGGCGTGCTCGACCGTGCACATCAACATTTTCGGACCCCATGCGATCGTCGTCCATGGCAGCGATGAGCAGCGCCGCCGCATGCTGCCCCCGTTGATCAAGGGGGAAACGCGCAGCTGTTTCGGTGTCACCGAGCCCGACGCAGGCCTCGATACGACGAAACTGAAGACCCGCGCGGTTCGCCAGGGAGGTCACTATCTCGTGAACGGCCGCAAGATCTGGACGAGCACCGCACAGCAGGCCGACAAGATCCTGTTGCTCGCCCGGACGACCCCGATCGAGGAGTGCAACCGCCCCACCGATGGCCTCTCGCTGTTCTACACGGACCTCGATCGCCGTTTCGTCGAAGTCCGCGAAATTCACAAAATGGGTCGGGCCGCAGTCGATTCGAACGCCTTGTTCATCGATAATCTTCCTATTCCGATCGAGGACCGCATCGGTGAGGAAGGCGCCGGATTCAAGTACATCCTCGACAGCCTCAATCCCGAGCGGATCCTGAATGCCGCCGAGGCAATCGGCATCGGCCGGCGAGCGCTCGCGAAAGCGGCCAACTACGCGAACGAGCGCGTCGTCTTCGGACGACCCATTGGCAAGAACCAGTCCATCCAGCATCCATTGGCGGAGAGTTGGGCGGCGCTTTACGCAGCGGAGTTGATGACACTGCGCGCCGCGGCGCTCTACGACGCCGGCAAGCCCTGCGGGGCAGAAGCGAACGCCGCAAAATTCCTCGCCGGCGATGCAGCTTTCGAGGCCTGCGACCGGGCCGTCCGCACGCATGGCGGTATGGGCTACGCGAGCGAGTACAACGTCGAGCGCTACTTCCGGGAGGCGGTCGTCACACGCTTGGGTCCGATCTCTCGCGAGCTCATCTTGTGCTATCTCGCCGAGCGCGTGTTGGGTCTGCCGAAATCCTATTGACGAGCGGATCGTCGCGCATCTGAAGCCGGCGACACACATCGAGGAGCGCCTGCGCATGCGAAAAGACGGCAACACGCTGATCATCGAAGCGGTTGCGCCGCGCTCATTGATCGCGTTACTCGCGACCCTCGAGCCGCTAGGCGAAGAATTTCCTGCGATCCCCGACGAGACCCCGGACGCAGTCGAAATCTGATGCGTTACCTGCTCGACACCAACATCGTGTCGAACCTAGTCCGAAGTCCGCAGGGTCGTATGGCGGATCGATTAAAGGCAGTCGGCGAAAAGAACATCTGCATCTGCACCAGCATCATCGTCGCAGCGGAGTTGCGATACGGCACGACGAAGAAGGCTTCCCCGCGCCTGACAGCGCAGGTTGAAGCCGTGCTTGGCGTCATCGATACCCTGCCCTTCGATTCACCAGCGGACGAGATCTATAGATCTATTCGCACGCAACCTGAGTTATTCGGCACGCCGATCGGAGGTAATGACCTACTGATTGCGGCTCAAGCGCTCGCACTCAACCACATTTTGGTATCAGACAACGATCAAGAGTTCTCGCGCGTCGAAGGGCTGCGCGTCGAGAATTGGCTAAGAGATTGAAATATTGGTAGCGGGGGCCTGCTACCGAACCAAGCAAGTCTCATATGTCGAACGATCGTGCTGAAATAACTGAGGTTTCTGCGACGGCGATCAGATCACCGTCGATCGCCTCCCTTGCGCAGCCTTGTGATCAATCGTAGACTTCCACATACACATCCGATGTGTATAGCGGTCATTTATGAAGCAAACACGCAAATCAAGTACTGAACGCACGAATATCGTTCTCGACCTAAAACTCATTGACCGGGTCAAGCGACTTGCCAATGTCAAAACGACTCGTGACGCAGTTCATGTGGCACTCGAGCACTACGTGCGTAGTCGCGACTACTCTGGAGTTCTTGCACTGCGCGGCACGGGCGGCGTTTTGGAAGGCTACGATCCCAAGGCAGCAAGCCCGCCCCGGTGACGTGACGTGCTGGTCGACTCTTCCGTGTGGATCGCCTACCTGCGCGGAGACGACTTGGTCGAAGTTGCAATGCTGACCGAAGCACTAGAGCACCGAGAGTCCGTGTGGCTCACCGCGACGATCCTCCAAGAGGTTCTACAGGGCGCGGATAGCCCTGAACGTTTCACTCGCTGGGATCGGGTCCTCGGCGAGTTGCCATCGATCAACTCGCCCGACGCGAGGGAAGCCGCGCGTAGCGCAGCTCATTTGTATGCGCGATGTCGATGGGCAGGCGTGACTCCGCGCTCCGCAAATGATTGCCTGATAGCGACGCATGCCATTTTTGCGGGAATACCGCTTCTGCATCGTGATCGAGATTTCGAGTTAATCGCCGGCGTCGAGCCAAAGCTCATGCTCGTGCCTGCGAAGCAGGCCTAACTAGGATCGGTTTCGCGCCACGGTCCCGATGGGTTCCGCAGGTTCAAATCGACCACGGATTTTCTCCAATCTCAACCAGTTGTTTTTACGATGGTTTTCGAGAGATTGGTAGCGGGGGCCTGCTACAGATCCAAGCAAGTCGGATATGTAAAATCGTGGTGCTTAAATAACAGGCACTTATGAGCCGGCCGCGACTTACCAACCAGCTAGGCGCCCGATATGCGATTGCCTCCGCCCATAAAAGCTGTACGCTTGCATACACATCCAATGTGTATAGTGGTGCTACGATGAAGCCAAGCAGCCGAGCGAATGGTGAACGTACGAATATTGTGCTCGACTCCGAACTGATCGAGCGCGTGAAGCGAATCGCCAAGGTCAAGACAACTCGCGACGCCGTCCATGTCGCGCTCGAACACTACGTGCGAAGCCGCGACTACTCGGAAGTTCTCGCGCTTCGGGGCACCGGTGGGGTCGCCGAGAACTATGATCCGAAGGCCGCCAGTCCGGCCCGTTGATGTGGAATGCTCGTAGACTCATCGGTCTGGATTGGTTACCTGCGCGGTGACGATCACATCGAGGTCCAGTACCTAACATCAGCCCTCGAACGCGGGGAGCCCGTGTGGCTTGCGCCACCTATTCTGCAAGAGGTTCTGCAGGGCGCAGATAACCCAGATGGATTTAAGCGTTGGGATCGAGTTCTTGGCGAGTTGCCAATGATCATTGCCCCCGACGGTCGCGAGGCTGCTCGCAACGCGGCGCACTTGTATGCGCAATGCCGATGGGCCGGGGTAACCCCACGTTCCGCGAATGACTGTCTCATTGCAATACATGCGATTCTCGGCGAGATACCGCTCTTACATCGTGATCGAGACTTTGGTTTGATCTCGAGCGTCGAGCCGCGGCTCGCAATCGTTGTACCGACCAAGGAAACGAGGCCGACCCGATTGCCATAGCGGAATCTCCAGATCTGTAGTCGGCACGGCGGAGTTAACGACGCCGGGTGGCATCTGGATTGCCATACGCCGCCAAAAATACCCGTACGCCGGCATCGACTCGCTTCGGTATCGACCGACGGATCGACTCAACTCCTATGCCCAAAGACAACTGGTAGTTTGATATTCCCTGCCACAAGCCCACGAGGTGCTCCGCTGCCTCTTCCGCATCCCTGATTTCCAGCTCACCATTCTGCGCCGCGGTGGAGAGTAACGCCGCGAGATTCGCCCGGGTTTTGCCGGGTCCGAGTTCATAAAAACGTCGCGCCAAGGTTTTGTGTCGAGCTAGTTCCGCAGACAAAGCGCTGTAGAAGTCCACTGCGGCCGGACTAAACAGGAATGACATGAGCCCAATCCCAAACCGGTGGAGGGTAGCTTCGAGATTCATGTCAGCCTCGGATTGACTCGGCGACTGCTGGGCGACCTCGATTCTCTGCATCTCCCGCCGCACGGCTGCCTCGAACAGCGTCGCCTTGTCCGCAAAATGCTTGTAGAAAGTCGCTTTCGAAACTCCCGCCCGGGCCGCGATCGCCTCGACGGCGACCGCCTCCACGCCCCTTTCGAGGAACATCTGCCATCCGGCGTCCAGAATCTGAGTGACCAACTCAGGCTCTGCCGGGCGCCCCACGCGGCGACTTGTTGTGCGCTTGATCATGACAAATCCTGGCGAGTATCGATCAGTTCTATTAGCATACGGTACCGTTCATAAATACCCATCGGCGTGCCTGCTCTCGTTAGCAAAGGATATACCTCTACACCATGTCTATTGCCAAGGCGGCCTCTACAGTCGGGGCGTTCATGCCCTATCCCTCTATGGCCACCAAGGTCAGTGCGGTAACACCGAAAAAACTCGTGGGCGCAGCATGAACATCAACCCGCCAACTCGTGCAAGCCGACCTGATTACGGCATCGATGCGCCCGGAGTTCGCCGCGCGATGCTCCTTACGGGTTGCATCGGTCTGATCAT
>Ga0209208_10013568_pt1 | contig 10153 bp, 7 predicted proteins | sample S1TSphfallax_3_FD_187694 | JGI IMG/M metagenome (GOLD analysis project Ga0209208, IMG submission 187694) | Host-associated microbial communities from peat moss isolated from Minnesota, USA - S1T2_Fd - Sphagnum fallax MG (SPAdes) (version 2) | ecosystem: Host-associated > Plants > Peat moss >... | reverse complement strand
CTGGCAACTTTATATGGGGCTCCGTGTCTTTCTTGAAAAAGGACCCTGATTGGGTGATAACCTTCAGGGGAGAGGGTTATCACTTGGGAGTTCGTAGCTTTGATGAGACCAGTGGGGGTAACCCTCCGGAAACAACACCACTTTAGCACATGTGAGAGAGAGAGAGAAAGAGCAGCAGCACCTTTGTCAACAAAGTTGCAAATTCTGTACTCGAGATAAGTGTAAACAGTCAGAGGTAATTGAGGTGATACAGCACGCAATCTATCCCAATACCCAGGCATGATATAAGCAACAAATTGACAATCTCTGGAATTGTGCATTAGAGTCGCACGACACTGGGCAAGCACATGAGACACACAGACGACATGAGGTCAAGTTATGGACCTCGTCCCTTTGCACACTCTCATGCTGATTACAATGGCCAGCATGAACCAGCACCCACCAACACACCAGTTCGAAATTCTGTCCACTGGATGGGGTGGGATTTCTCATCTAGTAGTTGGATGTGCGTTGACGTTTGTTATGATTTCATCTCAATATTTTTTATAGTGATTCAATATATAATACATGATGGAAAAACAAATATGGATTGAAAAAAATTATAACAAGAACTTTAACCAACAAATAACTATGGACTTTTGAATGACCAAATTTGAACCTTACTTTCCTAAATCCCTATCTTGGGCATTTTTTGTTGGATTGATATTTTTTCCCCCCTAACATGTATGTCAAAGAATTGTTTAGATAGGCAGCCTTTCATATGGACTTTATTCTCTAATTAATCATCACATAAGGCGAACTCAAAATTGGGCTTTAACTTTTTTTTCATTCCAATGTTAAAATATGGACTTTTGGGACTAGGACTCTTGTCCCTTTTGAGCCAACCTAACTTGCATCTACACTTTGAAGGGGAGTGGAAACAACCATCTTTCAAGTTGGAGAGACTCAAATTAGAACGTAAGAAATAAATATTTTCCTTCGCTTGTTAAAATTCTTAATTTTCTTGAACTTTGATTTTTAATTCATAATTAGTTCATCTAAATTTATTTTTCTATAATTGTCAAGGATATGTGTCAGGTTTTGTAGTTGTGGTTGAAACCTTTTTTTTTAAGTGGTACATGTTTAAGGTTTAGTCTATAACAATAATCAGGGTTTTGTTTTTAAATATGGAATTATGGTTTGATGTAAGGTTGGAAAGGGATAATGTCATCACCTTGGACCATCAAATTAAAAGGTTTTTTTTCCCTCCCTTTCATTTCTTTCATTCATTTGTGGTTTAATTTAATTAAAATTTAATTAATTTCATGTAATGGATCAATGTGTGAATATAAACTATATTTTATTAATTATGGGAGAAAATGATTAAATCAACAATGTTTAATTTGTATGTAGTTATTAGTCCTAAATATAAGTATTATAATTGAAATGGGCCCCATGTTGAATGTGTGTTTTAATTTTGGAATGTAGGTATTGCAATGTCAGGTCTCAAGTCCAATGTCGCAACCTTAGCCTTGGGCTTGCGACCAAGGCAAGGGCTTGCAAGGTTGCGGGCCAAGTATGAAGCCTAAGAGTCACATCTCATGCTCTCGGGAGTGTAGGAAAGTGTGAGGGAATGAACCCTCACACTCCCAAAGGAGCTTCCAGTTTGGAAATTGGAGTCTCAATGGACTTTCGAATCTTTAGAAAATGATTACAAGGGTCAAAACCCAATAGATTGAAAACTTCCTTATATCATTCGAAAGCTCTTAGAACATAGATGTCTAAAATGCGCTCACATGACCCATTTGGACAATTGAAACACAAGTTATGGCCAAAAGAAGGTCGAGAGTCAAATTAGCAGTTTGACTCTCAACCACTAAAAGTCAGGAATCGCCCTAATTTCCTTGCACATGTAGCATGCGACATATCATTGAAAAAACTCTTGATGAAGGCTACAACTTTGCTTCAAACCTCATCTCAGTCGGAGGTCTACACGCAAAGTTATGAACCCCCAAAGTCGTGAAAGTCCCAATTGTGAAAATTTCGAAACTCCCACTTCGGAGTCCCAGGACAAAATGACATTTGGGTGCTGGTCCCATGGCTAGGCACAAAGTATACTATAAGGGGGAAGGTGGTGGCTTCCCCCAAGTCCAGGCCATGGTGAGTCTTGTGAATCCTTGTTTGCCCGTGACTTGTTCGTGCACCAAAGTGTTTCAACTATGCACTAACCAACTTGTTGTTTGGTTTGTGCAAACTTGCATGAGTAAGTAAATTGCTTGTCAATCTTCCTAGTCCCATCCCGGAGCTCCAGAACGCCCCTCTACCCCCCTAAAATGCTGCAAGCTAAGGAGCGTGCCCCAACTCCTTACTCTTCCACTATTTTCACCTCAGACTCACATTTGAGTTTGTCAATGAGCTTGGGAGCACATCATCTAATGTGTGTTTTAGTTTGAAATGTAAATATTACATTTGGTTGCATTTTAGGTCTAGTGTGTGTTTTGATTTTGGAATGCAAGTATTACAAGGTTAGGTTCCATGTCTAATGTGTGTTTTGGTTTTGGAATGGAAGCATTGCAAGGTTAGGTGATCCCATGTCCAATGTGTGTTTCGGTTTTGAAATGCAAGTATTGCAAAGTTGGGTCCCAAGTCCAGTGTGTGTTTAAGGTTGGTATGTGAGTATTATAGGGTTGGGTCCCATGTCCATTTTAGATTTAAATAATTGGCATGTAGATATTGTAAGCAAAACATTTACATTTTTAATGTTGTTATTAGTTTGGCATGTAAGTATTACCAACCTAGGTTCCATACATAATGTATTAATTATGCAAATATTGATTAGTTATGTATTCCACTAATCATGGTTTAATGAAAAAAGTGGATGTTGTAGGTGCACATTTACACCTTTACAAGTTTATAAGCACGGGTTGATCAAATGGGTTTGATGGATTCAAATGTGGATTTGGTGTGGACTCCCAAGGTGAGGCATGGGGGCACAAACAAAGTGTCGATTGAAATTGCGTACATAGCACATGCATGTGTGTGAATTCTTGGAAAACAAACAAAGTGATGTGGAAACCCTAGTGGAATGGAACATGCAAAAAAACTTGCCCTCACAAAAGGATATAAAGACCCCATCAATAAAAAACCACCTTGGCCATACTTAGTATAAAGTGATGTTCCATGTTTTTTTTTCTTGTTTTTCAAATGTCTTTCACGAACACATATGATCCTTACCATAATAATGTTTTGTAGGTATGATCAAGGTTTTCAAAACTAATGTGACATTCCATTTTTCCATTGATCATCATGTCAACATTAATCGAGATGCATTAGTTTTTCTGTCAATCCCGACGCACAAACTGACACACCCCCAAGCTCTTCAAAGGATTCAACTACAAGCCCAGAGGTGAAGATAATGGAAGGAGAAGGAGTTGGGGTTTGCTTCTTGGCTTGCAACACTTCGGGGGTAAAAGGGTGTGCTGGAGCTCCAAGACAAGATGGGACTAGGAAGATTGACAAGCAATTCAATCATTCACACGGACCTGCACAAACCAAACAATAAGTTGGTTAGTGCATAGTTGAAGCACTTTTGGTGCACAGACTCCTCATCGAGAACTTTAGTATGTTGCACACCACCTGCACACAAGGAAATCGAGGTGATTCTAGACTTTTAATGATCCGAAATCAAATTGTCAATTTGACTCCCGGCCTTTCTTTTGGCTATAACTTGTGTGCTAAGTGTCCAAATGGGTCATGCAAGCTCATTTAAACATATAAGTTCCAAGAGCTTTTCAATGATATAAGGAACTCCTCAATCCAATGAGTTTTGACCCCTATAATTGCTCTTTGAAGATTCAAGACTCCACCAGGACTCCAACTCCCAAAGTGGGAGCTCACTTGGGAATGTGAGGGTTCATTCCCTCACACTCTTTTGCACTCCAGGGAACATGAAATGTGACTCCCGAGCTTCATACTTGGCCCGCACCTTCGCAAGCCCTTGTTTTGGTCACAAGCCCAAGGCTAGGGTTACAACACAAACCAACATTAACATAGTAAAAACTTTGCACCCATTTTTACTATTATTGTTTAACATATATTTAATATGTTTTTTGTTTGTATTTAATGACCACATATTTAATAACATCCTACTTGACACACATTGGGATCATTCACCATGTGGCAAACATCGACAAACTATATTTATTTGGATAGGTCACCCCTATCCAAATTGTGACAAAAAATGCACAAATTCGATTGTAATTTGGAAAGGTCACCCTTTATTTAATTAACAACCGAAAATGGAGACCTTCCCTTGCAAGTCAGATAAGTCACCCCTTGTCCAACTTGCAACCAAAATTGGAGAAGTTTGGTTGCAAGCTAAACAAGGGACTGGTTTAATAAATAACCAAAACTAAAGAAGTTTGGTTGCAAGCTAGATAGGGGACTAGACTAGTTAGTGACTGAAACTGGATAAGTTCGGTCACAAGTTGGATAGGCGAATGGTCCAACAAGCAACTAGAAGTGCAGAAGTTCGATTGCAGGCTAGACATGTCCCTTGTTTAAATGGCAACCGAATATTTTTCCAGTCCACAATGTTATAAAATTTTGATCACCATACATTAAACCCTATTTAGATTTTGATCAACATACATTACACCATGTCTAGATTTTGATCACCATACATTGGACCATGTCTAGATTTCAATTGATGGACCCTCTTTAATTTATGAGTGATTTTGATCACTAGATTCTATTTAGCACGCAACCGATTTTGGTTGCCATGTGGACAAGGGTCTACGACCGAAAATCGATGGTGACCTACTAAACCTAAATCAGGAGTGACCAAATTTCCCTTTAGTCATTAAAAAGTATAGGTTGCACATTTTGTGGTGATGCGACCTTTGGTCTATATAACAAAATTGCAAGTCCCACATTTCCCACCTTTCTTTGTAGTGTTCAATCTTTGGTTGTCATTACAACCACCATTTTACACTTGTAAGGAAGGGCAACATGAGGGGGAATTTTGTTTGTTGCTTATGGTTTTCAACAACAAATCATTGCAGAAATAAATTATTCAACTCCCTCAAGTCTAATTGTATGTTTCTTGTATATTTGAGGCCCTTGGTGCATCTCCCAATTATTCTACTTTCTAATTATGTTTGATAGGTTGCACTTATTTTGAAAGTGCATAAGTTTTCTAACAAAGTAAATTGAACATTTTTGCTTAGTTCAAAATTAATTCAATTTTAGACATATGTCCAAGGACAAGGAAAATACTTTAAGAAATATGTTCAAGGATGAGCAACCCAAGGATGACCATCAAATAAGCAAAAAGAGGAAGGGCGCTTGACACACAATTGACATGGATGTGTTAAATACCAAACAATTATTAACAAAGCAAGGCTAGGAAGGAGTCCCCCAACCTTGGACATATACCAAGGCCATGCAATATGTGACTTGGACTTAGATTGGTCAACATTGGCCTGCTTCCAAGCTAACACCAATGATTGCATATAATGCAACCTCTTGGTTCATGTGCCAACACCTAGGCTTGAAGTCTAGAATGGCAAAGGTTTGGGACTTTTTCCATGGCTAACCCACACATTTTCCAAACAATGAGGCTTGTTTATGGTTGTGCCAAATGGTGTTTATCGAGGTTATCCTTCAGCAAGATGTGGATTGGACAACAATTCCAAATACAGGAGTGGTGAAAAAATTTCCAAGGGTGAAGCATTTCCCACATGGTCCTCCTCTAAAACACCAAGGGATGGAAATTGAAGTCCATGGATAGGCAATTAATCTCCATAGGATTAAAACTGTCACAACAAATTGGACAACCTACACCTAACACAAATGGAAGAGTGTGGAAAGCTATAGGGCTACCTTTGCAAACATGACGACTTAATCATGCTTCACAAAAAGTAGATCTTGTGTTGCCACCCAAAGGAAAGAGGGAAGTGTTATCAACACTATCACCACATGTGCTTGCATTGCAACCTGCAACAAATATGATCATGTTGCTAGCCCAAGATGCCATTGAAAAACTCATGCTTGCACTTGTTTGAAGACTTAAAACAACACATATGGCAAAAAATTCAAAACTTGAAAAACATGCATACTCGAGAAGCGGATGCCTTGCAAAGCCAAATCTTTAGGTTGATCATTAATTTTTGAACACTCACACCCTCTAATTCACGAGGGAAAAGTTTTATGACAAACATTGAGTAATCAAAATTAAAAGAATTAGAATTAGAGAATAGGCATTATGAATACCATGAACACCAATACACCCAATAAATTTACAACGAATTACAATCCTTACATTAGTTAAAGGTCCAATTCATGGAGGATCTTGCAGAAAAGTGGCGCATTAATGAAAGACTGCATCGAGTGGTGTTGGATCAAAACCCTAGAGTAGAAAAGGAATACCAACAAATGATGTTGGCATCCCTTAAACGCCTCCTGAGAAGCCCAAATTGCCAATGAATTCAAGACCATTGGTGAATATGGATGTTCAAACTAACTCCGAAAATTCCAACTAACATCATGGGTAAAGATGGACCTTTTCTTTCTTAATGAGTATGCACGACATCCTGATGGCGGCTCAAACATAGATTGGGTCCAAGAAACAAGTTTGGATTGGTAGTTACAACACACAATAATCCAACCATCAAAATGAAGTTGATCATCAACTCTTGTGGCCAATGCCACAACATTTCACATATGATGGCATTACGTGTTGCATATGTCTAAATCCATTTGGCCCAAAGGTGGATGGGCTTTAGGAACTTGCTCACATATGTTCCATCCACCATGTTTGATCACCCAAATGCACACGAAGCATTGATGTCCCACTTGTAGGGCACCATTCCATCAACCCTTATACCAATTGTTTAATTTTGTTGCATACATGCCTAAGAGTTGGGAATGCAACCCAACAAATACCCCAACTCATCTTGAAATGTGGGGTTTAAACTAACCTTCAGATTGGTGGATTACAAGTGCAAAACTTGTGCGAAATGGTGCCAATGTCATTCGAGCATTAATTACTAAAGAAACAATGGCTATAACCAAACATTTCTACCCCAATAAAAATGATGGCTGTCAACACTTCTTTTACCAAATAATGTGGGTTTATTTTGATGAAGATGAGGGTGAATTTCACACTGGAGTCCATCCCCAAGGAATACAATGGAACTCTAATGGGCAAAAGATTGTTCATGTTGGACAAGATGCATTAAACTACGAATCGGACAAAAAGTGTCAAATGTGATACATAATTGCTGTCACTTTTCACAAAGCTGGCATTCGTTAATAAATTATGGCATGGGTGTTAACTCAAAACATAAAAGCCACATTAAATGGAATGAACCCAAGGCACAACATTCTACACAAACAAATTGCATAAGAACCTAGATTGATCGATGACACCTAACCTGATTCCCAAGCCAATTAAAGAACTTGCCCCCGCACGTTGTTATAACTCACATCATAAATGACCAAATATGTGATGGAGTCCAAAAATTCCAATGAAAGATGGACCTTTCATTGTTGGCCTTCCACCCCATGTGAGAAATCCCATTCATGTTGGCCCAAGTAGACCACCTAACCCCATTGTGATTGATTCATATTCAAATTTAAAAAATAATTTTTTATCCATGTTATTGAGTTTCTCATTTAGTAATCACATGTGAGTGGTTGTTTGCGGCCCAACATTTTGTACATGGGAATTTGTATATTCCTCATATGTAAATTCCACATGTAAAAAAAATAATATATATATATAGGTTTTTGAGGTTCACTCTTGTAAGTAACATTGTGCTTAATTGGTATTACACAAACCAAACAACCTAAATTAGTAATCTTGAAGAATATTTTATTTTTGGAGAACAAGTTTCCAATTATCTTGAGTGAACTAACTTAGAAATTAATACCTTGGAGACAAGGTTTTTCAACATTACTTGTGCCTTGTGTTTTTTTGGCTTTGCATACTAAGGCAAGGAAATAGTGTTTAGATTCATTATAATAGCTTAAGGGATTTTGGGCCCTAGGTAATAGGTCTCTTTACATATGAGGATTTTTGAAAGACGATATTTGGGCTTCTGTTGGGATTTTTTTTTAATGGTCAAAAAATCCAATGTTGGATTTGGAAATTAATTATATAATTATAAAATCTTGAAGGATTTGGGTTCCATTTAGAGAATTGTTTGAAGATTATATTTTTGCATGTTGAAATATTTCAATTTCCATAATTCGACTTCAACCCTAAGATATTTTAAAATGTAAATGGTAAGGCCATAGAATGACACCCCTTCGATTACTTATGTCGCCTTTGCAAGGTTACGCAACTAAATGGGGTGACCCCATTTTAGTCACCTCGATTGCCTCTGCAAGGCAACGTAATTAATTGGGGCGACCAAACTTTGGTCACCTCAATTGGATGGGGTGATCGGATTTTTGTCACCTCAATTAGAAGGGGTAACCCCATTTCGGTCACCTTGGTTGACGTTGCAAGGCGATGCACCTAGATGGGCAACCCAATTTCAATCACCTCAGTTAAATGGGGGAACCCAATTTTGGTTGCCTTGAATGGATGGGTGGACCCAATTTCAGTTGCCCTCTGCTTGTCATAGTGGGAACATGGAAATTTGAAACCTAGGTGATTAAATTTATAATCAATTCTGATCGTTCTTCAATATGAAATTGTACGACATCCCACATTCACACATTGGTGGCAAACTTTCGGTCATTACAATCATGGAATAAATAAATTATGGCTATGTATCTTGAATTTTGATCATTCTTAAATTCAAAATGTACAACATACCCACTTTTGCACATTAGCGACCAAATTTTTGTCGCCACAATCATAGATTAAATAAATTATGGCGATTCGATTTGCATATATAATGTTTGGTGGCCTACCATATTTTGAGTTATAAAGCTTCACAATTTCCTCTTATTTCTTGTTCTTTCATACCTAGTTTAGGTGTGTGAACTTTGGTTGTGTTGAACATAATCCCTACAACATATCAAATTGGTGACTAAGGGAGTGGGGCTTATTAAAGGGCAATGAAATCCATGTTTTGTAATTGTATCCACAATTGTTACAAGGTCTCCTTCACTTGTATTCTTTTTAGCACATTGGAGATGGATGGTAAGTGCAACATGTGGGAGCCATGGTACCTTGATGTGATGATGGCAACCACAAGACTTAGTAAGGTACAATGCAAGTTTTGCGGTCTATAACTCATATATCGTAAGGATAGGATGTTTAATCATTTGGGCTATTATCCTCAAGGGGGAAGCAAAGGAGGAGTTGGTCTATGTGCAAAGGTTAGGCTTCAAGTGAAGACCTTGTTTGCAAGGTGTGGTGGAAATGTCCCTTTCACATTGGATGATGCCCAATCATCCGGCTCTTTTCCCAATCTTGTTAATGACATGTCATTGGGTTTCTTGGATGACTCTTTTATTGTAACCCCCAAGCAAATGATGCAAATTGTCCTCCACTGTCTAGGCCTAACATGGATGATCATGTTCCCATGCCAAATGAAGCCAATAAGCTTACAAGAGGGAATGAATTCAACCATGAAACAAAATCTTGATAAGAAGTGGGCAACCTTATTCTATGAGGCCAACATCCCATTCAATGTAGCCTACCATCTGGCCTTCATTAATGCAATGAGGTCTACCTTTAAAGGAAAAATCTTTTATAAATTATTGTTGTATCATTAAATTTGGACAGAACTGTTGAAGAATTCCAAAAAGATTTGTCAAAATGTGTGGCCAACAAGATTAAGAATTCAATCCACTTGAGTATGGGGCCACTATTTGTTCAGATGGGTGGGACAACATTAATAGTTGCCCTTTGTTAAACATCTTGTTTATTTGCCCAAATGGAGTTTTGTTCTTAGGAGCCATCAACACAACAAAGGATCAGAAGGATGCACAATACATATGCAATGCCTTGGTGGAATACATTCAAAATGTGGGTGTGGATAATGTTGTCCAAATTTGCACAAACAACATTTGCAACCCTAGCCTTGGGCTTGTGACCAAGGCAAAAGGGGTTGCAAGGTTGCGGGCCAAGAGGAAGCCTAGGAGTCACATCACATACTCCCAGGAGTGTAAGAAAGTGTGAGGGAGTGAACCCTCACACTCCCAAGGTAACTCC
>Ga0209208_10013567_pt1 | contig 10154 bp, 5 predicted proteins | sample S1TSphfallax_3_FD_187694 | JGI IMG/M metagenome (GOLD analysis project Ga0209208, IMG submission 187694) | Host-associated microbial communities from peat moss isolated from Minnesota, USA - S1T2_Fd - Sphagnum fallax MG (SPAdes) (version 2) | ecosystem: Host-associated > Plants > Peat moss >... | reverse complement strand
TAGAAATGAGTCCTTATGTTTCAAAAGAGGTACCCTAATCATGTTTGGACCCATTTATGTTCTCATTTTGGTTTAGAAAATCTTGTATATTTGGTTATTTTTGTGCCCATTTATAATCACATGTTAGTTGCATGGTAATCGCATAGACCATACGTTTTGCATATAAATCATGGAACTATATATGTTGACTTTAATTTTTTTCATTATTACAACTAAAGATGCATGTGACTTGTCCCAAACAATTAAAAAAAATTTAATTACATATGATGTAAGCAACTAAAACATAATTGCATAGGCCAACTGTAAAAAAAATACTTTTCTTCTAGTGATGCAACCCTTGGAAATCATTATTGAAATCTAACATCTCAAGTGACATGACCTCACTAACATGTAATATTTTTGGTTAATGTTCAAGGTTTCCTCCTCAAACATATTAAAATAACATTCATGTAACTTATTTTATGATAGTGTGACAAATGCAAACATTAAACACCATCTTCTAATGGATAGAATTCATCCATAATGTCCATCCATAATTCTTACTTAAGTTTTAATTGACTTTCAATTAAATCTTAGTTAACTTTTAATTAAGTCCAAGTTAACTCTTAATTAAATCCCAATTAAATTCTAGTTAACTCCAAGTTGAGTTTTAATTAACTCCTAATTAACTCCCAAGGTCCATTCATAGTAAAAAGAGCCATATCATTTGTTGATTTGTGAAAATTACATCTCTACTACTTTGAAAAATCACCAATAATTATTTATTCATGAAATTGATATCATACAAATTTGGAGTCATTTCATTATGTTATTAGAATCCTTTGTCATACACAAAATATTTGGTGGTAGGGTTCTTTTAAGGACTATAAAATTTGAATGTGGTTTTTATTACTCAAATGTTCACCAAATGTTTTCAATTTTATTATGGGCTTTAATCTATTTCATAAGAAAGGCCACATGTGTTTATATGTTTAAATGCACATGCATTGAATCCTTTGAACGAATGTTGTTAATTTTGATTTGAAATGTCCTTAATGGTTAAAAAGGTTCAAAATTTGTAATCATGGTTAAAAACAAAAGTGTACATTTTATTATAATCTAGGTCCTCATGCAAAAAACACAATGTTTATTATAATATGGGTCATGTTTGGTCACAATATTGATATTTAATCCTAAAAATACATTTAAAATATGATTTTGTTGTTTAATAAACTAATCCATGTAGGACACGTGTAAAATGCAGTCCTTAGTAAGGACTGTGACTTTAGTGCCCATGGCTCCTTTTACTGTGAATGAACCCCTAGTTAACTTTTAGCTAAATCCTAATGAATTCCCAATTAAAATTTAATTAACTCCACTTAATTTTTAATTGATTCCTACTTAAATTCGAATTAAGTTTTAGTTAAGTCATAGTCAACTTTTAGTTAGGAATGTTTTTTAAAAAACTTCCTTACTTGATGCACACATGGAAGCTTCCTTGGAAGTCTCCTTGAATTAGGTCCCTATTAACTGGTTTTTTTATTCCCGTTGAGGTTTGTTACTTAAAAAAATTTCAACATGTTTTTAAAATAACAATAGGTACACACAATACATTAATAAAACTTGAACAAATTATAATCCTAAACTAACATGTACACATATTGTTCAAAGCTTAAAAGAAATTGGTTGAAAGAAGAATTGATTCACATTCCATAAATGAAAATTGAACACATATTTAAAAATGAAATCCAAAATCTCTTCAACAAGTCTACCCTCCTAGTTCTTATAATAGTTATTTCAAATACAACAATCATGATTGACCATTATAAACAATCATTAATAAGTACCAAAACTAATAGTCCAAAATTTCAAAAAATATAACTTACTTAACTATTTGTTCAACTACTAGTTTTGCCAAATACAAGTTTTACAATCCACCTATTGGTTAGTTTGTTTAAACTATCTTCCTAACCTAGTAGCATTACCTACCATGTTGAATAATTTGTTAAATCAATATTACAAATTAAGTCAAATAATAAGTTAAAACACATGTTAGGTTTAACACCCTACTTACTCTATCAACTTATTAGGTCACATGTTACCAAATATGGGTAGAATTATCCCCCTTTGAAATATATATTTCATCTTCAAAATGTTAGCTTAAAGTCCTAGGTTAGATTGGCCTTCTATAACCGGTTGATTGATGACTTCCTCGACAAGTTCAACACCTATTCCTCCATAAGTTCCACTTGACTCAAAATTTGAAAACCGATTGATGCTAAAACATTTTATCAATCAAGTGTGTCTTCAAAGGTTGTTATGGGTGTTGTAAATACATCTGAAGCATGTGGGGTATTTGATATTAAAATAATTTCCTAACCTATAACTATTTAGTGTGGGGTTAGAGGTACACTAATGCACTCCCAAACTTTTTGACAAACTCAACTATGAGTCTAAAGGTGAAAATAATGGAAGAAGAAAAAGTTGGGGTACGTTCCTTAGTTCATAACATTTCAGGGGTAAGAAGGGCGTGTTGGAGCTCCGAAATGGGGATCAAGGTAAATGACAAGTGAATCAATTATTCACATGGACCTACACAAACCAAACAACAAGTTTGTTAGTGCATAGTTGGAACATTTTTGGTGCATGGATGAACCATGAACATACATGGACTCACAAAACTCACCATGGCATGGACTTGGGGGAAGCCACCACCTTCCCCCTTATAATATTCTTTGTGCATGGCCATGGGGATTGCACCCAAATGTCATTCTATCCTAGGACTCCCAAATTGGGAATCCCAAAATTTCCAAAATTGGGATTTTTATGACTTTGGAAGCCCATAACTTTTTGTGCAAACCTTTGATTAGGGTGAGGTTTAAAGAAAAGTTATAGCCCCCATCAAGAGCTTTCTAATGGTATAAAGAACTTTTCAATCCAATGAGTTTTGACCCTTAAAATTACTTTCTGAAAATTTGGAAGTCCATTAGGACTCCAATTCCCAAAGTGGGAGCTCACTTGGGAGTGTGTGGTTTCATTCCTTCACACTCTCCTACACTCTTGTGAACATGAAATGTGACTCTCAAGCTTCACTCTCGGCCCACACATGTGTAAGCCGTTGTTTTGGTTGCAAACTCGAGGCTAAGGTTGCACATACACTAAAAGATATGAATTATAAAGATTTTAATCTAGTATGGATAATGAAGGGTTAACATATTCAATATGTTCCTTATTAAATCTCTCACTACCTTCCACATGTTGATTGACAATAATGGTCATTAGAACATGTATAGTAAAAGTTTGAATAGGTAAGGGTATGAATTCTAAACTTGTTCCATTTCTTAGTAGACTAATTGGTTTAATAACAAGTTATACCATAAATGGTGTTATTGGAACTTTGTTACCGGTTCCAATTTCAATAGACACAAAACTCAGTGGTTTGTACTTCAAATCAAGGAAAATAATTATATAGGCATGCAACTCAAGTTGATAACTTTGTTCATAAAAGCGAACAACTGCATACTCTTTTAAATCTACTCTTTTGTGAACTCCTGAATAATTTGGCACCACTCATTCAATTTAGGGTTTCTATCTCCCAAGGCTTGGTTTTGCACTTTAAATAGGGTATTGTCCAACAATAACTCCTCAAACTCCTTCAACCTATTGTTCATTCTAATATGTATAATGGGACTAGGTTTATTCAATTGAACCTTGGCTATTTCATATTGACCTTTCCAGTCTTGGACTTGAGCAATAAGACTTTGCTTCTCCTTGTCAAATTCCATGTGGCCAACTACTTCCTACTCCTTAAAATCTCAATAGGTTTGTTCCAAATTGGTTATGATACCATGTTGTTCCAAATTGGACTCCTCCATTTTGGCACAATCGCGCGTCATTCATTTTAAATCAACTTTAAAATGATTCAAATCATTGTGGGTCTTCCAATTAAACTTGTTCAACTCAACATACTTTTGATGCAGGTTTTTAATTTTCTTAGCATCATGTTTTGCCTCTGTCAATTTACCGGACTGGTTTTGGTTTTCATGCTAAACCTTATTCAATTGCCCTTTAATTGTGACTAATTTTTTGTCATGGTTCTTCAAAGTCTCTACATTGAATCTAACTTTAAGTTACAAGTTTGTAGGCATTTATGGGTCTTGGACATGTTTTCTTTGACTTGTTCAAATTCAACTCTAAGGTTTGAAAGTTCTTGCAATGTCCCTAACCAGGGTGTGGCATTTTGAACAACTTGTTCTAAACACATGTTAATTTGTCTTAAAGTTTATGTGGAATGACCAAAAATTGGGACATGTTGAAATTTATAAAACTATGGGTTTTCCATTTGTGAAGGTTGAATAGGTTGAGATCATTTTGTAATTACAACAAGTTCAACAAACACAACAAATTCATCTTAGATGTTGGTAATTACCTAATCTAAATTAGGTTTAAGTTCTTCTTCAATATTGTCTTACATAATTGTGGCATCAAGCTCTCCTCCTACCCTACCTCCAATCTCATCTAAACAAGCTCACTCCTCATCTTCTTTTGAATCATTTATTAATGATCCAAAAATAGTCATAATTTTTTTTTTTAGTGGTGAGGTCATAGGTTTAAGGCTTAACATGTCCTTTGGTGTAGGCAATTCTATGCGCATTTTCAATCAATGAAACTAATGGGTTAGTAAAGGTGATGTTGTAGTTGAACATGTTGGTTTTTTTTTTCTTGAAAATTATTCCCTGGTAACAAGTTTAGGTGAAACCTCTCATTGTTGTGCAACCTAGCATTCTTAGCTAGTTCATGATACTGGTTTTTCTAAAATTGTTGTTTTTAGTGAAATCACATTGAATATAGGGAACCACTTTCTGAACAAAATGTTTAAGATAGGCCCTGAATAATAATTATTTGTTTTGGTTTTGCTAAAAACCAAATTAATTACTACCTTCTTCTAACATTTGATCCAACAAATTAGTTTAACCAATAATTGGGTTAACAATATGGAACATCAATTAACAGGTTGCCCCTGTTGGTTAAGTCAAAGGTAATAATAATTTGGTTGTTAAAATAAGTTAATGTCACAAATATAGCCTTAGGCTCGCGACCAAATCAAGGGCTTGTGAAAATGCAGGCCAACTATGAAGCCCAATAGTCACATTTCATGCTCCCATGAGTGCAAGAAAGTGTGAGGGAATGAACCGTCACACTCCCAAATGAGCTCCCACTTTGGGAGTTGGAATCCTGGTGGACTCCCAAATTTTTAAAGAGCGATTACAAGGGTCAAAACCCATTGGATTGAAAAGTTCCTTGTATCATTGGAAAGCTCTTGGAACATAAATGTCAAAAATGGGTTTGCATGACCCATTTGGACACTTAACACACAAGTTATAGCTAAAAGAAGGGTCGGGAGTCAAATTGACAATTTGACTCTTGACCACTAAACGTTGGGAATCACCCTAATTTCCTTATGTGAAGGTGGCGTGCGGCATACTGTTGGAAAGCTCTTAACAATGGTTACAACTTTGCTTCATACCTCATCTCAATCGGAGGTTTGCACACAAAGTTATGGGCCCCCAAAGTTGCAGGAGTCCTAACTATGGGAATTTCGGGACTCCCATTTGGGAATCCCGGGACAAAATGACATTTGGGTGTTGGTCTCATGGTTAGGCACAAAGTATACTATAAGGAAGAAGGTGGTGACTTCTGCAAAGCCCGGGCCGTGGTGAATCTTATGAATCCGTGTTTGCTCATGGTTCATCCGTGCACCAAGGTGTTCTAACTACACATTAACCAACTTGTTTAGTTTGTGCAAGTTTGTGTGAGTAACTGAAGTGTTTATTAATCTTCCTAATCCAATCTTGGAACTTTAGCACGCCCCTCTACCGCCAAAATGTTGTAAGCCAGGGAACGTGTCCCAACTCCTTCTCCTTTCGTTGTTTCCAAAGTTGTTTTCACCTTTGGACTCGCAGTTAAATCCCTCAAGGAGCTTCGGGGTGCATTAAATATGGGCTTCAAAATGACAAAAGGTGATGAAATAGGTACACATGAACAATCATAACAAGATATTCTTCAAATTGCCAAATTTCCATATTACTATTTTTTTATTATGTTAAAATCAAATCAATTTTTTGCTACTTGAATAAGTTTACTATGTTAAGGCCTCATTTTGTTTTGTGTATACATGAACTTGTAATGGAGGTTGAAGAGAACTTGGTGGCACCCACAATATCAAAAGTTTCAACAATAATAACTCAAACCCAAAAGATATATAGTAGTAGAGTTGACCTTCCTCTAAGAAAAAAATCAAAACTTGTTGCTCAAGTAGACATCTCTAGTTCTAGTAATTTAGATGACTGAAAAATCCTACAAATTTAGTGGAAGTGTACATTTTGAGGTTTAAGGTATCCCATTAGATAGTGGTCTCTTTTGGACAACTAATTCTACATTTTGAGCTAAAGCTATTAGACATTATATGTGGCATTTTGGGCACAATATACAACAATGTGTAGAATTTTGCTAACATTCTACTTTTTTGTACATTTGATTTTTTATGATGCCAATTTCAAGGTAGATGTACATATCTACATGTAAACAAATGTTTGTAGAATGATTTCTTCAAGTTTTGTAGTTCCCCATGCACAATAAGTATTGTTTCAATGCAATAATCATTTTATTTGGAATCGACGAGTCCATGCATTATGAAGCTTTGCACATTACAACTTCATAATTTGCATTTGGGTAAGAAAATTTTACAGTGCCAACAAGCACATTTGTTGTGCCTCTTTATGTCATAATTTAGTTATGCGTGGGTGTGTTTGAAAAACAATATATGTGTCCAAGTTAAGATGAATGTTTTTATTTCGAAGAAATAACATCACATCAATATGAGTAATGAATTTGATCCCTTCAAACATGCAAGTAAGTTGCATGCTACTCACTTTACTTTCATTCACAAAAAAAACCACATATGCAAGACATCAACATCGTTCATTGTCCATGGTCAATTGTTGTTTTTTTATTTCTTGTTTCAATAGTACCCTTGCCCCATCGTGGACACCTTTACCATGGCCACTACCAAAATAAAACCAAACCATTTTATAGTCATGTGGCAAAGGTGTTGTGGTTCCCTTGTATTGAAGCCTCAAAACCTTGTTATCAAGGCCTTGTGTTTTCCCATGCACAATTTTTTCATAACATTTCCACCTCATGATTTTTTCATTCATCTTTTTTTGTTCTGTCAAGCATGTCAGAAGCATGTTAATTCCACAATTGTCACATTCTCCCTTCAAGCATTTCAGATCATGGAATGTAGTTTCATTTTCAACTAGACACAAAACAGATATTCACATGTCAATTAAACCTTGGAATGTAGTGCAACTAGCCTTGCATATAAATGGGGTGGAATTAGTTGTACAAACATCACGATCACAACTATAATCTTTCCCATGAACACCCTTGCTTTCACTTTGCATGTTGTTGAAACCATCTTTTAGTTCCACCATCTTTACATGGTATTTAAATGCACATGTTTCTTTCCCATAACCTATGGACATAGTATGGTTTTAAGTTTTCAAAGGCTCTCAACCCTGCTTTGTTGCCATGGGCCTTCATAAAGTGACCATAAAACTCCAACTGTAAATTACAACGATGCTACAATTAACAAACCTACATAAACAACTTGAAGATACCAAACAACATGATCAAAATATTTTAGAAGGCCCTAGCAAAATCATTATGACATAATCATACAAATGCACTAACCTTACTAGTTGTTGGTATTTAATTTTCATAATGACTAAACTATGTGCCCCTCTAGGAATAAGACTTAAATGACACAAGTTGGCAACACATGTGAATAAAAATTATGAGGCCACATAGGGTAGGATGGTGACCAGTAGAGCCCATTTCTACTAGTAGCAAAAGTTCTCTAGTCCAAGTAAGAAAACCAAGTATAAGTAGCATAGCCCAATGACAAGCAACAGAGCCCATGTATAAGTAGGACAAGTTGAAGACAAGTAGGAAAACCCATGTGTACAAGTAGTAGATCTTGGAAGGACAAGCATAAAAGCCCATATACAAGTAATGCAACCTAAGGACAAGTAGCAAAGCCCACTTGGATAACTAGTGCACATGCTAACTATAAGTAACACAACCCAAACACAAGTAACACAACTTTTGGAAAAAGTATTCCAAATTCAATACCAAGTAACAAAGGAGTCACCTAGCTACTAAAGGCATAATTACAAGCATGGACCATGGTTGTCACCCTCTTAACAAGTAAGGCATGGCACATCATGTATTCAAACATGCAATACAAGTAGCCATAGTAACAAGACAAGTATTAAGGTACAATGACAAATAGTTGACCACCAAGTACAAGTATATAGGCTAGCCCCCAAGTTGGATCAATAGTAGTTAAAAACTAACCCAAATACCCTAACCATGATGCTTAATATTGGCCATCACTTGTACATAAATGGTCAGTATATATGACCAATAAAACAAATGTAGGCATCAAGTAATCAAATTTGCAAAACAAGTGAAATGACCACCAACTAATTAAACTAACAAACTTATAAAAATAATATAGAAGCAATAGTGGGTGTAAATTTTTTGAGGTGTACTAAAATCTTGTCATGTCACCCTTTTTTGTCTTTTTTACCTAGTCTTTTTTTACCATGCAAGGACACATTTATGGATGATTATGATGGAATCTAAAATTGTAATGGTCTAAAATATAATCCTTGTAAAAAATTTGACAACTTTTGACTCATTATTTTTATGGGATCAAAATATAGGGTAAAAAAGGTTTGCAGTAAAGACTAAGCCCTTTTCATCTTATGTGGTACACCTTAAAAGATTTTCACCTTAGTTACAAAAAACCAAACATGTGTTGGGAAGTGCGTAGACTTGCTTGACAAAACACGTCATGATACAACAAGACTATTTAAAAATTCATGATAATTCATGTGTTGATGACCCCATACTTAAACAATAACGAATGAAAATGAACTAATAAATACAAATTAATGATTTGCATTCAAATAGGTAGATGATAAAGGGATTTGATAAAGGTATGTAAAGCATTTTCAGTGTGCACTTGTATCTCTTGTAAATAATGAGTGGGATGCTCTTCAAAGGTCTTCACTCATGTACTTCACTGCTTCACATCCTTCTTTATTGATGAGTTGGTGGTGGTCGTATTTCAAAACTGTAAGATCAACTGATGATCACCTTCATCTAGGGCATCTTATATCCTTTTTCGTGGTAACCCTCCCCAAGTATTATCATTGGTGACATCCACATGCATCCTTGTCATTACAACCTTACCCAAAAGGTACTTAATACCACCAATGGTCCTAGATATGAAACGTTGAAAGGGGCCAACACCATTTGAAATAATTGTAGTTAAAAGTGCATTTTTGAAGGGCAAATTTTCCTTTGTTTGTAAGTTGTCAACTACATATATGAAACTTTGAGGCTTTCAAGCAGGGCCAACTTGCGTTCATTGTTTCTAGCATCTTTTATAGAGTCTAGAAGCAATTTTGTCCAAGAACCTCCTCAGCACTTCTTACCTATCATCATCGATGAAATTGTACTCATTGTTATATAATACATTGTGAAGATTGTTAGTAATGGAATTCCATTTTCTTTGGATCCATTTTGTATGTTGTTTAATAGACATTGCACCTTCTATTAAGTGTTGGGAGGTTAAGAAGTCTATTGTGGCAATATACTCATTTTGACGTTGTTTCCTTGGCACGCCTACAAGTAGCCACACAATGGAAGAATGACAAAACAAAAAGTTAACCAATTCAATGGCTTTTGGATTATTGCAACATAACCATAAAATAAATAGTAATAAAATACAACGAACATGTGTGGTAAGGTAGTGCATCAAATTTTCTTGTGCATAACGTATTACTATACATGGTCTATGTTCATGACATAATTTACCCTCACTATTGGAAATGACGCACTCCCAAGTCCCGAGGTGAACTCACTTGAGGGTTCACCAAAAAGGTAGTTGCGGAAAGTAGGGACTCGGAAGGCACTCCCGACTTCCAACTCTAGAAAGGGGTAGAGGGTCGAGTTGGGAGCCCAGGGATTAGACTAGGAAGAGGACTTAGTAGATCAAGCACGAATCTGCATCAAAACAAACCACCCACGTGGTTAGTTCA
>Ga0209208_10013565_pt1 | contig 10155 bp, 6 predicted proteins | sample S1TSphfallax_3_FD_187694 | JGI IMG/M metagenome (GOLD analysis project Ga0209208, IMG submission 187694) | Host-associated microbial communities from peat moss isolated from Minnesota, USA - S1T2_Fd - Sphagnum fallax MG (SPAdes) (version 2) | ecosystem: Host-associated > Plants > Peat moss >... | reverse complement strand
TATGATAGAATTTAGTTTTGATGTTATTGATTAATTTATTTTTGTCATATATGATGTGCAATATGTTGTAGCTATATATGTGTTTCAAATAAATTGAATATTTATATTTTCAAACCAAAAATGAACAACACATGTATTAAATGGATTACTTTTTATGTTTTTTTAAAAAGCGTGGTTTTGTTAATTTGCTTCTCAAACTTAATATATAAATTTTTTCATCAAAATTCAAAAAATCTCAAAATTAAAAAAATGATATATTTTCTTTTTCTTTTAAATTTTCAAAGATTGAATTTTTTTTGCTTATGTATGGAGGTATTGTTGTGAAAATGGACAATTCCCATATGAAATGGTTCTAAAAATTTTGTTTCATGCATGGGAGGCAATGGATAGTGCAATCTATAAACAATAGTTTTTTTTCTTACATATAAGCATGCGTTGATGTTGTTGTGCATTTTATAATGGATTTGGTGACAATGATACATCATAAGATATATATATGTCTTTAAAATCCTTCATTTCTTCTTTTGTGTGTTATTCATACATAAGTGCATTTTTTATCCATAAAAATCCATGGTCATGTTTGTGAACCATACCAACATAACCATGTGTAGTAGTTTCAATTTTTAAGAATTGCATCAGAGATATTCAAGTGTGGTAAGGCTACTAAGGGTTTTTAGTAGCTTCATGTTAAAATAAGGAATGATAAGTGTGCATGGTTACAAGGGGGGTTTTTTCTTTTTTCAAAATTTGATATTAGATGAGTGAGGTGTAGGGTTAATTCCTTTTTTTTAATCAAAAGTTGGTAATCATAGTTTTAGAATTTAATTTGAGTAATTAGGGGTGAGAAATCTCTAGAAGGTTAAGGATAAAAACACACACCAAATTCGTAATGTTCAATAAAACATGGGTTTTGTTATAATATTTAGTGGGTAGTCGTGTATGCGAGGATGTTTGAAATTCATGAAATAGTGGAGGGGGTGTCAATGAAAGGTCAAATGTAAATAAAACAATCTTCAAACTTTATAAGCATAAGATTAATTTGAAACAATTTAACGATTAAATAAATAGTGTGATAGGGTGATAATGACAACATGAATTTCATAATGAATGAAACATTTATTTAGATTATGGATAAGCTAACGAGTAACTGCAATTACATGTTGAGTTTTTAGTTATGCCATAGTGATAGTTAATAACTGTAGGATATTTAGGATGCATCAAATGGTGTGAACTAGGTAGTCCACTTTGCTATTAGGAGGCAGTCAATGGATCAGACCGTGCAACCAACGATAATGTCCAACGCTAGAAATTGAAGACCATGCTAAGATAGAAGTGTTTTCAATTTCATAATAACCTTCACAAACAATTTTAGGTTAATCACTAGAAGCGGGGTCGATTTGTAACAAAATCACCAAGGTGCGAAAGTTTAAAAAAATGCGATAATCCCAAGTTTGAGAGGGTTCAATTTCAAGATGAGCGCGCAATTCTTGCGGTTCGAAATCTCCATCATGAGGATGTTATGTCAATGTCAAATTTAGGGATGACTTTAAAGGCGATTATTCATTGACTTGTGACATGAGGGCTGTAAGACATGGCTGTACACGATGCCATAATTTCAAGGAAGGCAAAAAAAATCAAAATCAAAATCAAATTGATAATGTATGTGTAAAGGATTTGTTACATAAAAATGTGTGGTTGCAATTTATAGGTCAAGGAAAAGGAAGGAAATGCATAAGTAACGGCCTAGAACCATGGTAAAGTAAAACTTTAAGATCAAAAGAAAAAATGAAGGTTTAAGTAAAATTTGTTGGAGGGAAAGTGAAAAGAGGTGAAAAAATGTTTCTCCTTTTCCTTCCATTGGTCACTAATCATTGGAACCTTTCAAAGGCCACCAAGCAATGGAACCTTTCAAGGGCCACCAAATAATGGAACCTTCCATTGGCCACCAAACATTGGAACCTTCCATTGGCCATTGAGTTTGGATCTTCCTTCATCACCTCCCTTCTCCTTATCTTTAAAGGGTGAATTCAGATCATTTGGGGTTTTTTTTTCAGACATAATTTTCGATTTGAATCTTGAAAATATTTGTTCCTATAACTTTCTTTGGGAGTAGAAGAAGAGTTAGTCTTAGTAAATGGTGGAAAGAAGGATAATAGATTGGATGATTGTATTACTTTTGAAAAAATGGAAGTGAATAGGGATATTGTTGGGAGCTTGAAATCTTAAGGAAATTTCACAAACCCTCTTGAGTTTGATAACACAACTTCTTACTAGTTTAAGTATAGAGCTTGAAACTTGATAGGTATATGTGCCTTGTAGCTAGCTTTCTAATGAGCTAAGGCAAGTTAGATTTGAATAACATATGTGATAAAAATAATATTTTGAGTGATTGGAAGTCTACAGTCAAGTTGAACTTTTCTACCTTTATAAAACCCTCTCGGGTTTAGTAACACAACTTCTTACTAGTTTGAATGTAGAGCTTGGAATTTGGTAGGTAGATGTGCCTTATAACTAGCTTTTTAATGAGGTAAAGCAAGTTAGATTTGAATACCGTACGTGAAAAAATAATATTTTAAGTGATTGGAGGTATGTAGCCAAGTTAAGCATGGCGTCGAATCCTTAAAAGTTGGTTTAAGTGGGTGACAACTTAACATAAAATTCTCGGGTTTGGAATGTTTGAACTTAAAGAATATATCTATAAATTCCAAATCATAAATGATGCGTAGGAAATAAGCTATTTGGTTTCAACTACAAACGTAACTTAACATTTAAAAGTACACATTACTTCACCAGTAGCATATGTACCTCCGAATATAATCACTTAGAACATGGAGTAGAGAGACAGAAAGTCGCCTCACATTGTGGTGCGTTTGTCGAAAAGTGATGTTATTAAGGTGATGGGTTTTATTTGCATATGGTGAGAGAATAAACTTGTTGGAGATTGTTGGTGTTGGAGGGAGCTTGGATCAAGAATCAACACCTTATGTCCAAGTCAAAAAGTCATACAATCCCAAGTAAATTTTTATTCATTGCATTTTGCATTTGAAATTTTATATTGGAGGGCAAAAAAGGAGCACGTTAAAGCTTATAAATACTTATACTAAACCCTCTGATGTATTGTTTCGCAATTCAACTTGAAAAATCATGTTGAATGATAAGGAAATTGTCCCAAGTTCCCTGGAATGTTAATTGGGGGTCCTTCAGTGTGTAGTTGTTTTGAATTTTGTAGAAGATGTTTTGTTGGTGGTGAGGTCAGGTTAATCACCGGCGATACCATTTGTGTTATTGAACAAAGAATGTGGTGGGGGTGATAACCCATTTTTCCAAAATGTGATGTCCTACATGTTGCTTTTTTCATCCGGTAAAACCAAATTCCCTAATTATGTTGTTAGTTAAATAAACCCAAAACAAAATTAGTAGTGTCAAAAATTGATAGGGTACCTCATCCTAGAATAAAGAAATAACACCTCCAACCAATCGTAAAAGTTGTTTTAGAGGTTGAAGGAAAAAAAAGGTTTGAAGATAGTATGTCGGAAGGCTCAATAGCCTTAAGGGTAGGTAGAGATCGTCATCCACTAGGTAGAAATCTTGTAAGGGTGGCAGTAAAAGGGCCTAAAGTTCATGCTAATCCACCCGACCCTAATATCCACCATATTAACCCAATGATGCTCCCTAGAGGTCTTCCCATTGCAGTTCCTAATGGTTTGAAAGGGGTCACTATCCCTGCAAACCTAGTTAAGTTCACTGGTTCTCCATATGAAGATCCGACAACTCATGTGCAAAGATTTGTAGAGGTTTTGATAACTAGTTTGGTAACCGACCATGATTATTATCTCATTTGGTTTCCTTCCACCTTAGTTAATTCCACCTATGCATGGTATAGATCCCATGCTAAAGGATTTTTCAACACTTGAAAACAATTCCAAACTTCATTCTTATGCCATGATAGACCAATGATTGGCCAACAACAAACCTTAGTTATTTTGATAAACATCAGACAAGGTCTATCGAAAGACATCACTTCATATGTGCGTCGGTTTAGAATTGTGTGTACTTGATATATGGGAAACTTGTTGAATGATGATACCATCCATCATTACTTCATCCAAGGGTTTAGTATGCCTTCCACCATTCAAGACATCCTAAATAAGAGGCTTAGGAACCTGGAAGCAACAATTTTTGCAACTCTAGAGGTGAAAGTAATTGATAAGGAAAATGATAGGATGCTTAGAAGGGTGGAAGAACCCATTCTTGCATTCATACTTCTTTATCATTGCCCTAATGAGTTCCCTCGTTATCCTACAATGGATTTTCATCATACAACCCTTCCACAGGTCCCATTAATGCAACTTGCACCTTATTTTATTTGGGAGATTTAATCTCAAAGCATGCAATGTGTGCAAAGTTTTAATGAAAAGATCCCATAATCTTTCAATAAATGTAAAAATGATAAAGAATGTTGAAAGACCAAGTTGCTTGATTATAATAAATAATTTTTTTTGTAACCTTTCAAAATAATCAAGTGAATTACTTAAGCCTTGTAAATCACCATAACCGAAGTATGATTTCAAAATATTATTTAAGTTTGGTTTATTTTGTATTTGAGAAGCTTTTAAGGTTTTACCACATAATTTTCCTTTTCATATTTGCATCCAACTTGAACCTATAACTTTATACATGCAAACTTTAGTAATTTTTTAAAAAAAGGTTAGAACTATTAGTTGAAAAGTCCCCAAATTTATGAAGCAATTCCCATTGAGCTATTTGTTGATATGAAAAACCTTTTAAAAATTGTTGAGGTTACCAATAAAATAATGCTGAAAAATTTAGTTCCTTTAAATGTTTATTTCAAAATAAACTTAGAGGGTGAGAGTGTTGACTTGGGGCATTAAAATATATGATATTTTCATAATCCATATGTATCATTATTTATGTTGGTGTACACTATATTTTTATATTATTAGAATCAAAGTTATCAAATGATGTATCACTAAAATTAAGAATTTGGGATTTTAAATCCATATGCAAAATAAACAAACTTGCCCATTGATGATGAATGGTAACATTCAAATATTTGTATAATGGTGTTTTGATTAAATTTTGTAAAACAATCATTACCATATTTATATGAACATTTCTTAACATATAAGGCAATTTGTGTTGAAAACATCATTTAAGAAATACACCTATTGTTGCATCATTGTGTGGTAGACATAGTAGTGTTGATTGAGTTTGATTCACATTTAAAAGGACATTAATAACATTACCATGCATCGTATATTGCATATACCCATATAGTTTATAAATTTGAGCAAAAGCGAGACGTGATGAAATAAGACCTATTTATAATTGTGTTTATTTTTGGATCCATGGAGTGATTTTGTTTTTAAAATTTTTAATCGGTACTTGATATAAAGGAGGTTTATTTTCATTCATATTATGTAAACAACTTGTACATATGTATGATGTGGATCTAGGTTCTATTTGAATTTGAAAGTATGTGGGTGAAAACTGCTAAAGTATATCAAAAATATATTCTTCACATGTAATTTTTTTTTGTTGTGATAAGTAGATTAGAAAGTAAGTGATGCCTTATGAGATTGTCCTTTTAAATTACATGGGGCATCAAATGTGATATGTGGAAGTTTTTGAAAGTTTCAAAAGTTGCACCAACCTTTTTAAAAACCTACTTTTAATCTACTTTGCAAAATTTGTTAATTGGTCACATTGTGAGAAAATAGATCGAAAGTAGGCTAAAAATATATAATTTCGAAATTTCATTCATATATTGCATATTGAAAGCGTTCGGGAAATGATTTGATGAATTAAGCACATGCAATGCACTTTAATATCATATCACCAAAAAAACTTGGATGCCAATTTGAGTTTATGAAAAAAAAATCTTTTGAAGGATTTCACATTATCATAATCCAAAAATTCAAATTCCAAAAAACGTGTATCAAGGTGCATAATGGCTCAAACATTAGTAACACATCATTTGAATTGTTTGATTTGAAAAATGTGCAATATTAGCTAGAGTAATAAACTTGCAGTAAATAAATAAATTAGTGAGAGTAATAACATAAATTAAGAATGACCATATATCGTTTATTTAATATGATAAGTACATCTCAAAATTTATCGCATAATTATAATACTTAAAATGCAAAAAGTTTCAAATCTACTTATACTTATTGGTAGGGATGACCAATTAACAAACTTTACCATGCTTACACCCATAGAAAGTTGTTTTGATAATTTGTTTGAAAAACAATTAAACTATTTTAAGAAAAAAACCTTTCATAATTGAAACATGGAATTATGGGAACATTTTGGATTTGTTTATTAAAAATGTCAATGTATATTGATTTTTTTGTATTTTTGTATTACTAACATTATGTTTTGTTTTATTTTATCAAACATCATGTTCTACAAAAAATCATTGTCAATGAATTGGTTGATTACTTTTTTTTAGAATGCATTCAATATATGATGATTGAACTTTTTCATTTATGGAAAATTCATCTAATATATATATAATGTTATTCATAATTTGTGATCTTTGTTCTTTAAATTGCTTCAAACATCTGAAAAGAGGGAATCATAGAAAATATGGCATAGGAAATTTTTGCGTATATGTGCAATGTTTGTATACAAAAGGTAATTATAGACAGGTCACACAAAAACTATAATCAACAATCATAGTGTTTAAGATGGGTTTTTAAAAAAAAACTTACTTCAAATCTTCAAAGTTAAGTTTGTGTTTCACATTACATTGGACATTGTCACTAAAATAAATTGCCAAAACAACAACCGACCCCTGAACATTCAAATTTCTTTCTACTTGTGGGATAAATTATTGTTTGTCTTCTTAAAAACCAACAAGGGCAAATGTGGGTGACAATTGAAATTTACCACAAACACGAACTGAAATGAAAAGTTCAACCTTATTTTGAATGAGCCAAATATGAGCATTCAAACTTTGTCATGTGCATAATTACTTCAAACCATTTTCCTTCAATGGATAATAATATAGGTCCATCATTGGTAACAATGGAACTTCAAAGAAAACTTGATTCATGTACCTTTGATTTTGAATGACAAACATTATAATAAACATCACTCATTGAGCAAATGATGACGTTTGTTACATGAGAATCTCCCCACACTTTTTGGAATGGAGGTGCATTGGGGCTAGCTATGGACCTCCAACCACCTAAAAGATAAAGAAAAAAAAATGTTAAAATAAAAAAGTGATGAAGATTGTGCAAAAAGAAATGTTTTATTAAAAAAAATTAAAAACATTTAGGAAAAAAATTCCTTCAAGAGGGACATAATTAACTAGTCATTTGTTTAAAAGAAAAGTTTTTTTTCCCTTCGAAGTGACACAATCAAGTGGCGACCCAATTGTAAAAAGAAAATGGGGTTTTCCCCTTGGGAAGTACACAATTGGGTGGCCACTCTTTAATACACAACCAAATGGCCACCCAATTGTAAAAATACAAACAAATTTTTTTTGAAAAAAATTCCCTTGGGAAGGGCGTAATTGGGTGGCCACTCTTTAATAATAATAATAAAATTATTGATTTTAAATATTTTAAATACTATTTAATTATGAAAAATTAATTATTTTAACATTTTTTATAGTATAAATGAGACCTATAGAAGAACATTTAGCATCATTGTTTATTCAAAAAAAAAATTCAAAATATTTTTGAAAAAAATGATAAGATAAGAATTTACCTCTTTTAATGCATGTAAAAAAATCAATAATTTATTGTGCAACTTGAAAAAAAAAGCTCGAGTAGTTTCATCAACAACCTTTTTGAGAATTGTGTGTTATTTTCTTCTCAAATATTGATCTCCATTGGATGTTGTTGCCATGTTTTTTATCAAGACCATAACACATTGGCCTCCATTGTATGCTTGAAAAAGTTGTTCATATTTTGTTTTGAAATTATTGTCAAGAGTAAAAAAATCTTGGTCAAATTCACTTTTTCCATTTACAAGCAATATTTTTTTTTCATTTTTGTTATTCCCTCCTCCCCTTACACCAACAATGATGACAACAATAGTAGGAGAGTTCCAACTTTGAAATGAACTTTGAATTTTTTAATGAAATCCATGTGCTTATTCAAGTTCAAAAACAATGATTAGTGACACAATGGTCGTCGATTCAATTGTAACGACAACATGCATGTCATTTTCCTCAAATCCTTTTTTGGATTTTGACTCAATGTTGGAATTGTTGACCTTCACAAATAAGTTTTTTTGCAAATACTATTCATACACATCTATATGAGCTAATTTGATCATGAAAACGATTATGGTTAAAGTTACCCTATCCAACAAATCAAAATGGAAATATGCAAAGCTTGAATTTTCCATGCTTGTATTTGCAATTTGATCAAAGGTGACATACCTATTGAACACCTTCACCTCAAGTGCAACATCTCTAACTTTAAAATCCAAATCATCCATCGCAACAACTAATCAATTTTTTTCACTAGAATAACAACCATCGTGCAAGAAAACAAAAAAAACTTCCCAAAATGAATTTGATAATAAATAAACAAAGTAGTAGAAAAAGGTCTTAATTAATACACACTTGAAAAAACTCAAGATTGCAAAAAACATCAATACAAAATGAAAGTTTAAGTCAAGCACAATGTTTGTGTTAGTTAGAAAGAAAGATAACAAACATACAATGTTATTTTCAATATGGGACAAAAGAACTTGATTGAAACCTTAAACCTAATTCAAACATTTTACTAATGTTCTTTGACTTTAAATAATTTTGACTACATGGTTAATTGCAACTTAACAATGAAAAATCATATTCATGATTCAATGGTTAAGTTATGGTCTAATAATGAACAAAGTATCTTACAAATTTTAATCATGTAATTCATTGGTACATTGGAACCCTAATTGTCTCAACTCATATTTGAGATACAACATTTCAACCCTTAAATTTTTTCTAGTGTTTAAATTTTTTTCATTTTCACTTCAATATATATCTATCTGGTATATGTATATGTGGTAAACATCAATTTTTTGGTCACTTGCATGAAAATTTTGTTCACAGAAAAAGTTGAAATTGATTTTTTTTTCAATTATAGTTATTAAATTCAATGTTTTGATTTCAAGCAAGATTTTTTTATTTTTCTTAAAATTTTGAAATCAATTTCTTTTGTGTTAAATTTTTTCCATGGTTGATGGCCCCAAAAAATGACATTGATTTTTAAAAAATATTTTCTTGAGAAAATATCCTTGTTAAATCACCATATTATGAGAAAAAGGGTATACTCCCCCTTTTTCCCCTCCCAACCTTCCAACCCCCCCCCCGGTCCCAAGAAATAACTCCTTGAAAAAAAAACCTCCATGTGCTTCCCAATACAACTAAATAAAACTCATTTATTTTTCAAGTTCATTAGAACCACACATCTAATAAAAAAACCTTTTGAAAGATGAAAATATTTAAATATTTAAACCCCTATGCTTTTATCACCCAACTTCTTAAAAAAACATAACACTTAAACTTATCTATTAAAGCCTACTTTTGTTTTTTCAACCCCTAGACTCGCTCAAAAGGTGTTCCCAAAATGTTTAGGTAGGATTAAGCCAATAAAGATTGGACCAAACTAATCTTCTCATCTACATTCATCCTTTTTGGAGTTTCACCCCTAGTTTGGATTTTGTGCTACTTGCACGCACATTGTTGCTCCAATTTTTCATTAAATCAAAGTCTTGTTAGAGAAAAAAATCCTAGAAAGTGAGTTTCATAAAACAATATTCAATTTTGTTCACTATACGACTACACTCAAATTGGGGATGAAACATGGTTAAGACGGTAAAACTAGGGACCAAAAACATCATGACTTTTAAGGATAACCCTATTGTCCAACTCCTTTTTGGTCCCACAATTCATGTGTAAAGTAGCTTGTTATTAGTTGCCCAAGAATTCTAACTCTTGGTTCTTTGTGAAATCATTTGTACTGTTATTAGGCTAGAGTGAACCAACAACCACAAAATGCACTAGTTGGCCTTTCTATCCATTAGATGGGCTGCATTTTTTCATTTGGCGCCAAATGGGGTTCATCATAATCCATTTATTTTCATTGTTGACCATTGTGTTTTTTTTTTTGGTTTGTT
>Ga0209208_10013564_pt1 | contig 10155 bp, 8 predicted proteins | sample S1TSphfallax_3_FD_187694 | JGI IMG/M metagenome (GOLD analysis project Ga0209208, IMG submission 187694) | Host-associated microbial communities from peat moss isolated from Minnesota, USA - S1T2_Fd - Sphagnum fallax MG (SPAdes) (version 2) | ecosystem: Host-associated > Plants > Peat moss >... | reverse complement strand
CACCCCCCCCCCACCATACCTTATGTTCCATTTGGAATTTGTCAACCCTTTCTTTTCCTCTCCACAAACACAAGTTCCCTCCCATCCCCCAACCCCAACACTACTTGTAATACCAATACCCTAGTACCTTGGCAACTACGGCATTAATTATATTATTCTCAAAAATGTTGGAATTAAAATATTTTCTTTTCTTTTGCAAAAACCAAAATTTTGTGAAAGAAATTTTTTTTTGAGTCTTCAGTAATATTCTATTTTTGGAAATTAAATTTTCAAAAATTAAATTTATTATTCAATAGAGTCAACACACATGTATTGAAGTTGCCAAAGTAACTACTACCATAGGTACTCGAGATAAAATACATACGAGATCAAGACTCTAGATGCTAAATTAACCGGGAGGGCAACAATTGTAGCAAAACCGTAGATGAAGTCCATGTGTTCATTGATCTCATTCAACAAGTGTGGCAATCTTATCCGCCCATGGCACGTGGTATGCAATTTAGTACACACTATGGGAAAAAACTATTTTAAATTTTTAAAAAAGTCCGCGGGAGGAGTGAGAGGAGGATATAGTTTTGCCAACAAAGCAAACAAACCTTAAGGAGCTTGTTGCACAACAAGAGAATAAACATTTTTCTTCATTATCCCATGCACAAAGAGTTTCAAGGTTGGAAGAAATTTGGAGCCCATGGATTTGCTTGTAGGCGGCGTAATTTAGGGGGTTGAAGGGGGGGGGTTCAGGGAGGGAGGTCGGTTGGTGTGCAAACATAAAGAACGAATAGAATGATCTTAGTGTATGTGAAGGGTGGCGGCGGCACCTTACACGTAAGGTTCCTCACTTTTTAGGAACCTTGTGTGTAAAGTGCATCGTCCTCTCCCGTTCGAACAAAATCACACCCGTCTCTCTTACAAGCAAAATTCTAGTGATTCGTTACACCTGGTCTCGGGGGGTTAAGGATCTCGATAGGAATGTTCCGGGAATTAAGTCGCATGTGAGGCGGGGCCCTTGCGCTTCACACAAGGCCCTCGCCCCATTCCCAGAACGCCCCTTTCTCGATCCTTACCCTTACCCGGCACGTAATGATTTTGAGTGCCACCCAAGTGAGTGGGAAGATTGATGATGTCTTTTGATGAGCAAATAGGAATCATACCAAATCTAAACAATCTGAACCTAAAAAGAGGGAAAGGCAAAAAAAAAAAAAAAATCGCTTCCAGAGAGATCTACCAAATCTCTATTGTAGCCCCCCAAATCTAGAATTTGGTTCAATGGCGTAGTACCATGGCCTACATGACAACAAACAACCATCACAATTTGCGAATCCGAAACCCTCCGATACACACTTTATAGAGAAAGTTGCTTAAATTTTATTTCTCTTTTTCATACCTTAATGTTGTTCATAGTTCACACTTTTTTGCTACATATTTTTCTTAATGGAATAATTGTTGTTGCTTTTGGGTATATGGGCCAAAATTGAAAACAAAAACACTACAACCTAATGGACTCCGTAAACTTACTTACCTAGCCCGTCCAAAAGAAGAATTTACTCTACAACTTTTCTATGTTTTAAAATATCTTTTGAGTCTCAATGGATGGTAGTGAGATCTTTGACGGCTTCCACACTAATTATTTCATTGTTTTCATGAATTTTAAATTTTTGAAATATATTGGCTTCCAAAAAAACAAAAACAAAATTTGATTCAAAATAGTGAATGTTTTAGAATGTTCTCAAATATTATGTTTCCAACATTAAATTTTTCTAATGAAATAATAATTATTGGCTACCGAAATGGTGAACTGGCCATTGTGCTAGTCCTAAAAACTAAGGTACCCTAGAGTCTACTCAACACAATCAAACATCCCATTCTAACCCTTGACTAGAGGTTCTTAGAAAAGCAAAGAACCTGTTTATCAAATAAACCATAAAGAAAATTCTAAAACGTCAAATAATCAATGACATAAGGTTCTATAAAAATGCTAGTTCTTTCCAGTTCTTTAGTGAAAATTGCTACTTATATAGAACTAATAAAAATTTCTAGAAAAATAATTGATAAATATTTTTTAAATGTAGTTTTTTTTAAAGGTTATTTAATTAAAATGTATAAAAAGCTTAATTGTAAAAAATATTCAGTTCATTATTTTTTTAAATGTTGTGCGAAATAATATAAAAAAAGGTTCTGAAAACACCACCTTCCAATCTTGTCAATACAAATTGTGACCTTTGTACTTTTAATCAATTTCCTGCCTATTATGCATCATATGATATTCAAACAATAAAGTCATATAGTTCTTATTCATTGTCGAATTCCTTATTTGTCAAGTCCTTTAATCTTTTTGAAGTTATATCATCAACTTCAAGCCAATAATATTATCCCACTTTTCTTTTTTTAAATATCATGAACCATTGAATTATTACGATATATTTGCAAAACCCTATGGAGCACAAAAACATCAATTAATATGAAAAAGAAATCAAGAATTTTTGGTAAATATAATTCCAAATTCTATAAGAGACAAATTTGGTACTCTTGGGGGATCCACATCAATGGAAACAAGTTTAGAAATTGTTTTTCACTAATGTTGCACTTGAACCAAATGAATAGTTTGTGGTCAAATGAACATAGTTAAAAGCCATCTCAAGCATGAACATCAAATCCATGCACAATTTGAACAAAGAAAAAAAATGAACCAGACATTTAAAAGGATTTGAACCCAATTGGCAATTTGCCCCTTATTAGGTCACACATTTTCCTTCTATAAACTATTGGAAATATTTATTGGAAAGTGAATCTTGCTTCGCTCACAATCAAATTCAATTTTTAAAATCATATATATCACTATGACCTATGTCATTATTCAATTTTAATGACAAGAGATGAACCCTAAAGATGAAACATGCATGACACATATTTTATTAGAGCATTGCTAGTAGTGGGAGCCATTTGCTACTCAATTAACATTTATCACATTTAAAGACTTATATTAGTTTTTTTCCCCTCACAACTCATAACCCTAAAAAACAAGATGTCATATGGTCTTTTACAATTCCCCATAGAAAGTTTAATTGTGATTTTAAAATATCAAAAAATACCATTACCAGTTCTTTAGGTGTATTTTTGCTTAAAAAGTTTGAAACATGGTCACAAATTGTAGGTTCCCTATGGACTATTCATGTTACTATTGATGTTATAAAAGAAACAATTGTTGTGATACCAAATATGACCATGTCACATTTAAAACCAAGGATTTAGAATCTTGTTTTCACATTATGAGGGTGCAAATTTTTTAAGGTGTACCAAAATCTTGTCACATCACCTGCTTTTGTATTTTTAACCTAGTATTTTTTTACCATGTAAAGACACATTTATGGGTGATTATGATGGAACAATCTAAAATTGTAATAATTAAAAATATAGTCCTTTTGAAATGTTTGACAACTTTTAATTCATTATTTTTTATTGGGATCGTATAGGGTAAAAAAGGATTGTAGTAAAGACTAAGCCCTTTTCATCTTATGTGGTACACCTTAAAGGATTTTCACCCAAAAAAATAAGTCTTGATTATAATCAAAATAAGGAAATGGGTTTCAAACATATTTGACCCCATATATCTCCACCAAATAACAACTAAAATAAATAATAATAATATATATCCCTTATAATGAATGGATTTGAATATAATGATTAGAAGGATACATAGGTTCCCCATGTCTTTCTTCTTATTTTTTCTATCACAATTGAATTTTCCACTTACACAAACCAAACAAGAAATACATTTCAATGTCGCATTTTAAGTAAAGTTTTATTCAACATCACCCTAATCATGTACATTTTTTGGCCTACTAGGGCATATAACAAATAGATTTATATCATTCATATGAAAGAACATGTTTGCAAGATTTGTACATTTTTCATTATTTGTGCATGTATTGCTTGAGGAAATTGTCCAATATAATTAGTTTCTATAAAATAAATTAGCATAAATGGTTGGCTTTCTCAACTACCTTCTTATGGAACACTAAACAAAATTCCAATTTAGATATCTTGTTAAATTGTCGTCCAAGATGAACATTATCCATGTGGGTCATGTACATTGATGTTGAACATATTATCTTGTTTGTGTTTGGTACATTCAAACCTAATTTGTAAATCACTAAAACAACCAACAACAATGTGCCCCATAATATAGGTGATGAAACAATTGGGGATAAATCATGCACCTTAGCTAAAAGTAACACAAATACCAAGGCAAACGCAATGTCCTTTAGCAACCCCAATTTTCATAATCTAATCTTGTTTATTGATAAATGGCAACTTTAAAAAGTGGAGGGTTTTAGATTTGTGCGTGTTAAACTCCTCCTATAAAAGCAACATTTGAAACACAAAAATGTGTTGAGTTCAAGCAAAAATGTTTGTTGCATCAGAGGCCAAGTTTTTTAAAAAATCATTATCTTAACAAGACTGAATTTAAGCAACAGTTTCAAACCAATGGTTGATATAACAAGGGTTGAATTCCAACAAAACACACACACATTCAAGCAACAAGCAAGTTCAAACAACATAATGGTTGTTGCAATGAAGAGGAAAAAGCACAAATGTGAAACAAGGAGGAACATGATTTTATTCTTTGAAAAACACAAGTGTGAAACAAGGAGGCAAATCTTTTTTTTTAAAAACATGAATGCAAAGTAGGAGGAACATAATCATGTTTTTTGAAAAACACAAATGCAAAGCAAGGAGGAACACCATCTTATTTTCTGAAAAACACAAATGCAAAATGAAGAAACAAATTACTTCTATGAAGATTTGTTTGTTCACACATTGAAGATGAAAAGCTTTTCAAGTAAGTGAATGCAAAAACCTCTACAACAATTTGAAAAAAAATGAAGATGTTATGCAATGGCATGAGGTGGCATCTACATCAATCCAAAAAAATGTGAAGAAAATGTCGAGCAATGTCATGAAATAGTGTTTTAATGTCACAAAACCATAAAACCAACTACTTAGACCCATTTAAGACACTCAAATCTAGGGAGTTTCACGGGGGTTTTGTCCACTGAAAACAAGTGAATAAAAGGTTTTGGGTTTTACCCCAATTTTAACGTGATCAATGATTCATTGAATGACAGTTTATGTTGAGTTTTTTATTTTTGGATCCAATTGTGTTAAGTCCATAATACTTGGATCCAGAACCATCGGTTCAAAAGACTTGGATCCAAGTACTGGCACAACATTGGTAATCACTCATCACAATTAATATTTTTTTTATTGGGCATTTCTACCACTATTTTTCACTTTTTGAAGGACACATCATGCATGTGCATGTGTGTTCATTGTTGTAAATGAAATTGTTAGCAAGAAAATCCATGTCATTTGGTAATATGAAAGATATTGTTTGTGTATGAAGTTTGGCATTTATACTTTTAAGGTGCACTTTAATTGCATGTGTGTTCACAAGAGGTCTAACTATTGTTTTTGATCCCCACAACTTTGGGAGGTTTTACTTTTTTATTTTTATTTTCAAACCCAAGTGGAGGTTTGTAGACAACTATAAAGCTAGTAAATGAAGGGCCACTTAAACCTTTTAAACCTGCATGGTTAAAAAGGGTGAAAGAGTGAACACACGCTCTTTAAAAGTTTAAATGTTTGTTCATTAACCTATCTACCCTAACATTGAGCCTTTTGAACAACCTTCCTTCCTTGTTTCCACATGTCTACCATAAGATGCCTTTTGCAACCAGGGTAACATGTTTTATGACTGAACACTATCCTATGATTGAACACCCAAAATAATCATTAATGGGGGGGTTAGCAAATAAGGATTGCCCTATTGGTGTTCATATGTTGCCCTATCACCAAACACTAGGTGATAAAAGATTATGTTTGGCATTTTTTATAGTTCCAACCAATGACATTCAATTTATGTTTGGTCATGGGAGTGTTAGAGAATTTTTATAGTGAGATTTTGTTCATTTATCTAGTGGGAGGTGTTTGGTGATGAAGGTTTAAAGAATAGTATAACACATATATATGTGTACATCTATATGGCCATTAACCACACTATTCGACAAAATAGTTTATTGATATGGGTATTTTAAGGCATAATTAAAATTCTTGTTGTTTTATGATTGAAGGTAATGTTTGGACATGGGCTCATATATATCACAAAGTAATGCACATACATATTGCAAATCTAAGAAATCCAAATGTACTTGGGGCTTTAGGTTTTTGGTGAAAGGAAATATTTTGGGTGGATTTACAAATAATGAATTCCATTATGTGTTTTCTAATGTTTGGTGATGAGTACAACTTTTAAGGTTGAAAGGGGTACAACACATTATAGGACTTTAGTAACACATTAAATTGCAAAGTTTTTTAACCTAAAAAACTAAGAAGTTTCTAAGTTTATTTCCCACCAAAACAACCCATCACAACCATAATGGTGGGTGTTTAAATGTAATTGTATTACATTCAACTTAACTTAGTTCAATTGCAAATGGACATGTGTAGAGTACCACAACATGTGGAAGATGAACTTCAAACATTCATAAAGTTGTTGTGTCCTAGTGCAATAGTGTTTAGATCATAAATGCCTAAAGAAAGTATAGAGATTTCAAGCATACTAGTCAAAGAGGAGAAGATTGAGTTGTTTATCATAGTGAAAAAAAAGATCATAGAGTTGCCTAACAACTAGAATGAAGAAACCAATGAATTACAAAGCAAAATGAAAGAGAACATAATGTTACAAATGATGAAATAACATACACTAGAACTACCCAAGATAGAGAATCACCAAGATGAGAGCATAATTGCATAAACTGACAAGATTTACAAGGAAAGTTTCAGCAAGTTCATTTACTTTTATTGGATAGCTACATCAGTTATCCCTATAGTAAGAAAGAGAGCAAAAACAATGGGTCATGGCAGATTTCTTAAAGCTCGAACACAATGTACAATTAAATACAGTCTTGTAGCCTACACAACAACAACATATGAAGATTTAGACTCAATTGATTTTGTGGACATCTTTGATGTAATCAACACTAGTGTATTGACACATGAATATGGATTACCTTGAATTAACACACTATTGTTTTTTTGGTATCAACATAAGAAAAATAAGTGAGTACCACTAATGGGGCTTCACCGCATTCCACCAAGGATTTGGAAGTTGGGTTTAGGAAAATCAAGAGCATCATGATGTTTAATGTCCCTCATAGGAGACAAAGTGGGATGTTGTACTGACCAAAAATGGAGAAGGAAAATGTCTTTCCTCATACTATATCAAACACAATGCAAAGGTGAACAAGGACAAATAGGGTGTTTGCTACAAATCCAAGAGGCAAGTGGTCAAGTGAATCATTAGAAGCAACCATGGATGTGGTTGAAAAAGGCATAACTTATTTACGAGGGGCTAACAAGTTTTGGGGCATACCCATAACTTCACTATTTGATCACTTATACGGGAAGACCAAAAGTAGGAAAATTGGACCACCGGGTGTACTCACAAAAGAATAAAATGAAATTATTGTTGCATGGGTTTTGAATTTACAAGAGTGTGGGCTTTCCATAACACTACAACAACTCAAATGGAAGGTGGCAGAAGTGATTTAAACCTGACCCACCCCATTTCAAAATGGGCTACCTAGGAACTCATGGTGGTATTGGTTTAAACACAAGCATCCAAAATTGATCATTCGTCTTACCAAAAGATTGGACATCAGCAAAACCCAAAGTCTTACTGCTAATTTTTGCAATTTGTTTTACCAAAACCTAACATCCTTGTACACCCAACATCAATACAAGCTACAAAACATATGGAATTGTGATGAAACCGAGATTTAAATAGGGAGGCAATCATGAGTTAGAGTTATAACAAAAAAATGATCTCATCAAGTGTATAGCAATATCTCTAAATCTAAAGAATGGCTAACCATCAACTATGCAATAAATGTAACATGGGGATCCATACTAGGGTTTTACATATTCCGAAGTGAAAGAATTAAAGGTGATTACATTGTGCACTACAAACCTAGAACATGTATGGCAATCCAAACCAAAACATGGATGACATGTTTCTTATTCAAATAATTTATATCATTTTTCAAGAGGTGAGTCTGAGGTGGTATTTCTCTGATAACCATCATTTATTAGCTCTAGATGGACATGGTTCACATGTTAGCCTTAAGTAAGAAAACAAGCATAACAGTTTGGTCTAGATATGATTACTTTTCCCTCACCCACTTCGCATGTTTTATAGCCTTTTAATTTGAGTTGTTTTGAGCCTTTCAAAACAACTTTCAAAAAAGAAAAATACGATAGCATGGTTATAAATAATTACAACGAACCAACCAAGGTGATGCACCCCAGCTCCTTGATGGACTCAACTACGAGTCCAAAGGTGAAGACAACAGAAGGAGAAGGAGTTGTGTTGTGCTCCCTGGCTTGCAACACTTTCAGGGTAAAAGGGCGTGTTGGAGCTCTAAGATGGGGACTAGGAATGTCGCAACCCCACTTTGAAGCAAGTGTGAAGATGAAACTCGCACTCCCAAAAGTGGGAACTTGGAGTCCTTCGAGACTCCTGAGACTTCAAAGTTTGATCGTAGGGGTCAAAACACCTCACCTTGAGGTATTCTCTATGTTTTGGAAAGGTTTTGAAGTGTAGATGTCAAAAATGGCCTCACATGAGCCATTCAGACATCTACAACACAAGTTATGGTCGAAAGAAGGGCCGGGAGTCAAACTAGCAATTTGATTCCCAACCATTAAAAGTCGGGAATTGACCCGACCCTAGTGTGTGCAGGTGGAGTGCGACACATTGTTGGAAAGCTTTTGATGAGAGCTACAAGTTTGCTTGAGACCTCATCCCTATTAAAGGTTTGGGCTAGGAGTTATGAGCTCCCAAAGTCTCGAGAGTTCAAACCGGGACAATTTCGAGACTCCTTGGGAGTCATGGGACAAAAAGCCATTCGGATGTAGGTGCCATGGGCAAACGCAAATAATAATATATGGGGGAAGGTGGTGGCTACCCCCAAGTCTGGGCCACTGTGAGCCAAATGAGTTCGTGTTGCCCATGGCTTGGTCCTAACACTAAGAGTGATTCCGAATGTGAACTAACGACTTGTTGGTTGGTTTTGATGCAGGACTGAGTAACTAAATAAGTTGTCCCTCTTCGTAGTCTAATCCTTGAGCTTTCAGCATGCCCCTCTCACCCCCTTTAGTGCTGGAAGTTGGGAGCGGCACTAAGATCCAACTACTTCCACTTTTTAACATAGTTGGACCCTTTTTGGGTCTAACAAGGAACTTGGGGGCGTGTCAAGGAAGATTGATAATAAAATCAATTATTCACAAGAACGTGCACAAACTAAACAACAAGTTAGTCAGTGCGTAGTTGGAGCACTTTGGTGCATGGACGAATCACGGGCAAACATGGACCCACAAGACTCACCATGGCCTGGACTTGGGGAAGCCACCACCTTCCCCCTTATAGTATTATCTATGCCTAGCCATGGGGCCAATGCCCAAATGTCATTATGTTCCAAGACCCCCAAGTGGGAGTCCCGAAATTCCCAAAATTAGGACTCCCGCCACTTTAAATTCCCATAACTTTGTGTGCAAACCTCTGATTGAGGTGAGGTCAAAAGAAAAGTTGCAACCCTCGTCAAGATCTTTCCAATGGTATGTGACACGTGACCTGCATGTTAAAAAATTGGGGTAATTTTTGACTTTTAGTGGTTGGGAGTCAAATTGCCAATTTGACTTTCCACCCTTATTTTGGCCATAACTTATGTTTTACGAACCCAAATTGGTCATGCAAGACCATTTTAGACATCTAGGTTCTAAGAAATTTTCAATGATATAAGGAACTTTTCAATCCAATGGGTTTTGACCCCTGTAATTACTCTATGAAAATTCGAAAATCCATTGAGACTCTAACTCCCAAAGTGGGAGTTCATTTGGGAGTGTGGAGGTTCATTCCCTCACATTCTCCCACACTCCCAAGAGCATGAAATGTGACTCCCAAGCTTCATTCTTGGCTCGCACCTTCACAAGCCCTTATCTTGGTCATGAGCCCAAGGCTAGGGTCGCAACACAAGACTATATTTACAACATGGATACATAAGGCATTAGATGTAGTTTTGTCTAAAATAAACATCA
>Ga0209208_10013563_pt1 | contig 10156 bp, 5 predicted proteins | sample S1TSphfallax_3_FD_187694 | JGI IMG/M metagenome (GOLD analysis project Ga0209208, IMG submission 187694) | Host-associated microbial communities from peat moss isolated from Minnesota, USA - S1T2_Fd - Sphagnum fallax MG (SPAdes) (version 2) | ecosystem: Host-associated > Plants > Peat moss >... | reverse complement strand
GTGCCCGTAGATTCCCGCGCGGTCGAGGTCGATCCACGGATACTTCGCTGCGAGCTGCTTCATGCCCGTCACCTGATCGGGCAGCGTGTTGTCTCCGAGATTGCCGTAGTACGTCTCGTGAAAGCTCTTCGACCGCAGATTGGTCCCCATGCCGTCGATGCAGACCACGATGAAGCCCAACTCCGCCAGCGCCTGCGAATCACCGCGCGCCGGTTGAAAGCTCCGCGGGCCGCACGAGCCCGTCTGCGGGCCGGGATAGATGTGATTCACGATCGGATACTTCTTCGTCGCGTCGAAGTGACTGGGCTTGAACATCAGGCCGTAGAGGTCGGTCTTGCCGTCGCGCGCCTTCACCGTGATCGGCACCGGCGGAACCCATCCCGCGGCGACGAGCGGAGCGATGTCCTGCTTGGCGACCTCCATCGCAACCGCGCCAGTATTGGTACGAACGACTGTGGTTGCGGGCGTGGCGGGAGTCGATGCGATGTCCGTGAAGTATTGGAAGTCCGGCGAGAAGGCGACCTCGTGGTTCGCGTCGTCTGGCGTCAGCAGCTTCTGGTCCGACCCATCGAAGCGAACGCTGTAGAGATGGACGAAGTACGGATCGCGCCCCGCCTCCTTGCCCACGCCCAGGAAGTAGATCACGCGCGCCTTCTCATCGACATGCAGCACCTGCGTGACATTGCCTTCGCCATGCGTGATCTGGTTCTTCAACTTGCCGGTCGCAAGGTCATAGAGATAAAGCTGGCCCCAGTTGTCGCGCTCGCTGAACCAGAGGACCTCGTTCGACGCGGGAAGGTAGTGCCAGTTCACCATGCCGTCGCCGCTCTCGAAGAACTTCGGCGCGGTCTCGGTCATCACCTCACGGACATCGCCCGTGCTTGTATCCGCAACGCGCAGCCACTCCTGCTTGTGGTCGCGCGAGGTGGAGACGAACGCCAGATGCGCCCCGTCCGGCGACCACTCCACGTCCTGCCAGGTGTTCCCTCGGCACGCAATGTCGTCGCACAGCGAGCCGCGGTGCTGATCGGGCGGCATCTTCAGCCGCGTGATCTTCTTCGTGTCGAGATCGATCACGACGCGCTCAATCATCGTCACGTCGGCGTCGCCCACCAGCGGCGACTTCCACGCCTTCGGCACGGGATGCGTGTTCGTGACGGGGACGAGGTACATCTCGCCGTCCTTGCGCTGGTCCTGCTGAAAGGTAGCGATCTTCTTCGAGTCGGGCGACCAGAGCAGGATCGCGTTATCGGACTGCTTCCATCCGGCGTTGTCCGTGGCATAGCCGAAGTCCTTGACGCCGTCGGTGGTGAGCTGGGTCTCTTTGCCGGTGGCGATGTCGCGCACCCAGAGATTCCAGTCGCGGATGAACGCGCCCTTCGTCTTATCGGGAGAGAGCGAGAGCGGCGGCTGCTTCGCTGCGGATTTGGCGGGGGCTTTCTCCGTTACGGCGCAGACTGTAGGGCCTGCCTCGGCGTCCCGGTCGCCGAGGCGGCAATCGAACTTCGTCCCCCCGATCGTCAGCCGCAATCCGTTGTCGTTGTTGTAAAAGGCAAGTTCGGTGATCTTCAGCCGTGCCGCTTCATACTTGGCCTCTCCATCCGAAACCAGATTCAGCGCGGCTGCAAGCCTTCCCTGATCGAAGGCAAAGATATTGGCCTTCCAGTTGTTCGCGGGCTTCGGGTCGACCAGCCGATAACTGATCTCAGTGCCCTCCACCTGCCGGTACCAGAACCGCCCGTCTGCCATCCAGTGCGGAGAAACCACACCCTTGTACGCCAGCGGAGCGGTGTTGTACGACATGAACCTCTCCGCCTGCGCGTAGTCCGCGGCAGTGTAGACGCGCGGCTGCTGGGCAAGCATGGCCGGCGGAAAGGCGAACGACAGAACTGTGAGAACGCGGGCTGCTTGGGCGGGCAGAGTCAAAGCCATCTCTCCTGATCGGCGGAGCGGAGTTGGGAATACATACAGCTTAGCGTGGATGGGACTTCCATGAAGAGACGAGTCCGCGGCGGAAAGGTTCCAGCGATATGGCTGATTCGGGCGGCGCCGGATCCTTCGACTCGCTGCGCTCGCTCAGGATGACGGATAGCCCCGGGGATCGGCAGGGATAGCGTCAGTTGCGCAGCTTCCACAGAATCTGCCGCAGCATCCCCATCCACACCGGAGCGTCCGTCCGGCTAAGCCTCAGCCGCACCACCAGCCGCCTCAGATCCTCAAGCCCGCTGTTCGCGGGGTGATGCCGCGTGTACCCGCTCGCCTCCAGCACCTCCGCAAGCACGCCCGTCAGCCGTTCCATGTCGGCCGCGCCCGCCTCTTCTGTCGGCCGCGACACCCGTGCCAACGGCCGCTCCCGCGCCAGTTCATACAGGCAGACCGCCACCGCCTGCCCCAGGTTCATCGAGAGATGCCGCGCATCCTCGCGCTGGTGCATCGGGATGGTCAGCAGCCAGTTGCAGTGGCTCAGTTCCTCGTTCGAGAGGCCGGTCTTCTCCGATCCAAAGAGGATCGCGACCCTCCCCGACTTATCTGGCGATGCCAGCGTGGCGAGAACCTTCGGCGCGGCATCCTTGAGCGCAAGCAGCGGATGCTGCAGGTCGCGCTCCCCCACCGCCGTCGTCCCGACGACCAGCGCGCAGTCGGCGACCGCCTCCGCCACGCCGCCGTAGGTCCTTGCAGCATGGACCACAGACGAGGCATCCACCGCCGACCGCGCGCCTTCGAGCGGCATCGCATACTCGTTAACGATGCGGAGGTCCGAGAAGCCGAAGTCGTGCATGGCGCGGGCCACAGCGCCGATGTTGTTCGGGTTGCGGGCGCGGACAAGCACAACGGCGATCCGGTTCAGGTTCCGGACCAGATCAGATTCGGCGAGCATGAACCTCTATTTTAGGCGTTCGCCGGCTCTCGATCGCCACCCGCAAACCCACATCACACGATCCTGATTCGGGTGACGCACATGCAAAAGGCCGGTGCGCTGGGCACCGGCCTCCTCCATTGTGTGTCGCTCGCGTTCGGGATTAGTGATGGCCGTGCTCGGCCTCTGGCTTCGCCTCCGCGTGCGGAGCGGGACGCGCTTGCGCGCGAGGTGCCGCCTGCGGCCGAGGTGCTGGCCGGGGCTGCGCCTGTGCCCTGGGTTGCGACTGCTGCGCCTGCCGGGGATTCGGCTGCGCGGCACCCCGGTTCGGCTGGCTGAAGGAGCTTCCCGCCGGCCGCTGGTTTGCCGTATTCGTTCGTGCGTTCGCCTGCGCGGCAGTGCGCCCGGCGTTGTTCGGCTGCGTCGCCGCATGGGGGCTCGGAGTCGCCCCGCGCGCCGCGACCGCCGTGTTCATCGCGCCGGGACGCTGGATCGCCGCCATCGCCGGATGCCCGCCGTTGGCCTTGGCATAGTTTGTCGGGATCGCCCTCGCCGCTTGTACATGGCTCTCCTGCGCCGCGGTCGGCGGAATGTGATTCTCGTGCTCGTACTGCGCCTCGGTCGCGGTTGGCCGGGCCGGAACTCCGCCGCTGCCGCCGTTGAAGCTGGTGTGGCTGTACGTGGTGTTGTTCACCGTGACGTTCTGCACATACGTATTGTGGATCACCGTCCGGTTCACGTTCATCACGGCCGTGTTGTAGGCGAAGTGCCCGCCATCCCACCGCCCGCCGTAGAAGCCCGAGCCGCCGTAGCCGAATCCATAGTTGATGCCGCCATAAAACCCGACGTGCGGACCCCAGTATCCGGCATGGAAGATGTACGCTCCGCCGCCCCAGCCCCAGTAGCCAGGCGTCCACAGCAGGCCGACGGTCGGCGGCTGCACCCAGACGCCGGGAACCCAGTAGTAGCCCTCAGGCCCATAGGCCCAGTAGCCGGGGTTCCAGAGGTAGCCATCGCCGGGGCAGACGGGCTGAACGTAAACCGGGAGCGCCGGCGGCGCGAAGCCGACAGAGATGAAGACGCCGGCATAGGACGCAGCCGGCGCGGCGGCAAGCGCCAGCGCGACTGCGAGTTTGCGAAGGTGAGTGAGTGCGAATCTGGCGATAAGGCCTTTGAACTTCATAACGTTCTCCTGTTTGTTTCCACTGCTCGAAGGCCCTTCTGGCGCCTCGCGGCCGCCTCCGTGGTTGCCTCGGTATCAACCCAGCCTGGTTCGGTTAGTTTTGATTTTCCATTTCCAGTGTGGTTTCGGGGCGGGGACCCGATGGGTGGCGGGGCAAGGAATCCATGCAGTTAGATGGCAAACCGTCTTGCGAATGAAGTCGCGCCACATTAAATTTCGAGGGTGATCCTGTTGCCTCAGACACGTCGTCCGTCGGGCATCCACGAGGCCGCGCGTGCCCGAGCTCAAGGCCGCCCGGAACGAAGGTGCCGTTGCTCCAGCTGTCGCATCTGCGACGTGGGTGCGCCGAGGGTTACTCGCCGGACTGCTTATGCGTCGCGGCCTTTGCCGGTCTCGCCGCTGGAGCAGGCGCGGTCTGCGCAAGAGCCGCGTCGATGGTCTGGTACAGCAGGCTGGGATCCATGATCTGCGTCCAGCCCTTGGTCGAGACCACGAAGATGGTCGGCGTCTGGGTCAGGCCGATCCGCTCGCCCAGCGTATAGTCGGACTTTACCTCCTGGGTGAAGAGGCCCGCCGGATCCATCACGAACGGCATCGGTACCCCGTGCTGCTGGAACCAGCGCCGGGTGAAGTTCTCCAGGTCGTCCTTGCTCGCGATCGCCGTCTGCGAGGCGAAGACGTCGCGGCGGAACTCCTCGGCCTTCTGCGGCGAGACCTTGTCCTGGAGGTAGCGCGCCGTCACCGCCGCGTCGAAGCTCCAGACGTGGATCTGCAGCGGGAAGTCGTGACGCACCAGCGGGATGTGGTAGCGCTCAATCGCCTCATGAACGATAGGAAATGCCCGAGCGCAGGCCGGGCATTCGAGGTCCTCGAACTCGTAGATCGCGACCCGCGCGCCGGCCGGCGGCTTCACCATGGAGGTATCCCGAAAGTTGTTGCCCTTGCCCGGAGGCGCGGAGTTCTGCGCCGCGCCAGTCATCGTGGCGGCAAAAAGCAGGGCGGAGGCGAGCAGCGAGGCAGGACGGAGGCGAGGACGATTCAGACGGTTCATTTCAGTTAGACGCATAGTTTTCGTGAACTTCCCAGACTCACCCAGTTTAGACGGAACTGCCATGCCAATGCATCCCTTCGACACCCGGAATCGAGTGCGGCCCCTAAGCGCCATGCTACTCTCGGAGCAATTTCTCTCATCTGGATGGTCGCCATGGGCCGGTTTCGACGTTTGTCCCTATGTGTTTGCGTTGCGCTCACGCCGTGGCTCTCGAACCTGAGCCGCGCCCAGGAGGTATGGGCCCTGCGCGGCACGGTCGTCACCCCGGCTGGTCCCATCCTCGATGCGACCGTCGTCATCCAGGGCTCGTCGATTCTCTCCGTTGGCCTCGAACCCAAACTTCCCGCCGGAATCAAGGTGATCGAGACCGGCGGAATCCTCTACCCCGGCCTCATCGACCTGCACAACCACGTCACCTGGAACGCCCTCGCCCGCTGGAGCTCCGGCACAAAGTCCGGCGCGCGCTACGACTGGCAGCAGCTTCCCGAGTACCGCATGGCGCTCGACGTCCCGCACCGGAAGCTCGTCGCTGAAGGCCACGGCTGCGCGGCCGAACGTTACGCCGAGGTGAAGGCCATCGTCGGCGGGGCGACCTCGCAGGCCGGTCTGAATCCGCCCGACGTTGCAGCGCCCGGCACCGCGGCCATACCGCCCGGCTGCCTCGGCGGCCTCGTCCGCGAGCTGGGCGTAAGCTCCCGCCTCTATGCGCCGGGTGCGCCGGAACCCCTGCGCTACGAGGTCTTCCCTCTCGGCCTCGATCCGGCCAACACCCAGGCGATCCTCGACGGCCTGCACAGCGGAACCCTCCACGCCGCGCTCTTCCACATCGCCGAAGGCGCCTCCGACAACGCCAGCGCCCGCCGGGAGTTCAGCATGCTGAAGGCGCGCGGCTTGGTGGTTCCCGGCGTCAGCATCATCCACGGGGTCGCACTCTCGCCGGACAACTTCACCGAGATGGCGAAGTCCGGCGTGGGCCTCATCTGGTCCCCGCGCAGCAACTTCGAACTCTACGGCAGCACGGCGGATGTCGCCGCCGCGAAGGCCGCCGGTGTCAAGATGGCCATCGCGCCGGACTGGAGCCCCACCGGCTCCGACGGCATGCTGGAGGAGCTGAAGTACGCCGCCGTCTGGAACGCCACGCAGGCACCGCCGCCCTTCACCGACCGCGAACTCTTCGAGATGGCAACGGCAAACGCCGCGCAGCTTGCGGGCATCGCCGCGGAGACCGGAACCATCGCCCCCGGCAAGCGCGCCGACCTGCTTGTCCTGAATCATAAAGACGGCCGGAATCCCGCAGACGGCGATCCCTACGCCGCGCTCGTCCACGCCTCGCCTTCGGATCTCTCGCTTGTCGTCGTCAACGGCGTCCCGGTCTACGGCGATCCCGCTCCCATGACCCAGCTTCGCGGCACCCGACCGGCCGCAACCCTGAACGTCTGCGGAACGACGAAGGAACTCGCGCTCGATCCCGCGGCCTTATGGCCAGCGACGGTCTCCGAGTTGAAGTTGGGCCTCGGCCGCTGGGGTGCAGGGTTGTCCGATCTGGCGGAGTGCCACTAGGCTTTGCGTCTGCGTGTTTCCCCGTTGACTCCCGCAGCCGCAACTGGTAGCTTCTACCACGCTGGGCGGAATGATCCGCCTTGCACCTCCAACGTATCGTTTGTTCCCTCCCCGCAAGCGTCCCTCAATGCTGTGCCAAACCATGTCTTCCGGGAGAATCGACACGATGAATCGACGCTGTGCTTCGCTGCTGTGCGCTGCTCTTGTCCCTTTGTTTCCTTTGGCTTCGTTTGCCGTGATCGCGGAGACGCCATCGCACCGGCTCATCGCTCCCATCGACGAGACCCAGCGGATCGTCCTCGGCGGCAACACGCCATCGCCCGCCCGCGACCTGCGCAACGACCGCGGCCCGGTCGCCGACGCACTCCCGCTCGAACACCTGCGCCTCGTCCTCCAGCGCTCTGCCGCCAGTGAGGCCGCGCTCCAGCAGCGCATCGACGCCATGCACAACCCCAAGTCGCCGCTCTTTCACCAGTGGCTGACGCCCGACACCCTCGGCTCCGAGTACGGCGTCGCGCCGGAAGACCGGGCCCTGGTCAAGTCCTGGCTCGAATCCCATGGCTTCACGGTGAACCTCGACTACCGCAACGGCTTCGTCATCGACTTCTCGGGCAACGCCGGCCAGGTCCGCGAGGCCTTCCACACCGAGATGCACAAGCTGACCCTGCCGAACGGCGAGCAGCACATCAGCATCATCAAGGACCCGGAGATTCCGGCGGCGCTCTCGGCAGTCGTCGCCGGCGTGGCCACGCTGCACGACTTCCGCCCACACCCCCACGTCAAGGGACTCGGGACCGTGAGCTACGACTCCAAGGAGCAGCGCTGGAAGCCGGCCGCCGCGAACGCGAAGCCGTTGACCGGCAGGGCCGCCAACCCGCGCTTCAACGTCAACGACCAGAGCACGACCTTCAACACCGTCGGGCCGTATGACTTCGCCACCATCTACGATCTTCTGCCCCTGTGGAAGCGCGGCTTCACCGGCAAGGGCATCACCATCGCGGCGATTGAAGACACCAACATGCTGCATCCCAGCGACTGGAACACCTTCCGCAGCACCTTCGGGATGACCGGCTTCAAGGACGGCAACTTCACCCAGGTCTATCCCCAGGCCAAGGGCCAGCCCACCTGCACCAACCCCGGCCAGAACGGCGACGAGATCGAAGCAGCGCTCGACGTCGAATGGGCCAGCGCCAGCGCTCCGGACGCCAACGTGGAACTGGTCGCCTGCGCCAACACCAACACCACCTCGGGCCTCGATACCGCGATCCTGAACCTGCTCGACACGCACTCGCCGGACATCATCACGGACAGCTACGGCCTCTGCGAGACCATCACCGGCGCGGCTGAGATCAAGCTCGAAAACTACGAAGAGCAGCAGGCCGCCGCGCAGGGCGTCACCTTCTTCATCGCGCAGGGAGACACCGGCGCGGATGAGTGCCTGCCCGTCGAAACCGCCGTCTATGCGGAGTGGGGCATCAACAGCGGCGATAACACGGCATCCGCGTACGTCGTCGACGTGGGCGGAACGGACTTCATGGCGCAGTACAACGAGGACACGCGCGGCATCCCGCTGAGCCGCTACTGGAGCTCGAAGAACGCGCCCGGCACACTGCAGTCCGCGCTCTCCTACATCCCGGAGATTCCCTGGAACGATAGCTGCACCAGCGTCCTGATCTACACCGACCCGGTGAACGGCGGCTATCGCGAACCGTACGGGAAGTCGGGCTTCTGCAACTCCGCTCTGGGCCAGCAGTACTACCAGGAGGCTGTCAGCGGCAGCGGCGGACCGAGCACCTGCTTCACCGGCACCCCGTTGTACTCGGGCGTGGTGGGCGGCTCGTGCAAGGGCAATCCCAAACCGAGCTACCAGACCGGCGTTCCGGGCATCCCGAACGACGGCCTTCGCGACCAGCCGGACATCTCCTTCTTCGCGGCCAACGGCATCTGGAACGCCTTCTATGTGGAGTGCCTCTCGGACACCGCGCAGGGCGGCGCACCCTGCACGGCGCAGAACGACGCGATCCTGCTGGGCGGCGGCGGAACCTCCTTCGCCGCGCCCGCGATGGCCGGCATTCAGGCCCTGGTCGACCAGCAGTACGGCAAGCAGGGCAACGCGAACTACGCCCTCTATGCGATGGCGGCCCAGCAGTTCAAGGAAGCGCCGGCGGGTTCCTGCTCCGTCAGCAACACCGACGGCAGTCTGCCGAACCCGGCCTGCGTCTTCCACGACGTCAACCTGGGCGACATGGACACCCCCTGCGGGCCGGATGGCAATGGAAACTTCCACGATTGCTACGGTGCCGCGAATCCACCGACGAACCCCACGCTGGGCGTACTGTCGCTCTCGAACAGCAAGGACCAGCCCGCGTGGCCGGCGACGGTCGGCTACGACCTCGCGACCGGACTCGGTTCGCTCGACGCAACCAACCTCTTCAACGCCTGGGCGGAGTGGAGCAAGAAGTAGAAGCAACAGTCCAGCCGCCGCATGAACCCGCAACCGCGGCGAAACCGGTGACCCGCATCTGCTCGTCTTCAACGTGCAGATGCGGGCGTCGAGCGTCCATGCCGACTTTCACTCGGCTGTCTCGCGCGATCTTCGGCGTTCCGCCACGCCCTCCGTTATATAAACGAGGCATGGCCCCCACCGCACCCATAGATCCTGTGCTGCACGATCCTCTTCTGGGCACACAGTGGTTTGTGGTCGCCCGGAGCTCCGATGTTCCCTCCGGCGAACCCGTCGCCCGACGTCTCCTCGGTTCGGACATCGTCCTCTGGCGGGACGCCAGCACTATCCACGCCTGGCAGGACCTTTGCATCCACCGCGGCGCGAAGCTCTCGCTCGGAACCGTCCGCGCAACCGAGCACGGCGATTGCCTCGTCTGCCCCTACCACGCCTGGCAGTACGATGGCTCCGGCAAGTGCGTCCATATCCCCGCCCAGCCCGACCGCATCCCGCCCGTCAAAGCTCGTGCGAACGTCTTTCACGCTCAGGAACGCTACGGCCTCATCTGGGTCTGCCCCGGCGAGCCCGCTTGCGGCGTTCCCGACCTCCCGCTGGCGGAAGACCCCGGCTTCCGCGTCTTCCTCTGCGGCCCCTACACCTTCGAGGCCAAGGGCCCGCGGCTCATCGAAAACTTCCTCGACGTGGGCCATCTCGCCATCGTGCATGAGGGCCTGCTCGGCGACGCCGCCCACGCCGCCGTCCCGGAGTACGAGGTCCACCCCGGATCACCCGGCACATCAAACGACGCGGGCCCCATCGCCCGCAACATCCGCATCCACCAGCCCGACCCCGACGGCACCGGCCAGCCCGCCGAGGTCGTCTACGACTACCGCGTCCACACCCCGCTCACCGTCAGCTTCGTCAAATCACAAGCCACGAACCAGCTCTTCATGGCCTACACCATCACGCCCGTCGAGGAGCAGACCAGCCTCGCCTGGTCCGTCTTCGCCATGAACTACGGCTTCGAGATCCCCGAGGATTCGCTCCGCGCCTTCCAGAACA
>Ga0209208_10013562_pt1 | contig 10156 bp, 9 predicted proteins | sample S1TSphfallax_3_FD_187694 | JGI IMG/M metagenome (GOLD analysis project Ga0209208, IMG submission 187694) | Host-associated microbial communities from peat moss isolated from Minnesota, USA - S1T2_Fd - Sphagnum fallax MG (SPAdes) (version 2) | ecosystem: Host-associated > Plants > Peat moss >... | reverse complement strand
TGAACAAAATACATTTTTCGAAAGTAGTAATTCTTATAATATATATACTACAAATGAACCAATCAATGTAACCTGGAGGGCGAATAACCACCCTTAAAAAGTGCTGTTTTTTTTTTTTTTTTTTTCCTAGTGCATTTTTGGGGACAATTATCTACCTAAATTTTCCTAAATTATCAATAGTAATTTCTATACTATGGAAGGCCAGCCCCCTTCTCAACTTCTCAAGACAATAGACATAGCCCTAAAGTCACCCTGTCTTCACCCTGGCTTTGGGCCATCTTTCACCTCCTAACCTTCTCTTTTACTGGTATCTGCAAAGTAAGGAAATCTTATTAGCTCTGTCCTTCAGAGGGATTATGGGAACGTCTTCTGAGTGGGTATAGAGGTTGGAGAATCAAAAGTTGGCTGAATGGAAAAGGTTATAGGTTTGTGTGTAAATTTTCTTAAAAAGTTGAGTGGGGGTACAGTGAGGTTATAGGTGAAAATTTAGGGAGAGAAAAGGGGTTATGATGTTTAATTTTTTTTCCTTTGTCACGGGTATTTACCTTACCCATAAACTTGAAAATATAATAATATCTTATTCATGTATTTTCAAATTTTAATCTACTTCTATTTTTTGATACATTGATAATTATGATGTAATATTTACAAACATTTAGATGTTTATTTATAAAGCTTTTTGCATGTAATCATTTTGAAATTTTCCTCACTTTTCTTTACACAATACATATGTGCTTTAGGCTTTATGTTGATCATATAACATGATGACATAATGCACGATGGAATATGATGCATTGATACATTGTCATTTCGATACACAACAAAATAAAAGAAATTTATCAGGACTCCCTGAAATATTTATTGCTACATAAAATATGATTTTACTAACAATTACCCCGTTCTCACTCAGATGCACACATTCTCACTGACTTCAAAAAGGCACTAATGTAAGCGCCTGCCATCAAAACCTGACGATTATTTTATGCTGAGGTATGGTTTCAATCGTTTATTAAATCAATTGACAAGTTTAGTAGCATATTTATTTTGCATAGAAAATGAATGGCTATAAGGACTACAATTATTTCTGCCCTTATAACATTTGCCTTCAGATATTGATCCCCAAGATTCATCACACCTATGTACATTCAATATACTTTGTGACGGAGGAATGAACAAACTAATAATTTAACGTATGAAAGGGAAATAGCGACCAAGTAAAGGGGTGGGTTTGTCAAACTGTTCATCATGCCAATGCCGTATTGTAGCATAAATGGCCAAGGCCACGCCAATTGAAGCAATAATCGCAGGAATCAGTAAACTTGCTAGTAATAGCTTGGGATAGAGTCCCGTTCCGAAACACTCCCTAAAGTACAAGATGAAAAGAATGAACTGGAGGAAAAAGTCACCAAAAAAGATGATGTGCCCCAGCATATCCACCTTATTCTTTGTGGTGAACACTGGGTATACCAGCACTGTTGCCACTCCCAAAACCAGCAAACCCAGCAAACCCGTCAATATCAATGCCCGATGATCACAGTCGGTCCCGTCAGCCCATGGAGTTTCTTGGTTTGTGTTCCAATGTTTCTGAATTGTATCTTCTTGTGCAGGGGTTAGGTATATTAGAAGACCTTGCTTACTTCTACTTCCAAAAGCACATTGTACAAGAACGTAGACAAGGAACAACAGGCTACAGGCGAAACCTATGCCTTCTATGGGAGTCACATTTAAATGCTGTGTGCGCCTATACACAACAGCTATGATGTAGCTCATTGATTGGAGAAAAATTATGCCGGTCTCTACACCTGTTCTACGGCCCAAAAACCGCAATTGTTGGTAATCAGAATACGCAAGAACTCTACTACTTAATAAGGCCAGCATTCCCTCGTAATTTAACAGCAAGAAATGAAAACTGCTCGCTGTGGGCCACTGCCGATTGCGTCGTGGGTCGTCACCTGTACCTGCAAGGTTCAAAACACGATCGGGGTCCGGGTTAGCTTCCGCCATGTTTAGTCTGTACTCATCGGGTATTTTGTCAGCGTCTGCAACCCCTACCGTAACCCAGGTATCTGCAATGGCTTTCGCTATATCAGAAGTATGGACGCCATCCCCCATGCCTTGCTGTCTGAGGATTTGGAGAAATTTGCAGGTCACGAACATAGTTTGAAAAACATAAAATGTGCCAACTATTGGATTTAGTCCTAACACAATGGTCCAAAGCACCTTCCACCAGCGATTCCTGACGTTCCCAAAGTGAGTATCGTTCTGCCTTGTAAACGCTACCTGAGCCTCAGCCTCACCCCATGCATCTCTCATCAGGCTGATTAATGCGAGAAGCGCACTCCCGATAGTGGTCGCCACCGATCGCGAACAGAATGGAGGTGATGGAACTCGCGACGGCGCAGGCGGCGACCAGGATGGAGGTGATGGAACTGACCACGGCGCAGGCGGCGCAGGACGTGAATGATGCCAAGCCGCAGTAGTCGACAGGAAACTAGCCAGAACGACGCATGGGAGGATCAGGAGCATTCCCAACTCCACATTCGAGATCACGCCGGACTTACCCCAACGCCAAATCATCTTCTCTAGTCACAAGCAGCGCAATAGCTTACTGATCATTCGTCTCGCACACCAACCGCGTGCTTTCGTGACTTGAAACAAGCGAAGAAAAGGCCAGGCCCCAGCTGCAGGGAGTTCCCTCGACACTAAGCGCCAGAAAACGAACGCGAGCACACAATAACCAATGCTCTTCCTCCACTACAAAAAACGGGATCCTGTACGATAACCTCCCCTCCTCCCAATTCAACCAAGAACGACTACGCAGTCAATTGAAAACGCAGGAAGGCAACCGGAGGCTTTAGCCTTGGGAGGAAGACTCGCTGTTCTATAGATGTCATGCCAAAGGTACAAATCAGGGTTTTCTTTTTCAAATTCCTCAACTAGGTGCACTGGTTAGGATCCTCGGCATTAATTAGCAGTAAATGGCAACTGTCCTGGTGAACAAGTAGATTTTTTTTGGGAATCCTGCGAAGTTCTGACGACCTATAGTAACACATTTTCCCTCTAAATCTGGCGACTTCTAGCCTTTTTTCCTCGAAATATGGCGAATTTTTAAAAACAATTCCCAAAATTTCTTTTGTTACATTCGCCAGCCCTTTTCTTTTGTCGCCAAGTGCCGAAAATTCGCCACAAAAAAAAAAGCTGGTACTACAAGTACAGATGGTATTCAATGTTCCTGAGCATCAATTTTCCAGTTCCTCCGGTACGACCTGATATGGTGCGCATCTTCCACATATGTCGCAATTGCGTATCCGACCCAGATACAAGTGGTTCGATCCCATGACATCACATCTGGCGAAACCAACCACACCAAGGAATCAACAATTGGAGGTGTTGGTCGAAGTTGGTGTGATCAGGGATAGAAGATTCCGCATATACTCACTCCTAACCCTCGATCTAGTGGCCACTTTTCGAACCGTAAACCATTGGCACTTTTGTTTTTTTTGTTTTGGGAGTATCTTTAAGTCACTCTCCAGTCTAAATTTGTCATAATTGACTTTCTTTGATTTACCTCAGATTCATTTTGAGACTTGCCTACATTTTACTGGATCTTCCGGAAGATTCAGTCTTATGATTAGTTGTTTCAAAAAAGCAAGAAAAAAGTACTGTTGCTTTATGTAAGGGAAGGTCCCTCTATGGGGGTCTTTCAGATTTGAGATCCTGCACGGGGGGCCTTCCAAATTTGAGATCCCAAGTCCCCATAGTGAGACCTTCTCCTGCACCTAGAAACATAAAGCTCAAATTTATGCCGTACGCCCAAGCTATCCAGGGAATGTATTATCAAAAGATTATTTTGCAATATGTCCAGAAAAAGCCAAGAGTCATATTAGAACACTAATGAACATTATTGCAATGTTTTGTATGCTTTCTCAGATTCAGGAAGAAGCCGGAGACCTTGAACACAAGCATTTGTTGTTGCCCTAGTTCAGGGTGATTTTTTTGCTTGGTTTGACAAGTTTTCTGTTCCAATCTTTATGGAGCATATCCTGAAAGCTTCTTATAAGTTTTTATCACCTGCATGCAGTGTATAAGGATCATTTTAAGATTTGTAACAAAAATTCCAAAGAGCTTACACTGTCAACCTCAAAAAAGGCATCCAAAAGTGCTCGTCATGGGTAAACACCACTGTCTTTCATTTCTAGTCAGGCAAGCATATTTTCATTACATTTCATCATACAACTTACGTGTTTCTTATGCATCTTAACTTAACATCATTCGGGATCATCTTCAGAAGGGATCTAGCATTGATTGGTGACAACTATGCAAACTTGAGATTTAAAGCCCACTTCTATATGTTTGGCAAAAAAAAAATTCTATTTAAAATTAAATTGTGAACATTATGTGTAGGTAAAGCCCAATGGTGAGGACATCCACAAGCTAAGGGGCCTAGGATGAGCAATAGCTGAGTCCAGCCCTGCATTTTGGGAATGTCCACCACCCAAGGGCTTTTACATATCATAAAGCATGAAACAAAATTTATCATGAACCAAGGGATCTAGCATTGATTGGTGACAACTATGCAAACTTGAGATTTAAAGCCCCCTTCTATATGTTTGGTGAAAACAATTCTACTTTAAAAAAAAGGTGAATGGAATGTGTAGGGCAAAGCCCTCTTGTGAGGACATCCTCAAGATAAGGGGCCTAGGACGAGCAATAGCTGAGTCCAGTCCTGCATTTTGGGAATGTTCCCCACCCATGGGCTTTTACATATCATAAGGCTATAAAGGTCATGCGGCATAGGAGGAGGGATATTAAGCCTAATCCTCAATAGTGGGAGGGGAAATATTCAGGTAATATAGGTGTAAGAATTCTCCCATTTACTTGGAGGGAAATTGATGAATTTAAGGTGCTGTCCAAATACACTACAAATTTTCTCCAAGTACTTTACATGATGTTAGATTCAATGTTATTAGCATGCAAATGAACTTCCCATGGTAAAAGAAAGAATAATCCTAGACATTTTCTAGCAGAGCACAAAAAATGTGGTGTGCATCAGGGAACAACCTAGAAAAAAATGAGAAACTATATATAGTAAACTCTCTCTAAACTAATACTGTGTAAACTAATATTCTCTCTAAACTAATATGTGGGCACAGGCTCGTGGCGGGCCTCATACTTAATCTAATAATTCTCCATAAACTGATATTCAATATTTTTTTCTGGTCCCATAGCATTTTATAAACTAATACAGCCCCTTTTATAGAGCGAAGGAGGGTATTCTGAGAGTACCCAGAGTGCAACTTTCCACAACCTCACTTTCTGCCAAGATTTCTACCACTCATGTCATATGATTTTTTACATGCTTCTTTGATCCTCCACCAAGCTCCACAAGGTTCCGTTACCTTCCCCAATGATCCATGACCTTCTACTAACCTCCACGACCTTCTATGCTGCTCTGGCAGGTTCCGGAATGATTTTTGTTACCCCCCATATAATTTGTGTAAACTAATATCCTCCATAAACTAATATCTTCCGGCCGGTCCCAAGGATATTAGTTTAGAGAGAGTTTACTGTATCATCATTTCAGGCATGGACACCCACAAGGAGAAACGTTTTGGCCCAGTCAACCTATATACTATGTACCTCTACGAATATCAACCAACATGACACTTAAATGCATATATTATTGGCCTGGAAGAGATGTTCTCAAGCGAAAAGAAAGATTCTACAAATTATACCCCCTCCCCTCCCCCCCTTCTCAACTTCTGAAGGGGTGACCCTTGTAGCTTGCAAGTGCCAAAAGATCATGTACAAGAATTGCTGTATAAAAAGGCTCAAAGCGCAATGGCTACTTCCAACACATAATATGTGTGAACTTAGATAAAATGGAAAATCACAGATTTTTAGGTAGTGATGCTCAAGTTGGGCCATTGAGCCTTTGAGGCAAGCACGGGATTGATATTGAAAAGGATAATCATAGTCCATTCTTTTAGATTCAATGGAAATAATCAGTATTCCTTTTTCTGGGTGGGACGTTGCAAAACAAAATGGTTTACCACATCGGTCTGTCTGCAACCTCTTGAGACAAAAGTGTTGGGACATATTTGCAAATAGCATAAGAGAAAAAGTGTAAAAGCAAAATGGATGAAAAATTATTGAAAAACATGAAATGAAAATGTAATGAACATCAGAATTATTTTGTCAACTAGCAAGAGGAATAAAATAAACTTGCAAACTGGATTAAAGAACTGGAAGATCCTGAAATCCATGAGACTTATGTGCATGTGATGTACCACATTGCCTAATGGTACATAAGGGTGACATTTTGAGTCTCTGTTTCCATTAAGTTGGGCTACCATGATTAGATCCCAACAACCTAATGGAAAGGTATTGAAATAGAGCCTTTATTTCTTGTTGCATGCAAACCCATTTAATTGAAAAACTGTAATTAGGCTAGAAATCTATAAATAATTTATATTTAAAATCTTAGGAACATTTTATATATGTAGGGAACTTTCTAGAGAACATATGAAGAACACATATTCCCATTTTAAAATTAGAGATGTTACTTTATAGTGATCTACAAGTTTATTCACAATTGCTATAGCTTTGTGTTTGAGAATTGACTTGTAAAAGTTGTGAGGTGATTGTGAGCATAAGTAGTGATACTGGAATCACATTGGCCTTCAGAAATAAGGACTAGCATTAACTTATGCTTGGAAATTTTGGGTTGCTTCGCCATCCGCTTCTTGACAACAAAGTCATTGTTGCATGAAACACACTAGGCACTTGCTCCCAAGTTATATGAATTGTAAGGTGTAACAAACTTGTGACAACTAAGTTAACTCAGATGTTAAAGTAACATTACATTAATTAAATAACATGCAACACATTCAATGTATTAGTTTCAATCAAATTCCAGTAACAATTTATAGAGAACTTGAATATGCTTTTGTTGGCAAATGAACAGAAACATCGAGCAAAAGTAAGGGCTCAGAAGGATGCAACCAGATATTGTCCCTCTCAATCTGAGGCTGATATCGCTGCTAGCAATATCTGCAGGAAGGTAATTTCTATGGTTCAATTGCATGGCAATTGTGATGGCTTCATGCCCGTCAGGTTTGTACACATCAAGCTATCTTAGAGCAAGTTTTAGGGCATGAGCTCATTGTCCCATCCTTACCTGAGTATTATCCCCATCCCAATGAGGCAAAGTTGGGATGTGGCCAAGTCACAACAAGATTTTATACTTTCCTTCAGGCAGTATTAGAGAAAGTGAAAAATCCACACTCAAAAGTCACTTTGGTAAGGAAGGGAACATTACTTCAAGCTGCTATAAGGATTGTTGAGGGGTACTTTCACGAATATTGGGTATTGCCCACCACAATTTATCTCGTGCAGTTAAACACCGGCAATTAGTTCAAAAGTTTGCTCTCCTTGAAAGAAGGAAGAAGCAAGATGGTGTGAGCACAAAGACAAAAGAACCTAGTGATATTGTGGTGGACTGCTGAGACACAAGTAAGCCCCAACAAAAAAAATGTCACATGTAAACACATTGCACAAAACCAGTATGAAGCTTATGCAACACACTTCTTACTAGAATCTCAAGTAAGGTTCAACCTTGTTACTATAGTGAGTTTGGCATTTTGTTAATCAATCATACGGATTCAATACATTGGCAATCACTTTTTTTAAAGTATAGTTTTCTTATGTTTAGATTAGGTGATGGATCGGAGAGGATCATAGGACATTGGATGGGCAATGATGATGCCTTGCAATTTTCTTAAAGACCTTTGGCTTTCTACAAATTAATATATTGCATTGCAAACCAAACAATTTGGGCAACAATTAAAGGTGAAATAGTTATTTTTTGAGAGTAATTATGTTTAAATACAGAAAGTTAAATTAAGAGAAAGATCTTTAAGTTTAGATAAAGAAGTTCATGGATAGGATCTAATAGAAATCAAACAATTATGTATTTCTGTTTGTAATATATGGGTGAAGTAAACATCTAACTTTTTTAGGAATTTGTTCTTTGCAAATTTCATTCTACCTCTGGTTTATAACTATCCATCCAAAGGTAGTTATTCAATAAAGGAAATTTGAAAAACTAACATCTTACTTTGTGAAGCAATGTAAAGATAGGAATGTTTGTTGTTACAAGTACCATGTTGAAATTGATTTGTTTTGACAAGGTTTGAATATTTTGAGGGATGGTATGAAGGGAGCTCATGTACAAAATGCATGTAATTGTGAATGTGCAATCTGTTGGCAAGATAGAGTTATTAAATAGGACATTTATCAAGCCCATACTAATTCATATAAGGGGGTGACAACATTGTGGGAGGATTGTGTTTGCATAAAAGGTGAGTTTCAAAAATGGCACAAGTTGGACTACCTCATGGGGATTGTGTTTAGTGTGGGGTGAACCAATTGGCAATTTGTTCTCATGAGTGTTCTGTAGGTGGTTCATGGGAAGTGGCAAAATGTTTGAACAAGATACTATTGGGGTGACATATGAGAACAAACCCAAGAAGGTTGGTAAAGGATATAACACAAATTGTAGGTAAATGGGAACAATTTTGAAAAAATGAAACTTCAATGATTCAAGAGTTGTGAATGGAGGAATATACATGGGCATTAAGGAACACTACAACTCTTGGGTAGATCCAACCAATAACTCAATTAGTGACCACTTCAATAGATAATGAGGTTGAGGTGAAAATCCCCCCAAAAACCCTATTTTAACCTTGGAAGAGACATTGTTGCCTTTGGTGTAACCAACCCTAAACCAACGTTAATTTTTTTCCTTGGTCAAAGTGGAGTGGAATGCTTCAATGAATTGCATGTTTAAAGAACCATATGAAGTTCAAAAATTTGTTAGATTTGATGTGGAAATCTTCAATAAACTCCAATTGGACAAAGGGGGTACATTTGGGTCCAAGAAAGTTTGCCAAAATTGCAACAAGCCTCACCAAACTCCTCTTGGAAAGATCTTCATTTGGATCAAAGGCTTTTAACCCAATATTATAGTTATTTATAACGTGACCTTGTTTTAGGCCCTTCTTTCATCCCCTAACCCTTATTTTAACCTCTAAACATTGTTATTCATAAGGTAATGAATTCTATAAAAATATGGGTATATTTTCGAATTGCATGTGTCCTTGGTGTGGCCCATTTCTTAACCATGACCAAACCTTTTGGTGGAGTTTGCCCCATTGTATTGATTCACAAGTTGCACTTCATGCCTTCAATTATGTGATGCATTTATAACACATTTCTCTTTGCACCAATTCAAAATTGTCACTAAAGGTGGTTGTGAAATAGTAGTCCACAACATCAAGTGCACCTTGAAACTTCACCCCAATTGGGTTATTCTTTAGTTGGACATGGTAAATGCTTTCAATTCAAAAGAAAGGTCATATTTCAAAAAATTCGTGTAGTAGGTGAAACATAATATAATTCATACCTTTTGTTTGTGCATTTTATGCTTTTGTTGCAACCGTAGCTTTGGGCTTGCAACCAAGGCAAAGGGGTTGCAAGAGTGCGAGCTAAGAAGAAGCCCGAGAGTCACATCACATACTCTCGGCAGTGTAGGAAATTGTGAGGGAATGAACCCTCACACTCCCAAACTCCCAAGGCAATTCCCATTTTGGGAGATGGAGTCCTAGGGGACTCCCGAAACTTTAGAGAGCGATTTCAGGGGTCAAAACTCAATGGTTTGTGGCGTTTTTTATATCATTGGAAAGCTCTTGAAACGTAAATGTCTAAAATGGGCTCTCATTGCTCATTTGGACATCTGAAACACAAGTTATGGCCAAAAGAAGGGCCAAAAGTCAAATTGCCAATTTGACTCCCGACCAGAAAAAGTCAAGAATTGACCCGATTTACTTATCTGCAGATAGTTTGCGACATACCGTTGGAAAGCTCTCGACAAGGGCTACAACTTTGCTTGAGATCACATCTCGATCCGAGGTCTTTTCGCAAAGTTATGGGGCTCCAAAGCCACAAGAGTCCCTACTTGGGCGATTTCGAGACTCCCACTTGGGAGTCCCGGGACAAAAAGCCATTTGGATGTGGGCCCCGTGGAGAGGTGCAGAGTATACTATAAAGGGGAAGGTGATGGCTTCCCCCAAGTCTGGGCCGTGGTGAGTCTTGA
>Ga0209208_10013561_pt1 | contig 10159 bp, 10 predicted proteins | sample S1TSphfallax_3_FD_187694 | JGI IMG/M metagenome (GOLD analysis project Ga0209208, IMG submission 187694) | Host-associated microbial communities from peat moss isolated from Minnesota, USA - S1T2_Fd - Sphagnum fallax MG (SPAdes) (version 2) | ecosystem: Host-associated > Plants > Peat moss >... | reverse complement strand
GGGGGGGGGGGGGGGGGGGGGTTGTTTTTTTTTTTGAAATACGATATTGGTGAATAAAGTGTTGGGTTAGTTTTTTTTTTCAACAAAAAACTGGTAACCATAGTTTTAAAACCTTAGTTGCGTAATTAAAGGTGAGAAATCTCTAGAGGGTTGGGGGTAGAAGAAGACACCAAAATTCATGGTGTTCAACAAAACATTGGTCTTGTTTTAATATTTAGTGAATAGCAAGGATGTTTGAGATTCATGAAGTAGTTAAAAGGGTGTTAATGAAAGTTTTAATAGAGATAGAACAATCTTCAAGCCTTATGAACATAAAATTAATTCAAGACAATTTAATGATTAAATAAATAATGTGATAGGGTGGTAATGGCAACATGAGTTTCATAATGAATGAAACATTTATTTAAATTATGGATAAACTCAACGAGGAGTTACAGTTATATGTTGAGTCTTGGGCTATGCCACGGTGATAGTTCATAATTGCAGGAAATTTAGGATGCATTGAATGGTGCAAACTACGTAGTTCGCTTTGTTATTAGGAAGTAGTTAACGAATCAAATTGCATAACCAACAATAGTGTCTAATGCTAAAAATTGAAGACCATGCAAAAATAAAGGTGTCTTTAGTCTCATAACAACCTTCATAGACAATTTTAGGTTCATCACCAGAAGTGAGGTTGACTTGTAACAAAATCACCAGGGTGTGAGAGTTTGGAGAAATGCGATAAACTAAGCTCAAGGGGGATCAACTTCAAGATGAGCACACACCTTTCGTGGTTCAAGATCTTCATCACGAGGATGCTTCGTTAATGTCAAATCTAGAAATGACCCCAGAGTCAATTCTTCATTCATTTGTGGGTCTATCATGTGATGATTTAACATAAAATTCTAGGATTTGGAGTGTTTGAGCTTGGAAAATATGTCTATCAATTCTAAATTGTAAGTGATGTATAGGAGGCAAGCTATTTGGTTTCAACTATAAACACAATTTAACATCTATAAATACACTTTGCATTTTTTCCTTCACCAGTAGCATATGTATTTTCAAGTATAGTCACCTCATAAAACCAAGAGTAAAGGGACAGAAAGTCACCTCACATTAAGGTGATGTCGAAGAAAGGGCTAAAGATTTTACAAGATGTGAAGACTTGGTGGATTAGCATGATTACACTTACAAAACATGTGTGGTATCAGTACAAACCTTTGCTTGTGAAAATGGTTGAAGATGTCGCCACTGTTGACAATGCAAAGGCCAACTATGAGTTGATATGCAATGTGGAAACCTTGTTGGGGTTGCCATATGTATTGCCATTGTTAGAATGTGTGCAAAGCTTGAACAATTTTGCACAAAGCTACCAAGTTTTTATTTGTGATTTCATTGCAACTTGCGAAGGTCCACCATCAAAACTTGTTCAAGTTATATTGTGATCCTAATTAGAAGTATGATTATGATCATTATACTAAGTTCTTACACTTGGCTTCTTGCATTAATGAAAATCTTTCCATAGCTTGGTGGAAATACCTTGATTTTAGCATTTAGTATTTGGCTTTCAAGAACAAGGGCAAGTTATACATGATGCACAAGTCAATTATTGGTTTGGGGGTTGTGGGGATGGTGACTTGGGATGATTGGGAGTTGGCTTGTGAGAATGTGAAGATGTAGTGCATTACAACAACCACTTCTTTAATTGATGAATAGAACAACAAGTTCCCGCATTAAGAATTGATGTGATGAATGCAACTAACATTGTGTATTTACATTAGTGGTAGACCCTTAAATCTTGCCAAGGTTTTCCAAAACATTTGGCTCTCATGAAGGTACATTTTGGTCATTAGAAGCCACTAGGCCTTAATGGAACATTTGTTCTTGCCTTGGTTGATGGTGCATTATTTGAACACTAGTCTAGTTTTTTCAAAATCACCATCTAGCACTAATCGAAATAGGTTATGGAGCCACCTTTTGATGACAACCCCACATTTTACATGTGGCAGAAGATGGTGCCTTTTGCAATTTTGAACCAATGGCTATCAAAGTGGTTCAAGTTGGTGGACTTATGCGTAATCATTGTTTTGGGCAATGTTCAAAATGAGTGTTTTTTCTCCAATTTGAATTTTATTGTCCAAGTTGGGGAACTGCTTAACAACCCACTTGGGCTTGGTTGTCCACATGTATGCACAACATTTCTTCAAGCTTGAGAAATTTCCTTTCTATTTTGCAATCATAGATTGGAATAACAACGAAGTCTACTATGGGATGGATGCATAGTTGCTAGTTTAAGTTGCTTATCACATGTAATAGTTACATTTTATCCCGCCTCTTTCAAGTTTTGTTGAGCAACAATCTACTTGTTTTTAAGATGTAATTTTTGTGTGGGCTTGGAATTGAAACTTTTGATGCCCTTTGTTTTGTTTGAGTTTGAATCAGTTCAATGTATGCAAGGGTTTGTTTGGCATTGTGGTTTGGTGGTGACATTGCTAGTGGTCATGAATGCATTACAACCATCAACTATAACTTGTTTTGCTATGTTTTGTGGGTACTAACTAGTGTGTGTGTTGGGGGGGGGGGGGTTAGGGTATGTGATTAACTGGGTGTAACGTTTAATTTTTTAATAGAAACCTGGATGGGTACAAATAAATTCTTTTATTAGGGTTTTTGGAAGACCCCCTTAGAAACTGAACTAGCAATTTGAAGTTATGAGTTAAAAATATGACAAAAACAAAAATCAAAGGTCAAAATTTCCAAGTTGTTTTCTCCCCCATGGAAAAAAGGACTAAATTACCTTTTCCCTTTGATGAAATTGCCCCAAGGAGTAATTTTTCATGGGGAGAAAGGTATTAAGTCACTTTTCCCCTAGGGAGAAGGAGATTACATTGCCTTGGGGAAAAGGTTGGGACTAAGTTCCTTTGAGGAGCAAGTTCTTGGATGTTTGACAAGAAATTACAAAGGGTAAAATTTATCCAAATCAAATGTTATTTATACCATTGGAAAACTCTCAAAGATTAATTATCTAATATGATCTTGCATTTTTAATTTGAAAGTACAAGTTAAAATTATGAAAAAAAGAAAAGTTGGGGGTCAAATTTTCATTTCTCCTTGAGGGAAATTTGACCCCCAGCTCTTCTTTTGATCATAACTTTTATCTTGTACCTTCAAATTGAGAATGAAAGATCATTTTAGATATTTATGATTTGAAAACTTTCTGATGGGTAGAACATTTTCAAAATAACCACCCAAATGAATGGACACTCCTTAAAATTATTTTCTTAATGTTAAAAAGATCACAAAAGAAACGTATTACTTTTAATTATTATAAAGTTTTTGGAATATTTTCTATTAATTGCAAAGTTTATATGCTCAAAAATTGACACAAATGAATTTTTTTTGCATGTTCAAAGCACTCAAACCTCGAGAGTGGATAGTCCTTGATTCTTCCAAACGTTTTTTTTTTACCAAATGTGCACCATTCCTTATAAAACTTGGAGAGGATTTTAACATTGATGATTATAAGTACAGAAGGGCTTGAATTAATGGATGTTATTTTTGTAACCAATTTGAACACATTTGGTTCAAATGTGCTTTTGACCTTGAAAACCATGGATTTTGAAAATGTGGCCTTAACACAAGTTGTTCATATTTATGTGATAAAGGGCATGAATGCATAACATATATGATATAAAATCAATGTAATCTAAATGTATTCATATCTAAGATGCAATGTTAAATTGGGTATCCACAATACAAAATTTTAAGTTATAAACCAACACATAAATGCCATGGGTCATGTGTAGTCCTTGGAAAAGGATTTTTACCTTAGCACACTTGGCTCCTTTTACAATGTTTTCACCCTAGTGTATAAAAAACATTTGATTTGGATAAATTTTACCCCTTGTAATTTCTTGTCAAACATTCAAGAACTTAATTCCCTAGGGGAACATAGTCCCTTTTCCCTTAGGGGAACTTAGTCCCCTTCTCCCCAAGGGAATTTTTTTCCACAAGGGAACATAGTCCATTTCTCCTCAAGGGAAAAAACAACTTGGAAATTTTGACCTTCAATTTTTTTCATCATAACTTTTAGGTCATAGCTTCAAATTGAAAATGCAAGATCATTTTAGATATTATGTTTTTAGAGCTTTCCAATGACATAAATAATGTTTTATTTGGACAAATATTACCCCTTGTATTTTTTTATCAAACATTTGGGAACTTGCTCCTCAGGGGAAATTGCTCCTTAAGGCAACTTAATCCTGTTCTCCATCAAGAAGTTGCTACTTAGGGGAAGTTGTTCCCCATGACAACTTAAACCCCTTTTCTTTAAGGAAACATGATGAGGGTTTTTTTTTGGGTGTGGAATTTTGCAATTTTTTGACCTATTGTCCAAACATGTGAGACATATAAAAGAAAAAGATTGGAAAAATGTGGCCTAAATCACCATCATTAGATGGATAGTGATGATAATTTCATCAGTTTTTAGGGCACAAGGAATGAACCCCCTAGGGAGTGGTTTCCCTTGGGGAGAAATAAAATTGTTGTTTAATATAAACCCTCTCCTTTAGAGATTTTGGGGTTCAACTCCCTTGGAAGGTTCTTTGAATAAAGTTTACAAAAATAAATTAAACTAGAAATAATGTCACCAATTGCACTACACGTAACAACCATTGATTTGCTAATGCATATAAATGAAAATTTAAGTAGTCATTAAAAGTCAAGATTATTTTCTAATAATCATGCATTGCACACATGTGGCAAAGGAAATTGCCACACCATACCCCTTGTTTGCCACTTAGATAGCCAACACATAGACCAAACAAATTTGAAAAAAAACCCTAGTTGCTGGTATTGGCTCTTCTTGTTTTGCTTCTCATTTGGGGTTGTTATTTTTCACCTCTTACTTCTATTACTCTTCTTCCATTCTTCTTCTTCTCTCTTTATTGTTATTATTTTTTTCCCCTTACGTTTATTCCTTTCTTGTTGTTGTTATTCTTTTCACATGGTGTTGTTTTTTTTCCTTTGATGAAGTAATTAAATTATTAATTATTTAATTATTAAAAATTATTTTAGTTAATGAAAAATATAATAATCAGGTTGTGAAAACTAGATGTGAAAAGTAGTTGTATATATGAAAACTGCCATATTTGACAACCGGGTGAGTTTGAATTTTGTTTTGATAACTTGACTAGTTCTCACTAGCCCAATATAAAAAAGTCTTTTAAAAACCGATAACATGATATATATTAGAAATTTGATTAGGTTTTCATAACATATGAAAGAATTGGAACTGACCAATTTTCACAAAAAAATTAGAACTTTCCAACATTAGTTTATACACTATTTAAAATATATATTTTATGAATAATAAAAGCCATTTGGTAATTTTCCCAAATGCATGTGACTTATTGACTAGGTAATCTCTAAATAACTTAAGAAGCTTAAACAACCCTTAGGTAGCCTTTGGGTAATCTCTAAATAATTTAAAAAGCCTAGAAAACCCCTAAGTAGGCACTTAAATAATTTAAGTAGCCCTACTCAACCCCTATGCAACCCTTATGTACTCATTATGTACCCTATCTAATTTACACTAGAAAAGTTTTTGTCCTTTGCAACCAAGAAGTCTATGATTTCAAGTCTTAAATGACTATATGTATGACTTTAATCATAAACTATTATTTTGAATCTTATGTGTAAAAAATCATAGTCATATATTATTAATGGGGCATGTGATTAGTAAATGATGAAGTGGTACCAAGATGGAAGGTGTTAGTTTTCATCACTTTTATTTAATTTATATGACATCCATGACTGATGAAAAATTGATATGGACATCCAATTGACATTACAACCATTAAAAAATCATTACAAGTCATTTGATATGAACATAGACAACCCTATCCCCCACCTACCTACTTACCCAATAAACCATCTACCTATCAATCTATTTACTTACCCACTCACCCACCTACCTACCTACTTATGGACCACCTAAATGGCAACCCACCCACACATGACCCACCTACTTACTTATATATCTAGCCACTGCCCCACCGACCCACTTACTTACTTACTTACTTACTTACCTATCCATTCATCCACCTACCTACCTCATCAACCTACTTACTTACCTACCTACCTCTTATTTCCTATCTCCTATAACCTCCCTACCTCCTATCTATCATCCTACAACTTGCTTTTCAAAAATTTCACATGGTTTACAAACATGGTTCAGATTATGTGGAATCACATCACTCAATAGATCTTAACTTTCATAAAGGTCAAAATAGATTAAAATTATTTTTGGAATATATTTATGTTTTTCAATACAATTTCATAGATATTATTTCCAACACATATATTTTAACATCACATAATATGAAAATTTAAAAAATTATTTTTAAAAATTGATTTTTAATGTGATGGGTTATCATAATATTTTATTAAAATATGAAAATATTTTTAATAATGATATTATTGGAGTTCAAAAATTTGCCACCCAAAAAACTAGCATCCAATGAAGCACAAAGAAGGGTCCCCCTATAGTGTGTTTTCACCCTATTGAAACTTGGAGATATCAATACAAATCCGTACAACAACACTTTTTCCATTTGGATTTAAAGTACTTATACAATACACATTCACAAATTACATGTTGTCTTTAGTTTTTTTGTGCAACACATTTCTTGTCATTTCATTGAGGAGGTAGTTTCCATGTGCATGCTTCTTCCAATGACTTGGTAATGCAATATTCATGGGTGTTGCAATTTATCAAAAAATTGCAAGGTGGTTGAAAATGTGAGAGGATAAAAGGTGCAACATGGAAAGGCACATAATGTGTGTGCCTTTCCATAGCCAAAATGTAGGTAGGTGAAAAGACATAGGTTCGAACAACATAGAGAGACAATATGTTTTTATTGCATAAATTTAAAGATTAGAATCAAATTGGACAAAAGGTTCATTCTCCCATAAAATATTCATGGAATCAATGTAAAACTTACCTCATTACCATTATAGGCTATTAGGGTCATCACAATGATTCCAAAGATGTCACAAGCCAACAACCAAATATTCATTTCCTCACAGTTTATCTCTTGAATTGCAAATATTACGCATTTCAATTGAAAAATCGTAGTCCAATTGCTTCTAGATGTAAAATAATTCAATTTCATCCGCAAGTCCCCAAGAAAAACAAAAAAAAATCAAATGTTCACAATGGAAAGATCCCATTTTGTTACACACCATCGTGGACAAGGCATGCTTACCCAATGACCCAATATATTATATCTCACTACGTCCAATTGTATAGATTCCCAAACAACCTTCTCATAACCAATATAACTACCACTATAACCTTTAGATTGTAATCATCCAACAAAAAGGTCCATGTAATTCTTCTGAACTTTTTATCCACTAATCTAACTATAAGCCTTTACAACCTAAAAGTTTTGAACAGAAAATAGTTTTGTATAATCTAGAGAAAATTCTTTAATTGACCTTAATTAAGAAAAAAAAACCCCACACACTCCACCTTTAATTCAGTTGGAAAACCTCCAATGAAAGCATATGGCCAAGACTTTTGGATTTGCAAATTACATATTTTGCAAGGTGATGAATCCTAAGGAAAAAAACTATGGAGATTTTCCTTGAGTTGGCACCTACCAACCAGCTTAATTGCATAAAGGAAATGAAAAACAAAAAGGCCCATTTTATCTCATGTTGAGTGCAAACTTAGCAAACTGAGCCAGCTTGAAAAGAGTTCTTTCTAGCACTTTACTCTTTTCAATTCCTTAGCAAACTCTTTTAACCTGTACTAGGTATTGAAAGAAGCCACCAGTTGAGACCTTGCCCATACATATATCTGAATTGCCATTTGCCATGGGCAAAGCTACAGTACAAAAGCCTTGTTAGAAGAGCGTTGTTGACAAACAACAAAACATTATCACCACTCAAAGAGGACTGGGACTGGTAGGTTAAATGGGAATTTGATGAAGTCTTGTGTGTTGAATCACTCTTCAGAAAACCAACTGTTTTTTTTCCCCCATTCCTTTCTAATCTCTACCTAGCCTACTTTGACCAAGGTAACCAAAGTCCCCTTTCACAAGCTGAGAAGGTACCTATTGGAATAATATAAAAGGTCAAGTTCCAGCACTTAAATGCATTTTTAATATATATATAGTGAGGGAAGGAAGGAGGGAGGGGGGATGAGGGTTGTGTGTGGTTAAAGTGGGGTCTTGGCATAAATAATTTGGCAACTCATGTTGAATTGTGCAATCTTTCAATGAAATTGGCAAATGGATAGACATAAAACCATGGAATGGACAAGGTGAAATATTTTTCTTTCATGTGAGCATCAAGCTAATTTAGTCCAAGTGGTTGAGGGTTTCAATTGAATACTAGTAAACCCTTAAACCCTAAACCAGCATGTTAGTTCGTAGCTCCATGAAGACCTGCTCCAATTTTTGTGTGTAGGCCTAATCAGAAGGCATGTTAACCAGAGTACTTTTTCCTCCACTGTTTGGGTGACATTTCAAAGAAAGGAATGCCCACTTCAGCAAGTGTTCTACTTTTCAAAATTAGACCCTCATTTTTCCCATTATTTTTGTGTGATAAAACAGGGGAAAAGTCCCAGCAGGTCTTTGCACACAGTAAAGCCCATCACCCACGGGCTTTACCGGAATAAGGGCCCACACGAGGTGCTGCCTCATTTGGGCCCAATTCCGGTACAGCCATGGCCAAAGACTTTACCCTACGGTAAACACCCTAGCTTTCATAGGGGTCATTGGGTTAACTTGTCAAAACCATGTGCCCCCCTAGGGTCAAACCTTGAGGAATTTGAAAGGGTTGATAATCAAAAAGTAACCACTCTATAAACTAGAGGTGATGGGCAGCGTTGTCTAGCTCTTGATTTTGAAGCAAGGCTTTGGTTCAGTTTTGGCGGAACTTCATATTCAAGTTCTTGCTTAAGATTTTAATTTGGCTGAGCCTCCTTGGTGCCAATTTGAAAAAGGGCCTTCAAATTGTTGTATCCATGGTTGTTTTTGGTGCTTTTCAAAAGAAGTTGGAACCTTAGTAGGGGTGATGGCTCACCAGTAGATCCTCTTCTGGGACCCTAGGACCACAAAAGGTCCTAGCTAGGATTTAACCCAGTGGTGTGCAGGTTAAATTCCCGCTGACCCTGTCCCAATGAGCTTGACTTGGGGGTGCCAATTGATTGTCAGGTCTGGTCTGCTGTTGTGCTTCCAAAAACCCTAATAATAATAATAATAATAATAATAAATTATTTAAATTTATTAAAATAAAAAAAAAACCAACCTTGTCTGATTCCACCACCTTAACTACACATAGCCAAAGAACAAAAACTGAGAACTACCAAAACGGTAGAAGGAGGCATTCCCAAACAAATTGAACAGCTAGAGGGGTCTGTAGTAAGGCTAGGTTTAAGGTACCCTCGTAGGGTTAGGTGCTTCTAAGTTATACCTTATCATTCCTTCAACTAACCACTGGACTAAAAAGTTACCTACTTGTAACCTTATTGAAAATAGGTACCTAAATGAATTGGTAATGTAGTGAACCCCTCACTTGTGCAAAGGACTATAGGATTTAAAATTCCAGCAAGATGCTTGTACCATGTCCAATTCTACTACCAACCTGAACATCAAATTATGTGAACTAATTTCAGGTTCTCAAATAGAATTTTGTTCACAATTTTGTCCTTGTTCAGTGTCGCAAATTCAATTAGTTTTTCAAATTTAAGAAAAAAATTGCCAGATTTCTAGACATGTTCAACTGGGTAGCCAAAAATATCAACACATATTGAAAAAAAAATTCTTTCATAGTTTTTTAATAGTAGTCAAGTTTTGGCTAATTGGTGTACAGATGATTGTGATCTTGGCTACATCACAAAATTGAAAAAAAAAAAGAAACCGGTGGATGGAAAGGACTAAAATGTAGGCAATCTAATTTAAGAGCCCAGACCCTCGATGCCATTTGTAGTGGTTTGCTGAAGTTATTAATGGACTAGGGAAGGAGGAGGAGAGAGAGGAAGAAACAAGCTGATATCTGCCTTCACTCACAACAATTGTACAAGCACCAAAGTAGTTTTGAAGCGCAAAAATCTTTAAATATAAATAAATAAATAAAAATATTTATATGATCAGCAGCCTGACCCTCC
>Ga0209208_10013560_pt1 | contig 10160 bp, 2 predicted proteins | sample S1TSphfallax_3_FD_187694 | JGI IMG/M metagenome (GOLD analysis project Ga0209208, IMG submission 187694) | Host-associated microbial communities from peat moss isolated from Minnesota, USA - S1T2_Fd - Sphagnum fallax MG (SPAdes) (version 2) | ecosystem: Host-associated > Plants > Peat moss >... | reverse complement strand
AAAAGTGATGAAAAGAAAAATCTATAGCACAAACAAAAAAGAGAAATTAAAAATAAATAGCAATAAGAAAAAAAGGAATTTTTTGATGAAGAAAAAGCTAGAGCAACAATAGAAGAGGAAAAATAAAGAAAAAACAAAAGATGAAAGAAGGAAGAGGAGGGAAAAAAGGGGGGAGTTTTTTTGAAATTTCAAGGGAGGGTCGGTGAGTGAAAAGAAAAAAACTAACCTACCTCAATGTTTGGTTTTGTTTAGGTTAAATGGTTTGGGTTCATCCCAAAATGGCCAAAACAGTCTCATCCACAACTAGTGCATTGGTGGGTGTTGGTTCATTTAGGCCGTTTTTTGTTGTTGTAATTATTTATACACGTTTTTAAAAATGTCAACTTTTAATGTTAAATCTCAATACTCTTAGGATGCTAGCCAATGATGCAACATTAAAAATTTGAAAATTTATGATGTTTCATTGTGGAGAAATATGTTTGAAAATTGCCTAATCTTTTTCAAAAAATTCAAATGTTAATAGAAGTTGCCCAATTTCATGAAATTATTGTTTGCATTGGAACATTTGAGTAAATGAACATGATTCACACATGCAAGTATCTTAAACAAACATCTAGATGTTTTCACATTATATAATTATTTGAACTAAAAATTAGTGAAGATAAAATAAATTTAAAATTATTGAAGTCATGGAGATAATTATCTTCAATGTGAAGATTTGTTAGACAATGGCTCATATTCTTCTAATTCAACATCAAGATAAATATCAAGTACACTCTTGGGATGGGGGCCACTTAAATACAAGACTTTATTGTATTGGCTCGCATAGCTTCAATCTAGAATCTATCATCAAATGCCATCAATCTAGGATTTAAAGTCACATAATCCCTCCATCTAAATTTGATCATCTCTTTTTATGAACCTAAATTTACATTGAACTCGATTGCCAAATTAATATCATCTCATGTATTGTGGGTAAATTAGTTTGCAAATCAACTTCATGTGTAAACATACCAAGTTCCAACTATTTTTGTATATTGCTTGTCAACCACGTATTGAAGTAAGAAACAAATGCACACTTCAAAAGTCAGTACAAGATTACATCACTAGTTGTAGTTTAAACATATAAGTTGTGGCCATAATTAAAAGACAAATATTAGGATTTTTTTTCATCTAATCTTGAAATCTGATCAATAATTGATGGACTTACCAACAAGTGATGAACCACACCATCTTATAATCATTAGGTAAATCAAATTTTTTGTGTTCTAATTTTTAAGAAAGAATAAAAATCAATATCACAAATTGCTAACAAGTGTGTGGGTTTGACCATGACTACCCAACAAAATCAAAATTTTTTTACATTAAATAACTTACAATTTACGTAATTGGATTATTTAAGAATCACATATTTGAATCTCTTTTCATAATATTCAAAAGTAATTGATTTCAAACACATTATAATCCAGAAGGGTGCAAAAAACATTATCCCACTTTGTCTATTTTGGTCCACAATGTGTGTAATTATCTTGATTTTGTATCCTATATCTTTGTAGGCCCTTTGTAGAAAATTCATCGCATTTCTTGTATTTTGTACTTCCTTATGGTGGCCAAAATTGGTGGCTACAACTAGTTAGAAATTCTATTTTGATTCTATTTTCGTCACCATCACTTGATGCTTATCAAATTGCCTTCCCCATTTTGGGGAAACTTACATTAGCAAGCTCTTTTTCAATGTCCAATAATAAGTCAAGAAAACATGTAGCTAATAAACGTGTTATAAATTTCTTTGAGTTTCAATAAAGTTGCTTCTTGCACTTCAAAGTTAACTCCAACACATCATTAATTGGAGTTAATGAAGGGTGTTAATTTCATACTCTCTCTTTGCATGAAATATATTCATCATTTTTAACTTTTTGAAACATAGCATTCAATATAAGCATCTACTTCATTGTGTTTACACTTCAAAAGCTAAAAAACTAAAACTTAGTAGGTTAAACCTTAAACTATGTTTTATTGCACAACTCATCAATTGCCCACTAATCGTATTATTTTACATATTAGTCATTTATACATTTTTGGATTATAAGCATAAATCTCTAGTATATGTACAATAAGTTTCAATAAAAGCAAAAAGTAGAAAAAAAGGTTCCAAACAAAACCATATGTAAGATACAATGGGTTTGAAATCAAATTTGAATGTGCAAGACAATGGCACCTTTAATTTAATCAATCCACACTATCTTTGTGATTTTACACACATCGAAGCTTTTAATGTGATGTTGATGACATTTGCATTTTAATTGATTGATTAACCTAGTACAATCTTTTGGTTACCTACATATTGTTAAGCTTTGACATTACCTATGTTGCTTAAACTAACACTTTATAGTGAATTGGGCACACAATTTATGGAAGCCAACAAAAATGTGATTTTCACCTATGCATACTCAAATAACAAATCTTGATGGGCACTTCTTCCAAACATAAGTTATTCAAACAACAAATTACAAACCGGCCTTGAATGAAATATTATTTTATTTTAAAGCAAAAACGCATTAAAAGTGCACATTGACACCTTAAGCATGAATCTTAAGACATCATCTCTTTCCAATTGAAATAATGCCATGTGGATACAACTTTTTTAAGCTACAAGATAGGAGGGTGTGTAGAAGCAATATCTTAACAATGTTTTAATGCTAGAAAGCTACTCCTTAATCCTTAAAACAATGATGACAATACTTAAATATATGTCCACCGTAAAACTCCAAATCTTATTTACTCCTCCACCTATCTTGACTAGATGATAGCCTCATTTTTTTCAAAATGAAAGTTATGTAGTTTTCTCTCTTAGTTATTAGCCCCTTCTTATATAATAGGTTATGAAGACTTGGGGACTAGGTTTGAGCTTTAGTTTGTTCCAACCTTCTAATACCAACGTACATTGTACATCCTACGACTTTTCTCCCATTTTGGTTTATGGAACTAAACTTGGCAATCTATATTTGGGTATTCAATAGTGGTGCATTTAACAACAACTTCATATGTAAAAGTTCATAGTATCAAGAGGAACCAAATGTTTGTGTTTTTTTAAGCATAGGCAATCACAAAGATGTGAAAGTATGTTATGTACAAGTGATATGACTAAAATGCCAATTCTAATATGTTTGTTCTTCTAAGGCATATTCCATTTGTTGTTGGTTATTAGCCCAATAACCCATTCTGGCAACAAATTTGGGAGGGCTACAAGAATGGATCATGATAGGCATAATTTCACATGGGTGATTACTTCATAATCGGATCTAAGTAAGATGGGAAAAACATTTATGAACCAAGATCAAAGCGAAGTTAGATGGATAATTTGGATTGTCACAATCATGATGTCTTTGAATTGTAAAATGTGAAGTCATATTCAACATCAACATTCTCAATTTTATAATTATCCATGTTACAATAGACTTTAACAAAAATCATATTAAAAAATATGGGCTGTAAAATAGTTAGACTCATAATGGCCTTGTGAAATGATCTTATTTTTATCACCAATTGAAACATCCACATGTGAATTCAAGAAGTATGACATAGAAGTTTTTAAATATTTTAAAAGAAAAAAGACACCATAAAATGAAAAGTTTAAGATTTCGATGCATTAAAACTTTCCCAATATAAGTTTTAAAATTTTAATTTGATTATAATTGTTTCATTTTCATCATTGAAAGCCCATTTCACATTGAAAATTCGAAGTTTTCACATGGATTTTTTAACCAATCACATGGTTATGATATATATAAGGTGGTTTACCACTATTTTGATTAAAAGTGTGGGGGAATGCACATTGGATAAATAGTTTACTAATTATTGTTATTGTAAAATAATTAACACATGTGAAAATGTGGACTTTCATATGTCGTTTTTAAACCACCTAACCATCCTTTTACTTCCAAACATGTCAAAGAATGTATTAATTATCACATGTGGCAACTATTATTATTGTGCAAATCTTGAAAGACAAAAAAATGAAACCTAAGATGACCCAACTTGTACCAACATCTAAACAAATATAAGAGCAATTTGGTGAAAGTTGTTCCCAAATGCATGGCAAGTAAAACAAGTAGTGGGCATTTGCATGTGTTATAAATCCACCTTGAGTTTCAATAACTCATAAAACTAGGGTGTGGTAAAAAAAATTGGCATTACATGTTCCCATCAAAAATATTCATTAACTACACTTCAACACAAACAAGATTTTTAAAAACAAATGAGTTTTCTCAAAAGTCATAATGTGGCAACATTTTCTTTTTGGGGGTTGATGGTGACAACTTATTCTATTTATTCATTTTGTAACTAAACTTACTTGACATCATGTTCTATTTACTTGTAATCACATGACTCTAATTATATATATATGATTTGATTGTTTATTATTGAATGCATGATCCCTCTTATGAATCATACTTGGTGCAATTACATTATAAGCAAAAGAAATTGTTGGTACTCATGGAGAGGTTGGGATCTAACTCATTTATTTTCTTTTTTATGTTTATGTGATTTGGTAGTTGAGTAGTTGGATATTAATTTGGTCCACAACTAAATGAAATGGTTCCACTTTTGATCGCTTATTCTATAACCCTATTTGAAATATGTTTTTCGACTTTGGAGAGTTTTAGGGTTTAGTATCCTTGGGATGTTACACCACACTAATGAAATCTTGTGCTTCACATTAAAATACTTGAATCGTGATCCAAATTTCATTAATGACATGGTTGAGAACTAGCATGGTAAGATGAGTAAATGGATGGTGAAGAAGAAAAGGATGAATAAGAATGTTCTACATGTTTACTTTCCTAATGAACTGTTAATTTTTTGTATGTTGTTTCAATTATCAACAAAGTGATATTGGTAGTGATTGTTGTAAATTAAACAAATGTGTAAATGATTTTACGTTTTCATGGTTTCCTAATCTTTCGAACCAATTTGAAAAAAAATTATTGTAAAGGACAAGCTAATGTATGTGTGCTAGTTGGATATTTGAAGGGTTTTCTTACAAACTTGACTCCCCCCCCCTCAAAGTTGATGTCATCATGAAATTTGATTGCATCAAAACAATTATGGGGGTCAACAAGAAACCGTTTTTAATGCACACTAAAAAAAAACATAATTATTGTTATTCAAACGCATTATGTGTAGGGTGATGCCTTAGGAGCAAGGCATTATTGAAATAAGAACTCCCAAGGCGGGAGCTAAAGGAGTTCTTATTTTAATAATGCCCACATTCCATGGGCATTTGCTCAACGTAACACTGCTAGATTTTTTAATAAAAAAAGGTGGCAATGCATTTCAAAAAATGGAATGCCCTCCATACAATAATATAGAGGGCATTCTATTTTTCAAAATGCACCTATGTCCCATTTTGCTTTATAACATAACCTTCAAATACACTATAAAAAAATTGGTAGTGCTTTATGTTATCAATTTTCATTGTTTTTTTCTTTAAGCCATTTTGAAAAACTCATCAATTATGCCAAAATGCACAAGAATTAGTTTAATATTTTTGAATGTTAAAAAGTTTGTCATGTGTGTTTTGTGATTTTTTCAAATTTGTACAAAGAAAATCAACTTTCTTATGTTTTCCATTTATATTATCCACAGTTTATATGTTTTGCAAGTTATGGTTTGAATCTTGTTGGTTGTTTTCTTGCAATAGGTTCTTGGTTTTTTTTATTAACCTTAGTAAAGACTTGTATTCAATTTAATTTTTGCTTAATATTGTGTTCTTATTTTTTTTTAAATCAATTTTGTGATATTGTTACCACAACAATGATCATCGACAAGGAGAGTTAACCACATTTGGTTATAGACCAACAATGAAAGTAAAAATTTATTGAAACATTTTTATATCATGACTATTTGATGGAACAATGTGTTGTTTTTCACATTTTAAAAAATGAATAATTGACAAAATATTAAAATTAAAAAAAAATTGCCACACAAAAAAAATTCGTTTCTAATGTAAGATTTTGAAATGTATTAAGTATGAAACCTAATTTTAGAAATTAATTTTTAGAATCTAGTCAATTAATAAACTTCAATTTAATTCATTCAATTGAGATTTTAAATTGGTACTTATGATTTTCTAAGAAAATCTTCATTGGCATCAATACATTAATTGTTGTTAAATAGACCCACATAATTCATAATTATTATTTTATTGTTCAATAATCAATAGAACAATAATTTTACAACATTCAAATTATATAGTGATTAAAATAGATGAATTAATCACATTTTTGAATTGTGCATGTGAATAACCTTAGAAAACAAAAATAGAAATTAAACATTTCAAAATTTAAAAACCACACATTAATATATACAATTTATCAAGTAAAATGGCCACAATGAACATAGTTAAGGTTTTGACAACTATTGGGTTTAAATCAATTGTTAACTATTTGGTGGGTTTTTAGTTGATTTTATAAGATCCATGTTACATCATAGAATATCTAGTATAACCTTGAGAATAAGACTATTCGAGTACAACAAATAATTCAAGAATTGGACATTGGTTTAGGTTTGCATTCAAGTTTGACATTATGATGAGTTTGCATGGTGTCAATTTTGTAAATAGTTACTTACACATAATGAAATATGGTGCAACCAATGGAAGTTTACAAGCTAATTAATTTATTATATTCTTTTGATTACCTCAATTCATGAAATATCCTTCAAAAGTATGGTCAATAAAAATATATAGGTATACCATACATGAATGTGGGAAAAGAACTTAATCCAAGTAATTAAGTGTTAATTTTAACATGTCATGAAAGTATGAATGACCATTTTGAACTTGTGAAATTTTCTCAATTTAAACATTATTCATATTTGACAAACAATATTACTAGGTCCATAATAAAAAGATGATGTAATAATTGGCATTGTGTAACCTCAACAAATTAATGTTTATCTTTATAATAAAAGATGATACAAATGGCTTATTTGTTGAACTATAGATAACATTTAAAAAAGATTTCTACTGCATATATCACATGGCATGTTACAAAATCTAATGGATATGAATGAAGGAAAATTTTTAAAAATAATAATTGAATTTTTTTTTCAGAACAACAATTTGCAATCCAATGTTTAACACTAAAAACATAATGAGATATATTCAATATATGAAATGAAAACAACAACAAAACTTGAAAATAAGATTGGCCCAAAAATCTCAAAGTGGTGAATGGCAATCAATTACATTAAACAAAATGCAAGAATGTGGAAATAACGTGAAGTTTTAATCCATGAACCCAATTTGAACTGTGATATGGTGAGAATAAAAATTGATGAAGTAACTCCTACATGACGATTTTCCTAAACACAAATAATGGTGTAATCCAAGATAATTCAGTGATTGATAATTTAGTAAAATAAAGATATCACAATTTTCAAGTGAGGTGTCCAAATAGTGTTGTGAACCAACAACATACTTCAAATGAAAGCTTGAATATAATGACAACCATATAGTGTTTTTTAATATGTTTTTTAAAAGATAATGTGCACTTGATGCTTAAATGCATAAAGGATATAGGATTGCCTCAAAAGACTTTGAAAATTGCAAAAGATACCAACATAATCATGTTATTAAAAGAATTGAATCACATACCCAATTGACCATTTTCATTATTACTAAAGTGCACAATGTTGCTAATGACATATCACAAATTTTGCATATAAAAGTGGATGATTTAGTTTAGAATAAGTTGGGTCCCAAGATAAAATGAAGTTTTTGTTGAAAATTGTTGGCAAAAAAGTTTTAATACACAAGTAAGAATGCAAAATTGTCTAATTTGAAACAAGGCATATCATTGAACTTAAAGAGAAATTAAAAGATCTCTACTATATGATCATATTGCTTGTGAAAGGTTATGATTTAAATCACAAGTAATTACATTCTATTTAAAAAAAAGGAGCTTAACATTTAACAAAATGTATACCCATTTTGAAAACAACACAATTTGATTTATTAACTAGATTGTTTGTATTGTACTTGTACAAATTTTGTTAAAGAAAAACTTAAATATTTGATGTTACAAAATATCTTAATGAATCCATTCATCTTGTATGAAGTTTGTATGAGTTAGAAGAAATCTTAAGAGCTTCAAAACAAGTTTTTTCACAAATATAGCAAGTTCAAGGTTGTGGAAAATATGAAATTCATAACAATTCCTAAATTTACAAAGGAATGTGAAAAAACACAATTTATGTAGCCATACATGCCAAACAATGAATCTATACTTGATATTATCTTAAAATGGAAATTAAAACATTGTAGATAACCTTATTTATCAAGAAAATTTGGTCTAACCAGATGATATTACCTTTGAAAGACCTCATGAAACTTACATGCAAAAAATTTAGTATGAAGGAAACAATTCAACATTTCAAAATACCAACAAACTATAAGTCATTTTGAAACTTCCCAAGATGGAAATAAACATTGAACAAGCATTTAAATAAATTTGAAGAAATATTTGAAAATATCAGTATAAAAAATTTAGTGCAAAATTTTCTCACATTAGAAAATTATAAATCATGAAAACATTATTACATTAGCCCCAAGTTAGGGTTATAAACCACTTCGACTTTTTGAAGATCAAGAAAACAAAAAGTGAAACAAATTATTCTTTGGAATGCCTTGAAAATTTCCATTTAAAAACTAGATTTCAATCTCAAGATATCACAAAATTAAAAGTTCAACATTTTGTTAAACACATTCCACATTTATTAATCAAAGCCATAAAAGTTCTCAGACAACATGTTAAAATTATCTTATGGATTAGAATACCTAAAAACAAGTTACATTATCGTATATTAAGAGTGAAACTAGAATTTATAAATAAGTTCCATTTAAACAAACTATTGTTCAAATTTAGAATATCATAATTTAATGTAGTTGATAACATCACTTGATTATTTTGTGAAACTTCAATGGGATTCAATTGCCATGATTTGTTCAATTGGGTTCACCAATTAACTTTTATTAGTGTAAAAAGTAGGTGGACTACATTAATGTCAACCTTGCACATGTCAATTGAGAAATGAATGGACATTTCTAAAATCTTAAATGTTCTTAAATCTAGACATATTGCAAATATTGGGAGGTATGATCTAGTTATGTGTGCATGTTATTATGACCATTGTATGGTTGCGTTTTGTAACCTTTTGAAAAAAACATCTTTCATATTTGATAAGGTTTATGACTTTTATTCTTAACAAAATTTTAAAATAAAGGAATCAAACATGATCATGGCTTATTATGCATAAAAGATGCAACATTGTATGGTGTAAATAGCAATGAGACCAGTGGACAATTTGTTAACAAATATGTAATGTTGAACAATTCATTATTTTTTATAAATTTGCAAAATTCACAAATGCATAAACATACATGAACTTTGTAGGAAGAAAAACTATGGATTGCACTATGTATTACCATATATGCCTTATACAAGAGTCATTAAATGAAGCTATACCATTTTCCAAAACTAAAAACTTAATTTGATGTTACAAGTAGTGTCTTTGAAATTGTTAACAATATGAAAATGGGAGCCAATACATGTTTGAATATATTCTTGGTATGGTGAATTTGGACTTACCCATCTATGTAGATTCACTATATAATAAATTGACAAAACCCACCTTTTTTGGGGGGAGAAAAGAGATGTGAAAGGCATTAGAACAAATGCTTATGAGATAAAAGTTGGGCCATTATCATGGGAATTTAACATTGACATACAATTTATGACCCATAGGTAGTAACCAATTATTGCACATCATATCTCACAAAATTTGTTAAATCTATTACCAACAAAGTTTGGACTATCATTTTAAAATGTGAAGATAAAAATATTGATGCAAATTTAATGATAAGAAAATTAAGTTATGATTATTTAAATGCACAACAAATGTTTTCCCAATTAGTATTTTATATCATTTTATCTCTACCTTTTTCATCATGCTTCACAATCATTTTCAAAAAATTAATTCATCACCTCGATGCTTGAAATTGAATTGATTCCAAACACAAAAAAGATTTGTAGCCTCCAAATGAACTATATTTCCCTCCCATGTATTATATAAATAAATAAATAAATAGAAGAACA
>Ga0209208_10013559_pt1 | contig 10160 bp, 9 predicted proteins | sample S1TSphfallax_3_FD_187694 | JGI IMG/M metagenome (GOLD analysis project Ga0209208, IMG submission 187694) | Host-associated microbial communities from peat moss isolated from Minnesota, USA - S1T2_Fd - Sphagnum fallax MG (SPAdes) (version 2) | ecosystem: Host-associated > Plants > Peat moss >... | reverse complement strand
GAAGGGATCCTGAGGTGTGGGAGCCCAGGGAGTACCAAATTTCCGTAGGACGAGTGCTGGGGAGAAGAGAAGGGAAGAGAAGAGAAGAGAAGAGAAGAGGAGGAGGAGGAGGAGGAGGTGGAGGATTTAGATCTTGTGTCTGTTCTTTGTGGAGAGGATTGAGGGGGAGGAGTTGTAGTATGTAATGGAGGAGTTGCAAGCTGGTGGTGCAGCAGGAAGATGGAAAGAAGAAGCAGGAGAAGAAGAAGAAGACAGTAGTGGTAGAGTTGAGAAAGCGGTGGAGTTCAAGGAGAGGATGACTCCAGTTAGTAGTGTTATTAGCTCTACGACGCTGAATGACAGGAATAATGAAGCTGCTGCTGCTGCTGCTACTACTGTAGAAGTAAGGGGTGGAAGCTTCTCCTCCTCTTCTGATCCGGTTCGACCGCAAGCCGTGACTGCAAAGAAAGGGAGGCCTCCTCAACTGTTTTCTCAAGCTGTTGCGCCTTCTTCCACAGAACAAGGAGGTGTATTCGGTAATTTGTCACAACGCCAAGACAACGACAACGACAACGACGATGTTGTGAAGAAGAAGAAGAAGCTTCCGGCAAAGCAAAACCCATCAACATCGACCCATGACGCCCCTCCTCACCCACAAGGAGGCGGCCTTCCCCGACCCACTTACAGACGCCCGCAGCAGGAGCAGCAGCAACAGCAGGAAAGCAGTTACGACTACGACAGTTCCGTGGGGGGAGCAGCAGCGTCTGGAATGACCCTTAAGAAGAAGAAGAAGAAGAAGATGAAGGAGCCTGCTGCTGGGGTGGTGGTGGTTCCGGCTGATCAGGATTTCAGCATGATTACACACGCTGGAGAACGGTCGCCATCATCGTCCTTCTTTTCCAATGAACTTGGAATTCCTCCACATCTACAGGCTCCGCCAGATCATCATCAGGATTTCAGCATGATTACGCAAGCTGGAGAGAGGCCAGCCTTTGACGAGTTCGGAATCCCTCTGCATCTAAAGGCTTCTCCAGATCATCATCATCAGGATTTCAGCATGATTACACAAGCTGGAGAGAAGCCATCCTTTGACGAGTTTGGAATTCCTCTACATCTAGAGAACTCAAGTGGTGGTGGCAGAGGCGGTAGCAGAAACATTCAGGATTTCAGCATCATCAGCACGCACAGAGGAGATGAGCCTGACCAGCTTTCATCTTTTGGCGATCCGAGACTGTTCTCTTCCTATCAGAGCAGCTTCAACCAAAGAGCTGGAGCAAATGGTGGATACCAGGATCAATACAGCACACCTGATGTTGGAGATGTACCTCTATACAAGCTGACACGACCAGGAAAACAGCAGCAGCAGCAGCAGCATCAGCAGGGACTTAGGCATGGGCACACCATGCCCACCCATCATGACAAAGGTCAGCAACAGATAGGGTACTGGGAAGCGTTAGAAGCCGAAGAGCATGCACATCCAGTTATGCAGCACAAAACTCGTCATCATGCCACGTCCTTACCAAGAACAGCAAGATACCAATCCTATGACAATCAAATCCCTGAGATGTACAAGAGAGCACCACCACACAAGTTTGCTGAATCTCCCCGATCCCCTAATTTTGAAGCTGCTCCAGCTCCTCGACGATCTCCTGGACCTCGCTACTACGAAGGTCCAGGACATCGAGCAGCTGCTGCTGCAGGCTCTGCCGCATGGGAGGATGAGTCTGCCATGGATTCCGACAATCCAGACAGAATCAACACTGTACAGTATGGAATGCGGCAAAATCATAGAGGGAAAACTTCAACCCAGTGGAAAAAAATTACAAAGAATCCAGATGTCGTTTGTTGTACTATCCTGTGATGCCAACAAATACTAAATTCTTCTCCAGTGATGGTTTCCTCCTTGGCACACAGGTAGATAGTAAAATACTCCAATGCAGCTTACTGTACCTTCACCACGAACAAAGATGATATTTTCAGAATGCAGGTGATGCTTGATAAGATCTGGGATTTGCTGCTTCTCCAGCAAATTCCTGAGATTTTGTCTTTTTCTCCCCTTGTTCAGAAGTGTTTGTGCAAGGTGGATGTGGCAGGCTGCTTTGAGTTCAGACGTCGTGATCATAAAGGAGGAGATCTGCAAGGGATCACATGTTTCATCTCAAGGAGAAACCAAAGAGAGCAAGAACAATAATTGCAGCCAGCTTGCCAGCAGCCATCATGTAAAATGTCTTACTGTCACCCATACATTCCATAATCCACAGCTTTGTGAGGAAGGGGAAGATAGTAGCAGTAGAATCTTTTATGCAATGCTGCTGTGGGAGAGATTGTCTCTTGAAACATCCTTTGTGACAGAATTCAAGCCTCAGATTCAACTCCCCTTTGTCTGAATAAATCTGGTGTAGTGATTTGCAAATGATGTCCTTGTTTTCCTCCCTCAACTCAGCTGCTGAACTCCAGAGCTGATCACTGGGTCACTGCACAACAACAGCTATGACAATGCAAAATCTCCGAACATTGAAGTGAAGAACTGCATCCTTGGAAGCACAATCACTGACTTCTCTCCAGCACAGATCCTAGACATTTCAGCTTCTGCCACAATCTACACATTTATCAGAAGGTTTGGTTCCCTGCTAGAATCTATGATATGGGTACTCCACATTCTCAGATAAACCTTGTCTATAAAACACATACATGAAGCTAAACAAACAATGCTTCTAAATATGCACAAATATTGTGATAGTACAGACCTGAACCCTGTTGGCTTGCTTGAATGCACTGCTTGGGAATTCCACCCAACGTCTTGTATGACTGCAAAACTGTGATCAATTTTCAGTTACATGTACAATTTTTGGTGGCATTTGTGAAGAGTGTATGCAAGATTCAACCGTAAGATGGCAAACTTAGGCATGATCTGCCAGACTTCTTCTCCTTTTGATACCAAATAAATTCATAAATGTATGATCCATCCTCATGCCCAAAGTCCAAGGATCTCACAGTCATATCCACAAAAACCAGAACGTTGGTAGTTTCTTTCTCATGATGACAATGGTCAGAAAACTTTGCTACTGTAACCCCAACAATGTAGCAACCCACTCACCCACCAACCCCAAAGAAGCCTGCAGCAACCCACCAAGCTGAGGACACAACCCTGCAACCACCATTCACAAGACCTCAAGGTCATTTTTGCACATTTTTTCAGATTTACATTTGTATGTTTGCATTCTACACATTGAGAGAGGTGTGAGGAAATCTGAACAATTGTGCCTCTGGGGAGAGAGAGGAGAGAGAGAGAGAAAGAGAATTTAGACAGGTTTAAGAGAAGAACCCAAAACCCTAAACCCTTCCTGCCATCGACAATAGCTCCCGCCTCTCTTGCGTTCTTTCGCAACATTCTCCCAAAAAGCATTTAGCAGCTTCTCCTGAACGGAGTTGCCTAATCTACTAAACTTTAGGTTTGTAGAAAACACACACACACTCTCACATCTCTCTGTGTCTGGAGTTCCTTGTCCTGAAGGTCTGTCTCTCCAGAGGATGGAAGTACAGCTTCCGAATGCCGCCATTTCATGGTGGAGGCAAAAGCCATAGAGAGGAAAAGCTCACCTGCAGCTTCCTTCTTCACACAGTAGTGACACGCAATGGCTTTGGGAAGGCGAGCAATTCCTCAATTGGACGGTTGTCTTCTGATGACGATGTCCGAATTATCAAGAGCAGTCTAGGATCAAGCCTCGTTGCTGCTTGCTCAACAAAACAAACTCGGAAACAGATCTCACCAGATCTCGCCAAGGTTTAGAAATTGCAAAAACAGCAGCAGCAGCAACAGCGCTCGCTGGTATGTATTTCTGGTACCTACCCACAACCCTTTTTCTTTCACAGACTGCTTGAAGCTGCTGTAGTAGGTATACCTACTGCTGCAGAAATTCGCTCGTTTCTCAGTTCCTGTGCTTGCTTGCTTGCTTCCCCTGGAAGGGAAGCAAGCAAACCCTAAAGCCATAAAGAAATTCCTGGACACTGCCACTCATGTTGCAACCATCTGAATTCTGTTGACTTCTTCATCATCATCATCATCAGGTTTTCACCATTGTGCTGCAGCAAATCCGCTTGTGTCTGGGGTTTGTGAGGTTTTTGCTTGCACATCATGGCTGTTACAACTCCTCATTCCATAAACCCTCTCTGTTTTCTGCATTCCATATGTGCTCATTGTCCATAAAAAACTTCTGGACACCACCCACCCATTTGCAACCATCTGAATTCTGTTGGATTTTTCTTCTTAATCACCAGATTTTCTCCATTGTGCTGCAGCAATTGAAATTCACTCGCATCTGGGGTTTTGTGAGGTTTTTGCTTGTGCATCATGGCTGTTACCACTCGTCATTCCATCAACCCTCTCTGTTTTCTGCATTCCGTATGTGCTCATCGTCCATTTGCTTGTTCACAACTCTCCAACAACAAGCGACACAAGGCAAATGGGTTGCTTGTTGGACTCTTGCAAAAAACTGGAAGCTGTGGTGGTAGGATGAGATTCATCTTGCATCATCATCTGCAAACAAGAGTGGTGTCAGACCTCTGCAATGCTGCCCTGCAACAAGCAAGCTCCACATCACCATCTGCAGACTCTTCCCTGGCTAAAGTCTCCACCGGCAGCCAACGAAAATCAGTCTTCCTAGGGTAAAGTACTCTTCCATGACTACCATCTTTTTTTGCTCTTTTCTTTGCCTTCTTTGTTTGTGCATCAATCAATCTTTCAGGCAACAGATCCATGATCCCCAAGTGACAATTTCTGCAAGAATAAAGAGAGACAAATCCATTACTATCTGTATGCAATGGATTTCAACATTCAGAGATAGAGAGAGAGAGAGAATGACCATCTGCAAAATGCTGTTGTTTCTGAATTCATATACTGAATTCAGTGATGCTTGAACATTGTGCATTGTTTCTGAATTCAGTGATGCTCACAAGCATGCATACATCCATGCATTTGCTTGAACATTTCACATTTTGGGATATTTGTCTTGTGGTTTCTGCTTACCAGTTTTTTTGCTTTTGGTGGGTTTTGTATGCTTCTTTTTCTACCAACCAGGCCTGTGGAATACAATCGGCTACTACCATGTACACAACATATTTTACCCGCACGAATTGAGCACATGCTTGTTGAACAGGAGGGCAATATTGTTGATATTGTGTCCACTGCTCTTGCACTCCCACCTGCGTAAGTGATCATCTCCCCCCATAAACATCCATCCTCGTCAGTTGTGACACAAAGAGAGCAAACCACACCAAAAACATTTGCAAGAGAATTTTGCAGAAAGTTTCACTTGTGACTATAATTCAGACAGAGAAAGAGAGGGGGGTATACACTAGCACAAAAGGTAGATTTTTTTTTTCCTTTCCTCAGCAAAGGTGCAGCAGCAGGGTGAGCTCAGGATTCACATAGTTATAAATGGAAAACTTAGAAGCTCCTGCATCTATAAATCTTTGGATCTGTCTACTGCCAAAACCATGATTGATATGCAAAGAGGATCAACTATTTGCGGAAAACCCATGATCTATATGTGGCAAAGATAACAATTATTTTTTATTGTGACAGTTATGTGGCAGATCTCATACATTTCGGAGCAATGCATTATGCTCTGGAGTGTCCTACTCCCCTACCCACAGCTTCTTCTGAGCAGCTGGAGCTTTACAATAGGGTCACCCGTTTGCGTTCCCTTCAGAAGACACAGCGGGTGTCCTTGAAAGGGAAGACCATGAAGGAGGCACAAAAGGTGTTCAGAGTTACAAGTGAAGATTTTCATGTTGAAACTGGTACTTATTTGCGGGTGCATGTCCATCCCAAGCGTGCTCCAAGGTCCTTCAATCCATCTTTCCCTTAGTCACCATATTTTTCCATGATGGCCATGACCCTATTCTACCAATTTTTGTTAAAAGTGTTGCTTCCTTGACAGCAATGCAATAAATGGTAATAGTTGTTTGCACACCCTTCTCAATACAATTCTTCTCTATTTCAATGCTTTTATATCAAAAATTTCTGCTGCACTTGTGCAATTTTGGCTGTTTGTTTGCACAATCTCCTTCAACAAGCTACTTTTGATTTGTGTTGTTGTTATGGGTGCAGAGTATATGAGATAGACTGGTTGTCAAGGATCATAGCTGAGACAGACTCTTATGTGGTCCTTGACAAACCTGCAGGTGTCTCTGTATGTTTCTGAGCCCTGGTTACACAGTGGCAAGGGATGTTGCAATTCTCGGGCTTTTGTGTAGTCCTCTGCAATGTGTGCAATATCTGCCAGTTTCACAGTAGTATAGAAAAATGCATGAAATTCTAGTGTGGAGTGGAGAGCACAGTGCAAGGGAATGCCATAACGGATGTCATGTCACATATGGCAATGTCAGGTGGGTGGTACAGTTGACAATCTGGAAGAGATGTGTGCAACATTTGTGGGGCGGGCATTAGGGCTCAAAGATCCACTAATTGTCACTCATCAGATTGATACATGCACTGAAGGATGGTATGTCCTCATCTTTCATGATCAGAATCACCGTGTCTTCTACAAATACTAATATTGTTTTAGTTACTACATCCTGACAAGCCAAAGATTATGGTCTCAATTGGTTTCCAGTCTGACATGGTTGGCTATTGGTTTATTGTTTTGCAGTGTAGTGTTTGCAAAGACGAAGCAATTCTCTTCACATTTCCACAAGTTGCTCAGGGTCAGTTGTTTCTTTTCACATAATCTCCTGTTTTAGAGGCAGACATTCAACAAAGCTTGTTGCAAATATTTTCCTGTTACCTGAGTTTTGTATCGACTTTGGAATTACAGAAATTTTGTGATTTCAGTAACACTTGTGGTGGTGGCGTATTCCATCAAAATCAGGAGAGAAAAGTGAAAAAGGAATACTGTGCGTTGGCAGCTGCACCAGTAGCTGTAGGACGTCATGTGCACTTCATGCAACCAGCTCGTTACGCGCCACGGATTCTAAGCCAATGTATGTGAAAACCATTACATCCCTGCACAAAAGAATTCAACCCTTTTGTGATTTATGTGGGGAACTGGAACCAGAACCAAGACTTTTGAAAAAAAGAGTTCTTGAAAGAAAATTTGACTAGAACTGGGGGCTAACTGGAGGTTAGCCAGCAGTTTATAACCACTGGTTCCAGTCTGGGTTACCTGGAACCAGGTCTGATTTTCAGAACTGGAACTGGAATTTTTTTGGGGCAAGAACCAGACCCAGAACTGGATTCTCTTATGTGAGGAACCAGAACTAGAGCTGGAACTGTTCTATTTCATTTTTTAGAACCAGAACCAGAGGGGTCTTCATAAAAGCAAAGAACCACCCAACAGTGGTTTTCACCCAGTGCATTGAATCACATAAGATTAAGTAGAGCACTAAATTGATCTAGCATGCACACTGATCAAGCCTGTATTGCTAATTCTGAGTCACTTGTTGAGAAGATTTCCATCCTGTAGTCTAGAATGACATTTCCATAGAAGTTGGAAAGGTGATCAGCATTGATGCATTTTTCAGTGCACGTGCAGTGCCAAATGCAGGCTGGTTCCATTGTGAGTTAGAGGTACAGAATTGCAAGCAAGTACCTTGGCCCAGTCCTGCCATACAGGAACAATTCCTTATTGGAGACTGTGGCTGGGTCTCCAGCAGTAACGCATATGAGTGCCCCATCCGCCTGTTAACAGGTCGCACACATCAGGTAATGAAGCATGTCTCCATGTCTTTACAATTCTGTTATACTACTACCTTTAAGTACATGATGATCATAGAATTCTCAAGAAATGGCAGGGGTATCACCAGTAGCAGTTTCAGAACAAAAGAAGGATGTTAGAAGGACTTTGAACTCAGGGGATTTTCAGACTTTTTGTCATACACAATTTGTATGTTTTGAATCAGGACTTTTGTTATCTTCTTGGTGTAGAGCTAAGGGTGATGCCAACACTCTACTTAAAAAGCATTTTTTTTTTCTATTATATAATAGAATGTGGTATAGATGCTAGAATTGATTGAACATATGAGGACGGTCATACCTTCCAAGTGGTTTCATAACTTAACTGAGATGAGAATCACATATGTTTCATTCCTGCAGATTCGGGCACAGTTTGCAGCATTGGGGGCACCTCTGGTTGGAGACTCAGTGTACATGCCAGCTGCAGCTGCACGACTCAGATCTCCAAACTTGGACCCTTTCCTAGATAGACTAAGAGCTGCAAATGAAGATGATCTGGAGCTAGGTGAAGAAATATGGAAGGCACAGCATGGGCCAGAACCTGAACGTGCGGTTGGATTGCAGGCATCAGTTTTATCATGGGAGGGAGAGCCTTGCATATTCAGAGCTGGTCCTCCATGGTGGCGTCAAATTTGATTTCTCACACTAGCTAGTGTGGGGAACTCCTGTCAAGAAAAACATAGACAATCTCAAGCAGGTGATGAATTTAGACAACAAAAAAGGATACACTGTTGTGGAGGCATTTCTTTCCTAAATCCAAACAAAGGTCATGCTTCCCTTCAAAATATCAAGTACAGAAGAGGTTCTTGTGATTTTTTTTTCCCCCTGTTTGTTTCCTAGGAGAGGTTTTCGCAATTTCATTGGAAAGCAAAAAGCACAAAACAATGGAAATTGTTGGTCAATTCCTGATTCTGATGCTAAACTTGATGAGTAGATAGTATTTTGTTCAAACCTCATGTGGTAGGAAATCTCATCAGCAGCAACAGGGTCTTCAAACATCCACCAAGAAGCCTGAAGATCTCTTGTCTTCTCATCAGCTAAGCATAAAGAAAAAGTGTAAGCAAGCACATAAACTGATTCAATCAATCAAACGACGACTTCTGACAACAGCAAAGAGCCTACAATTGTGCTTCAAAATATTCCCAGTCAAATTCACATGGTCTTCAACACTTCACTGGCTGAGCTGCCAACTCTCAGTACCCATTTTCTCTGTTGTCACAGCCATGCAGATGGAGACTAGATTTCCTAAATGCATATCAAAATTTGCAGCAAATGGTCACATAAGCAATCTCATCAGATATGTTCAAGTACACGGTTAGACTCAATTCTCATATTCTTTGTTGCAACTACAAGGCCCAAAATATGAAGGGTTCAAAAGCAAAAATGAACGAAGAAAAACAGATTGAAAAACATTACACTTTTGCATGAACACCAATAGTAGTAGTAGTCAGTCAGTCAGTCATTCCAGAGAAGAAAATCACACGGAGTAAGGAAGCAGTTTTGTGAGCATTTTGATGCATTTAATAGAAGGTAAAAGTCTATACAAGATCCAACTGATCTAGTCCCTTGATGGAAGGGAGGGAAAAAGCTCTTGAAAAAATACGACTTCTGATTTATGAGACCCACACCTGCCAGCATAGAAACTATCCATTTCTAGCTCCATACTACAACATTTTAATGCAAAAAATTGCATAATCGGAAGAAGCACATGATTTCAGAAGCAAAGGGTCTTCTTCAATTTATGCACAGCTGCTGACCATTGTGATGTTCAAAGACACAACTAACCACAGGAAGCATTCTGGAAATGCTATATTGAGATTTCCAGTCCATCCAGAGAAATTCTTTTGAGATTTCCCGTCCATCCATCACTCGAAGATTCTGGCAATGCGGCAGTGACGTTTTGGAGACCCCAAAGGATAACGGGATTGCTGGAGCATCGACCACATGACGTGCACATCATCATAATGGCAGGATCTCACTTCATTGTATAGCTTCCCAATCCCTTGCCCTGCTCATACACAAGTTGAGATGTCAATCGATCAGCAGAATGTTTTTTCACGTTCGACCTGATGAAGAAGAAGAAGAAGAAGAAGAAGAAGAAGAAGGACGCACCCTTGGAATGCTTTTCCACATTGAACCTGATGACGAAGAAGAAGAAGGCTGCTCCCTTCGACGACAGGAAGACAAACGCAAAATAACACAAAATAACATCTGTGATGATGATGCTGGAGCTTCTATAGACATCATCAAGTGCCTGAAAAAGTATTAAGGATTGGAAACTGTTTGCGTCTACATGCAGACAGGAGCCTTCCATTCACTGAAATCTCGAAATTGCAATTACAGGAACAAACAGAGAGATTTGCCAACCAACAGTTGGAGAGTTCAGCCTTTCTCTCTCTCTCTCTCTCTCTCTCTCTCTCTCTCGCTTTGCTTCGTCTTTGTGATT
>Ga0209208_10013558_pt1 | contig 10161 bp, 9 predicted proteins | sample S1TSphfallax_3_FD_187694 | JGI IMG/M metagenome (GOLD analysis project Ga0209208, IMG submission 187694) | Host-associated microbial communities from peat moss isolated from Minnesota, USA - S1T2_Fd - Sphagnum fallax MG (SPAdes) (version 2) | ecosystem: Host-associated > Plants > Peat moss >... | reverse complement strand
TACACTGTTGCTATATGCAGATGACATGGTGTTTTTTTCTGCTGACCCCGGCAACTTGGTGCTGATGTTGCAGTGCATGGATGCCGCTACAAAGCCATTTGCCCTAAAGGTTAACGTTGCGAAGACCAAGGTGATGTCGGTGGGCAAGGGCGAGTCGTGGCTGCCGGCCATCGTCGCCATTAGCGGGGGGCCAGTAGAGAGGGTTGATAGCTTCAAGTACTTGGGGGGGATTTTGACCTCGAACGACAGCTTGACAGCTGAGGTGAATGCCCGCAGGGGCCGGGGACTAGGTGCCTTTGCCCAGTTCTCAGCCATGTGGTGGAATAGACATTTGGGGTTGGGGGCCAAAGTTCAGGTGTTCAACACCTTTGTGGTGCCGCACTTGTGTATGGTGCCGAGACTTGGAACATGACGCAATCTCAGCAGCAGAGGTTGAAATCGGCATACAACAGTTGCTTGAAGGGGATCATGGGTGTGCGGGTTTCCGACCGGCACAGTTTGCAGCACATCTGGAAAACCTGCCAGGTCAAGTCGTTGGCCTACTTGCTTGCACAGCGACGGTTGTGCTGGTTGGGGCACGTGGCTCGAATGCCAGAGGCCAGGTATCCCCACATTGCGCTCACTGCGTAGCTGACGGGCGCTACTTCTGGCCGCGGCAAGCCGCAGCAGTCTTACAAGTCAACTGTTTGCAAAGACCTCAAGGTAGCTGGCATACCACACTAGGGTGGGGAATGGTATGTGCAGGCGAGGGACAAATCACTTTGGCACCAGTTGGTGCAGGGCATGCCGTCTACACATGCGACCCCCACACCGGCACACATACAGCCAGCCCGGGCATGCAAATGCTGAGGGGGGCTACTATCTGTGGTTTGGCTCGAGTGTTTGGTTGGCACCATCTAGTTTTTCTTGGAAAGCCATTCGACCCACGGACATAACTGGTAAAGGGCTACTGCTACATGGTATGAAAAATTATAAATATATTTCAAAACTAAGGTTATGGGTGGAGTTTTGTAGTGAATTTTTTTGGTGGTGAATGATATTGATATACATCAACTAAATTTATGACCATTTAAAAATTTTAAGTTTTTCGTTGAAAATCCATTCAAAAGATGTTTTTTTTACACTTCTTGAGCAATAAATGCATAATAAACTTTTTTTTTTGAAAAAAACCCATTACTTTAAAAAAAACGAAGAGATTTTATAGATGGCATTCTATGTTTATTTTTTATGTTTTGGTTTGATAATGTGTCATGAACCACAAACATGAGGCCTTATGGCCATTAAAAAAAGGTATGTTATATTTTTTATGCACATTGATTTTATCCAATCTTTTTCATTTAGCCATTGGATCAAGCTTAACTTTGATTCAAAATGAACTTTAAGTTCCAAAATGTTATCATGCACATTCTAAAGTTTTTTTTTCCTTGTGTTTAGGGTTTTCAAAAAATGTCATCAAGATTTCAACTTACTGCATACCTATCATACTTGTTATACATCATTTTTTTGGGTGAAAAGTGGTGAAAAAATGATTCATTCATAGTGTGTTTTCACCCATATACATATTTTCCCACTTTCATTTGGTAGGAAACCCACTTGCTTGCCACAAAAATCTCAACTTTGAGGAAAAGAAAGTGGGCAAACATCCAACAATATTAACATTGAAATAAGAAGAATCAAGCAGCCATTTTATTTTCAAACATTGTAATTGGGGAAAAGTTTTTGGGCAACCATTTGATTTTCATACATTACAACTAAGAAAATAAATAATCAAGCGGTTGCTTGATTTTTAGACATTATGATTGGGAGTTTTTAAAAATCAAATGGCAACCCATTACTCTAGCAATTTAAATTAATAATTATTGACTAATTGGGTGGTTTTTTTATTCTATCCCAAAACCTCCAATGTGTATCCTTTGTGGTGCAGAATGTGGATGTGAATACACCTTCGGTTTTTTGCTCTTAATATGAACAAATAGACAAATTTGTTAACTTTGTAATCTTAATTGACTTCCCAACTCCATGCCTCTCAGTCTGTTATGGACTACAAGAATTTTTCATTCTTCTGCATGTGATTGATCCATTAATGCTCTTACCACATTCTGTAACTTCACATGTTTAACAATACATGCTTTGATGTGAAAAGGCACAAAAGGACAATCCACGATTGCATGTCCTTCTTCCTTACATAATGCACAAACTTTTAAAAATCAGATCACCTCCGAATCCACATATTCATGATCCCATTTTTTGAATGTATACCTAATTTGATCCAACTTTAGATTTCCTCGATGTGAGTATGATTATGGTACTTCATCCAACACATTCACTCGTGCCTTTGCATATTCAAATGATCGTAAATAATTATCCTTTGTTTTTTCAAGTACATCAATATTAGTGTTTTCTTCCACCTCCTAGTCTACCACTAATTCCTAGTAATTTGGAAATGCCAACTGATACACAAACATGGGTTGTATAGCTCTTGTAACATCCCTTCCTTGACTAGTGATCACTGCTCTAGATTTGAGATCCTTGTAGTTGATTAGGTACAATGGAAGTCCCTGCTTCGTCTTGATTTCTACAATTCTAAACCACATATTGCAACTAAGAAATATATTGCACCCATTCATTTGGATGAGTAGTCAACTACATCTCTTTCCATGGAGATTGTCATTTGTAACTTGCCTTTTCTAAAGACCCCCATTCCATACTTCACGTTATACCACTTTTTATAGTAGAAACAACATGTGCCATACAAGTCTTTCCTTTGTTCTCAGAACTTGTCTTTTCCAACATTAGATTTCGATATGGGGTTTTTGTAAGCCCTGCATATTCCTCTCCATTTTCAAGATTATATTATGTTCATCTTTTAGTGATTTAACAATTTGCCTCCAAGTCTAATTGCCACTGTAAACTTTGGGTTACCATCCAATTCATCTTGTTTCATAATTCATCATTTTTAGAGTTTGTAGATCCCTCTACAATCCTTACAACATCACCCACTTAGACTTTTGATAATTTTTAACATGCCCCTTTAAATTTTGAATTAACAAAAACGAAACCACTTGTTTGAACCCTCTCATTTCTAGTACAACAACATATATTATACAAAAACCTACTCACTATTGCAATAAAAACAAAAAAAAAATTCCCCGTGAGATGGTCACCAAATGGTATAAATGAATTTAATGCATATAAAATTATTCCACACTACTGTAACAACGTATTTGCACTTCAAATGTATACATTCACTATTTTTGCCTTGATTTTCAACACACTTAACTCTCCATTCATTAAAACACCACATTCACGGATATTTCATATAACCGAAATATGCACTTTAAAATACATTGTAAAAAAACTCCAAAAACAAGATTTCAATTCATTTCATAATGTTTTGTTATTACATCAAATTCACACAACAATCTAAACATAGAAATCATTATAGAAGTCTATACTTCTCTATTTTACGAAAAACTTCATCATAATTACAACACACTTATGCTTTATTGAAATAAAACCCAAAACATCAAAACAAATATGTGGTATATCAAAACAGAATCTATGGTTTTTTACTAAAAAGTACCTACAACTCCTATTTTTCCCAAAACTATGTGTCTAAAAATAATTTTTTTCCCTATAACTCTCTACTTTAGACAGTCCCAAGTCACATCACCATGGTTAAAAACAACAAGAATTCAAAATTCAAACTAACAATGTTCCATGACTAGTCCCTATCCTAAATGCCTTATTCATCCAAACCATGTTACCATCCTACCCCCTTAATAGACATAGTCAATAATATGACATAACTTCTTGAGGTCGTTGACAAAATTGAGTCGGCTTCTTTTTTGCAAGATGACACAATGAACACTTTTGCTATGGTTTCCATCACGCACACAACAAAAGAGGTCCTTATTGTGTGGAAAGGGCAAAAATTGGGAATCCTTTCTAAACACATTGTTGAATGCAAAGGTCACTATAAGGGTGGTGGTTTACCTTTGTGACCACGAGTCATTTAAGTTCCTATTCACGACTGCCATGAAATCAACCTATATCACAAAGATGCATTTCGAATTTGGATAGTACATGGTAGGAACATGAGAGGTTCTAGCTTCATTGTAAGCTTCATGAGGTAGCTTGTACTTTATTATGTGTACCTTTTCATCAAGAAGGTCAAGAAGTTGACGCAAGTTAATATTTTGGGGAGCAAGAAACTTTCGTTACTCATTGAAAACCTCATGTCAACTTTTTCAAAAGATTCCCATATTTATTGAAATGAAATCTACTTAGAGGTTCTATTAAGAATTTTGGAGCCCATTTTAAGTAGCAACATAGTTTGCCTAAGCATTTCAGGGGATGAGTCATGAGATATGTCTATATGTGTGTTTATGTGGCTTCCCCATTTTCCTTTGTGTTAATCTCTAGTTCATTAACATCACATTCTTTGAACATGCAAAAAAAAAATGTAAAGTTCTTGAGATCATGAAGGATGATCTCAAGGGGAATCATTTTGAAATCATTGCTTTTGTTTGTCTTTGGATGTACTCTCCAGCGTGGTTATGAGAAATGTTGTAATTGGTGCAAATGAGGACCTTCTCCACATCACAAAAGGTGTGCAAATGACTAACATTGATGTAAATGAAGAGCCAAGCTCTAATAAGAGCAAAGGAAAAGATGATGCATAGGCTTTGACTATGAGTGAAATTCTTGTTATTCCACCACCAATTGACAATGGCAAACTTGGTTACATTTGTAGAGACAAAAGTTTTACAAGGCCACCCATAGCTAAGAATAAAACTTCAAAAAAGAAAGGGAAGAAAAATATTTTCTTGTCAAAGCCTCAAGACATCGAAGCACAACCCAACAATCTAAATTTGCAAGTTGATGAAGACTTCTTGGCATCTCACAATTCTTCAACTACTCAAACTTAAGTAGCATCAATTATTGAAATTGATGTGAGGGTCAAAGATGATGGGCAAGAGAAAAAACCGATTGGTGAAGCATTACAAAATATTGAACCCATTGAAATGGATGCCTTGAACCCATTGAAGTCTCAATAATAGTTATTGCAATTGTACACATAGGGTAAATATAATCAATTGTGTTACTTTGTTAGATTATTTAATGTACATAATGGTATTGGAAAATTCACAATGAAGTTGATGCCTTTTCTATCAAAACATGTAATAATTTTAAAATTTCTTTCTGCATACCTTTTTCATTTTCCTTGTGCGTCATAAACTAGACCACAAAACTAGAAGATGAAGACTTCCTAACCCTACATTATGCTTAATTGTCCTTTGTTGTAGCCTCACAACCTCCAACAATGGATTTTCTTGCCGTAGTCTATTTATTGCTTGTTAAAGTTTTTGCCCTTTGTATATGTTTCTTCTAGAAATTGTCAACAACATTATTTTTTTTTTCCCTCTTGTATGCATGGCGATTGCTAGGCGTTAATGATTGTTTTTTTGCTTTCTCCCAACCTACTTTTGGTTTTCGATTGGAATTTCATGGTTCTAAAAATTTTGCGATTACGAAGATTTTTTATTAATTGTTATCAAAAGTTCATGGTCTATTTTAACTTTTCTTTTTGCAATCCAAATTATCAAATCAATCTCGCTCAAATTGTTGAATGCAAAATGGGCAAGGAAGATCATACTAACTTATTTGTTATTGAAGAGTCTATTATTACAAAGGGTGTTCACAAGCTTTTTAAACCTCATTTGGATGTGGATTTTCAATGAGTGACAATTCTATTCATGGAAGCAAAAATGACTTTTTAGGGTGCTTGTGAGCTTTTCGAGCCTCACTTGGACGTTGGATTTTGATGGGTGACAATTTTATTCATGGAAGCAAAAATGACATTGAATAACATATGGGCTTGGATTATGGTTCATTTGGTTCACCATTATCCATTGAAAAAGTTGATGACTAGGTGAATAGTTTTCTCTTAACCATTGATACCATTAAATCGTACTCTAGTTTTATATTTATTTATTAAAGTCATAATTTTAAAAATTACAATACAATTTTTTTCATCTTGTTGACGGTTTTAGATTCGTATTGCTCTGTGTGGGGATGCAAAGGATGTTTTTTTGCCTCCCAAAATGGTGTTGGATGATGTCCCTTCAACTTCAAGTCTTCACCTCCAATCCAAAGTGCCAAAATCACTTCTTGTTGTGGTGAGTCAATTGCATGTGATTTTGACCTTAGTGGGGTCTTGGTGACGAAATGGGTTGAGTCTCATATGCAAACACCTACCAATTCCTCCCTTACACTTAGGTTTGGATTGAAATTTTTTTAACAAATTCTTTGGTTTGGTTCAAAGTTGATATTTGGTATGCATCACGACAATACAATATTGACAAATATCTAGATGAAATTAAAGAGCAAATACATATTAAATGGATCCTCCAAGGATTTCCAAACAAAAATTGTGCCAAAAAAATGATCATTTTCTTGTTGTTGATCCCAAAAAACATGTATTCCATAAAAACCTTAATGTTTTCTTCTTGAATTTCTTGACACTCATGATAGGAACACTTTGCTTCTAGATGATACATTAGATATGAATCTATTTGTGTAGTGCTATATTTTTAGAATTGTTTGAGGGTTCACATAACAATGGAGATTATTTGCTCTCCCCTATCCTTTCTTACTTGGTCTCCCTTCGCTCATTTGGATTTAATGTTTAGACTTTTGTTAGGCATAATCCTTTTGGGACTATTAGAAGCATAAGTCGTGGTGATCCTTATTACAATATGTTGTTTGAAGATTGTAGTGATAGTTGTGCACCAACATACTATAGAGAATTGAAACAAAAAATAATGCAATATATTTACTATTATTCTTACTATAATAGTTTTTAATTGATTTTTGATTCATGTATTGATTAAAATAATATGTTTAAAATGCAATTGAAGCCAAAAAAACTTGTTGTCCAATTTTTTTATAGTGAATTTTTTAAATTAGTGTAGTTCAATATATTTTCTTGTTATTACCCCGCCAAATCTTTGGTTTTTTTAATCATTTCAAATTTTCAGTTGAATCATTTCCTTCTTTTCAATGAATTTCTTGGTGGCCACAAGGCATTTTTTTTGTTATTTTTCATTTGGTTTTTCTATTTGTTCTTCAATTTATAAGTGTTTTAATCTTACTTCGAACCACGTTTGTTGTTTCATTGACACATTTTGTTGTTCTTGTGATTCAAAGTTTCAAAATGTATTTCAATGATGAGTTCATATTTACGTTTGCAAATTGTTGGACCCAAAAAATTGCTAATTTTTAGTGTCAACAATGTGTTGTGTTATTTAGAGCATTTTGTTATTCAACATGAGAATGCATGAGTCTTTGGAAGAAATATTGATAGGAGCAAAGTGGAAGTGAAAGTTGAAGTATAACAATTCCTCTTTATGACATTCAACTACTTTTACATTGGAATTTGGTCTTTGTATGAAACTTGAAGATGTGTTGGAAGTTCTTCCCATACTCGTTCTTGAAAATTTCTTGGATCGATTCATTTTCATTTAGGGACATGAACAATGTTCCAAGACATCTTGTGAAATTCCGCAAGGTCCCATTATTATTTAAAGGATTTGAAATGAATATATTATGCTTGTTGTGGACTACCTTATGGGAAGGAACATCAAACATTACTGATTGATGATGAACCCAACAAAGTGCTTTGGAATCCAAAGTGGAGTGGTCTTTTTCTTAATTCATTCAAGGAACAAATGTTATCAAATAATAAGGTGCAATGGTTGGACCTTGCATTTCGTTTGTAGCCACCCTTGGTTGAATTGCCATTGGTCAAGATGGTTCGAGTTCATTATGACTACATGGTTAAATATTTTAAGTTTTGTTTGAATTTTTCTTCAAAAAATTATTATTGTTTTGTCCAATATGTGGATAATGAAAATGGTGTTGTTCGTAGTAACCAACCCCCTTTAGTTATGCAATTTAAATCATTTCAATATGCAAGTCATTATTTTGTTATAAAATTTCTACATTGGTATATGTGTTCATGTGCCCTCGTTTTCTAGTATTGACTTTTATTTGTAGTTAGTTTGGATTGTTGTTTGTAGACTATGCAACATTTACAACTCTGAAAGGGAAAAAATGATGTTGGTCATTTAGTTTTTTTATTTCAAGATGGTGCCAATGTTCTTGCATATTTGAACATGGAAAATCATAAATCTTTTAATACTACAAGGATTTGATATTATCTTTCAATTTATCTTTGAAATTTAAACTATTTAAGGTTTTTTGGATTAAAAACAAATTGGTAGTGGATTTTTTATTTCAAAACCCTTCAAGAATTCAATACAATTGTTTTGACAACTTGGTGGCCACCAAATTTAATTTTTATTTAAATTTTTTAATAAAGCTTGTTTTACATGTTATGTAATTTAGATTTTTTTTCTAATTATGGTTTTTTTTCCCATTTTACATGTTATGCAATTTGGATTTTTTAATTGTTGCAATTGTTTTTCCTCTTAGTACATGCATGATTAGTGTGATCTATGTAAACTAAATTTTATTAAATCATCCCCTAATTTCTTTTTTGCTTTCTTTAAAAAAACCTACCATGTTGTCCTCAAAGTTTAATTTGTAAACATTGTGTGTAAATTGTATTTTTTAAGAGCTTTTCCTTGCAGTCCTAGTGGCCACCAAGTCATTTATAATTGAAAGGTTTACAAATTTAACATTGTAAAAATTTTGTTTGGATTTTCAGACTTTTGTAAAGTCCTAAATTAATTAAATATCTGTTATAATCATTGGATCACAAAGTGTACCCAATACAGATGGGAAAAACATATAATGATGTTGTCAAGGATTAAAATGATGAACATTATAAAATGATGCGTGTTCAATGGTGGATGTTGTTGAAAAAAGGAGGACACAATGTAATGTAGAGTTGTACCAAGATTGGTAAGGTGAAAATCCAACTTAACAAACTCAATGCAATAGGTGGACATTGATTCAATCACATTATCATTTTCTACTAAGAAAAATAAAAATATGAATAACACAGTAACAAATAGTGATGTGCACGATAGTTAGGTTAGAGCAAACAATGATGTGGCTAATGAAGTTAACCACATACAATACTTTAAAAGCTAGTCATCATGATGAATAAAATGACATGTATTGTTTGATTAATACATTAGTCTTATGTTATATAGTGATTAAAATTTAAGGGTGGATTCCCTAATACATGTAATTTGTTCATGATGAATGTTTGCATTGAATGTAATAATATATTTCCACGACAAGATGAATTTCACATTTAAAAAAATACTAAGTCTAAAAATTATGTTTCAATATATTTGAATTGAAGTCTAAAATAATGTGAACAACATTCAACACCATGAACTTTCATATTTATAATTATAATATATTTTTGAAAAATAAAATATTGTGATTATTGAAAATTCTCAAAATGAGAACTTGCTAGCCACAAGTTTTGGGGGGTCAACTATTAATTTATATGTTTCACGCCATTAAATGTGTTATGTTTGCCATTATGTGTCAGAGTTGTGTACAATGTACAATGATAATTTTAGTTAATATTTGTTGATCAACATCTACTTTGTAATAAGTTACCTTGAAAGGAAGGGAAAAACTAGCAATTTTGTTCAAAACTTGTGAAAATGTACAATTATGTGGTGGCTATCACAAGGGTTTTGTGCCACCCAACAAGTTGAGTTAAGTCCAAAATTAATTAAATAAGTGTTATACCCCATTTCTACCCAATTTTAATAAACTAAGATATTTAGATAAAAATGAAAATGACAATTTTCTAAATCTAATTTTCAAAACCTTGAATTGACTAAATTACTTCCTATTTTTGTCTACTAGTGGGGTTTTTAAAAATCAATTTTTGAATAAAAAACTTGACTTAATATTCATTAATTTTGAACTTATCATTTTTTTTCATTTCATTTAACTTAATTCCATTCTTTTGCTTCTTTTGCTCATTTGTATTACATTCCTAAATCTCAACTTTCTCACACACCAAATACCAATCCATACTTTGAACCAAGGTTCTATTTCAATTTTGTAAGCTAGATGGTGTTGGGTAGAAATTAGCCTAACCCCAATTTATTAGAAGGATGACCCATTTTGTGGGATTGTTACTAGTGGGGGGGGGGCGGGGGG
>Ga0209208_10013557_pt1 | contig 10161 bp, 8 predicted proteins | sample S1TSphfallax_3_FD_187694 | JGI IMG/M metagenome (GOLD analysis project Ga0209208, IMG submission 187694) | Host-associated microbial communities from peat moss isolated from Minnesota, USA - S1T2_Fd - Sphagnum fallax MG (SPAdes) (version 2) | ecosystem: Host-associated > Plants > Peat moss >... | reverse complement strand
CAGCGCGACCAATCTCGGCTTCGGCGCGGCGAACAACCTCGCGCTGCAGCAGGCGCGCGGACGCTACTTCGTTCTGCTCAACTCCGACGCGTTCCTCGCACCGGGCGCACTGCACTGCGCTCTCCGTCACATGGACGAGACGCCCGCGTGCGCGCTGGGGGGCGGCAGGCTGGTTGGGCGCGACGGTGTTCTGCAGCCCTCGGCGATTGCGTTCCATAGCCTCTTGGGGGACTTCCTTGTGCTCACGGGATTGTCCGGCAAGTTCCCCCGACTCTTCGGCCATGCGATGCGCGGTGGGACGAATGAAGATCAAGCCGCGCAGGTTGACTGGGTACCCGGAGCATTCGCCATCGTGCGGCCTGCCGCCCTCGAGAAGATCGGGCTCTTCGATCCCAGCTTCTTCCTCTACTACGAAGAGGTCGATCTCTGCCGTCGCATGAAGCAAGCTGGAATGGAGATCTGGTACTGGCCGGATGTCGTTGTGACCCATCTCGGCGGTGAATCGTCGAAACAGCTGAGCAATCTGGAGTTCTCTCCGCGCGCGGCGCAGGTCGTGCTCTGGCGCATGCGCAGCACGCTGCTCTACTACCGCAAACATCACGGCAGCCAGGCATGGTTCGCCAAGTGGTTGGAGAAGACGCTTTACAGCCTGACCGTACTGCGCAACCGCCTGAGCCGCACGCCTGAACGCCGCGAGCGCGAGCGGCACTACCGAGCGATGCTGGCATTGCTGGACCAGGCATGGCATGAGACCCAGGGCGGACGAATCTCTCCGCCGCGACCATGGTGAACCCACCCGCACGCCGGCCGCAGCGCGGTATGAAGTCGCTACTCTCCGCTCTGCTCGCCTATGGTCTGCGCAAGACAAAGAACGTCGGCGAAGCCGGCCGGCGGATCAGGGCGCATGCCGCGCTTTCGGCTCACCTGCGCCATTCCCTGCCCGCTTCGGCGGTCGTGCTCGGACCGTGCCGGGTCGATGGCACGGGCAACATCCAGTTCGGCGAGGATGTCTTGCTCTATCCCGACCTGCACCTGGAGACGCAGGAGCATGCCGCCATCATCATCGGGGCGGGAGCCGTTCTCTCCCGCGGCGTCCATGTGGTCGCAATGGCCGGCGTGGTAATCGGCGAAGGAACGATGATCGGCGAATACAGCAGCATCCGCGACGCCAACCACACCCGCCAGCCAGGACGGACGCTCCGCGACTCCGGCCACGTTGCGCGTGCGATCGTCATCGGCAACGAGGTCTGGATCGGACGCGGCGCGGCGATTCTCGCCGGAGTGACCATCGGGGACGGCGCGACGATTGGTGCCAACGCCGTGGTGACGCGGGATGTCCCCGCTGGTGCGGTCTTCGGCGGCGTGCCGGCGCGCCCGCTGCATTCCGGCACTTAGCTCTGCCGGACGGGCCCGCTGCGCGCGGGGCGGGCGTTTACACGCCCTTTTGCAGCTTCGCGCGGTCCTCCCGTTGGTCGGCACGAGAGTTCTTCGACCAGCCCCACGAGCCAGCGTGCCCCATCCACCCTCGCGCTCTTGCGAGGATGGGTGGGAAGGATGCGGCTCGGATCACGGCCGCGCGACACGACACACCCGCTACCACAGCTTGTACTCGACCAGACCGGCACGGCGGCCTCGCCGCCGGTTCCTCCAGAACCCCACCTGGCCCACAAAGATCGGAATCTGCTGAAACTGGGAGTGAATTCCGTACAACAGCACGGCCAGCCGATCCGTTGATCTCCAGCGAGCCTTCCAGGCCGTGCGAAGCACCAGAGAGATCAACGCCAACCCGACGACAAGCAGAGGCCATGCACGCTGCAGCCACAGGCTTGCGGCGACGCCTGCCAGCGACGATACCATCAAGACCAATGCCTGCATGACGTTCCGTCGCGACTCCTGCAGCCAGAATGGTTCCGTCGTGTGCGCAAAGCGCGCCGAAACTTCGGCATACGCATGCCCCGCCCGCGCGGCGCGTCGCCAGTATTGCGCGAAACGGGTGATGCCGAGATCGTGGCCGGTCATCGGCCGGTCGACATGCAGGATGCGCTGGCCGAGCGCGAGAATACGGCGGCAGAGCTCTGGTTCTTCCCCTGCGATCAGCGTGCCGTCGTAGCCGCCAGTGGCTTCGAGAGTGCTGCGGCGAAAGAGCGCGTCGCCGCCGCAGAATACCGTTTCGCCCGGCGGATAGATCCAGTCGAGATCGAGCACGCGGTTGTAGAGCGAATGCGTCGCCAGGGTCTCGCGCCGATGCCCCCAGACCACGGCGACGGCCGAATTGTCGAAGGCAACCAGCGACTCAGCGACGAACTCCGGATGCAGGACCGTATCGCCGTCGAGAAACAGCACGATCTCGCCGGCTGCGGCCTGCCAACCCGCGTTGCGGCCCAGAGCCGCCGTCGGCCGCGGCGAGTTCACCGCGATGACCCGCGCGCCTAGCTGCTGCGCCAGGGCGACACTGCCGTCGCTCGAACCCGAATCCACGTAGATCGTCTCGATGTCGAAGTTGGGCTGCTGCATCGCAGCGACGGATGCAAGACAACGTTCCAGCCGGCCGCCTTCGTTACGCCCGATGACGACCACGGAGACGAGCCGCGCGCTCATACGTGTTCGACCGGGCTGGCCTCGGCAGCGCTCTGCTCGAAGCCGCGACGCCGTCGCACGCGGGCCGGGACTCCCACCGCGATACATCCGTCCGGCACATCGCACAACACGACCGCGTTGGCGCCGATGGCCACATCGTTGCCGATGCGGATCGCGCCCAGCAGCTTCGCACCCGCGCCGATGTCCACGCGATCGCCGATGACCGGCGAGCCGCGTTGCCCGGTATAGCGCAGGCCGACGGTCACGCCCTGGCGGACGACGCAGTGGTCGCCGAAGACGGCGTCGCCGCTGATGACGATGCAGCCCGAGTGCTCGATGACGAAGTGGCGGCCGATGATGGCTTCGCAGGGAAGCTCGATGCCGAGCAGCATCTCCGCCATGAACTTGAGGAACTTGTAGAGGAAGGAAAACGGCACGCGCAGCGGTCGCCAGGAGATTCCGTAGCGCCAGCGGCCGAACCGATAGATAACCAGCGCCCAGAAACCTCGACGGCCCGGATCGCGCTGATGGTCCCGCCAATGTTCGCGGATGTGGTCGAACATGAGCTAGCTTCCTTCGCCGCGATCCACGGGGCGGAAGCTCTCGAAGCGCTTGAGCAGGGCCCAGTCGCGGTGCAGCCGGGGTAGGGGCTCAAGCAGCGGCGGCAGCGGTGCTTTCGGCGCGGCCGCGTGGGTACGCGACGCGTCGCGCCCTGCCGGGGCAGTCTGACTGCGCAGCGGAGGCGTCGCGACCGGAGCCAGGTTCGGCAAGGGTGAGGTGTTGCGGCGAATGCGGGATGCCGTCGATGGGTCGATGCGGCGCGAGGAACTCAGGTCCGACGTTGGAGACCCGGTGACACGGCTGCGATCGGACGGCGACGACTGGCCATTCTGCTGCGGCGAGGAGGATTCAGTGCGGGAACGCGTGGAGAGCGACGGCCGCAAGCGTTGTCCCGGGCCCGAAGCCGGGGGGAACAGCGAACGCGAGTCGGCGCGCGGGGGCAGGTTGAGCCACGCCGGCGCGACAACCTCTCTCTCCGCGGAGGAGCGCGCGCTTGGATCGAACCGTGCCGACACGTCCCTGGCTGGCTCAGGCCGCGCCGTCGGCGCGGTTCGCGGCTGCGGCCGAACCTCCTCCGCTCGCATGGTGGGGCCTGATTCCTGCCACGCGGTCTTCCGACGCGGCTGGGACGCGACCTGGTCTTTCGCCGCGGCGTCCACCATGGCGGTGAGCTGAGCGAAGGTGAACGGACGCGGAGGACGCGGCTGCGGCATCAGCGGAGCAAAGGCAGGGTCTGGAGCGGGCGACGGAGGCTGCGGGGCGAAGACGGCAACCGGCTCCAGATCTTCCACTTCCATCGCAGGCGCTGGCTCGGGGTCAGTTGCCGCATCCGATTTCTTTTCAGGCAGGGCATGCTCCGCTGCGGGCTGGAAGTCGATCGCATGACTGTGCGCGGGCTGCTGCGGCTGCGGGGCGGGAGACGTCGGGATGAAATCTTCCGGCGAAATGCGCAGATCGGCCCGGGACTCCCCGCGGAAGAGCCGCTTGAGCCAACCACCCTTCGAGTTCCCCGCTGATTGCATGTCCGCAGACTGCATCTTAGACCGCGAAAAGGCGGAAAGATCGGAAAACCGAGAGTTGCTGCCCTCTGACGGCACCATCGCACCCGCACGCCCCGATGGATGCGATTTCAGCCGCTCGGCGGCACGAACGTAGTCCTCAGCCCTCATCGGAGGAACGGCCACTGCTGCCGGAGACGCCACGGGCGTTCCGCGCCAGGTTCCCTCAAGCACCGCCGGCCGCTTTACCACGATCAACGCTTCTTCCTCAGTCGGCAGACCGGACGCAGACTCGCCCTCCTGAACCTCGGTGCTTGGCGCAAGCTGCTGCGTCTCATCTTCCATGGGCTGCATTTCCGCGAAAGAATCCAGCTCTGCTTCGGTGGGCGGCTCCGCGGCCGCGATCTCGCAATCCTCCTTCCGACCCTCCCCGCTTTCAAGAGGCTGCTGAGAGAGGTGCTGCGTTGCAGCTTCCTCGTCTGCGGCTTCTTTGGGTTTGCTGACTGGAGCAGGCTCCTCGGCTGCCGGCTCCCCGGACGCGGCTGCGGGTGCCGGGCGATGCGTCTCGCTGGCGTGCTGCTCGCGCGCTTCCAGATCGCTCCGGTCGCGGCGCTGCTGCACCAGCGAAACACCCATCTTGAACGCCTCGTCCGCGTCGCGGAGGTGCAACTGCAGCAGCACGGCGGCCACGCCCGAGACGCGCAGCCGCGCCAGCAGCTCCGCGGCGCGGCGCAACTCGATGCTCCGTGTTACCCCGGATTCCACCAGCAGCACCGTCGCATCGGCACAGCGCGCGGCGTATTCCGTCTCGGCGGAGTGCAGCAGCGGACCAGCCTCAATGAGAATGATGTCGTGCAAACCCTTCATGCGTTCCAGCTTGGCCGAGGCGATGCCCTCACCCTGCGGCGGATGGGGTACTTCGTGAAGTTTGCCCCGCTGTTCGAGGTCCGCCCGTTGCACGGCAAGCCGCGCCCGGTGCTCCATAGTCTCCTGCGAGGTCGTCAGCAGATCGGAGGACCGCTGCACCAGCACGCGCAACCGAAGCTGCCGCAGCTTCTCGGCCAGCATGTTCCCCAGCGTTGCCGTCTCCGTGGGAACGCTGACCGCGGTCAAAACGAAGCTGCGTGCTCCGGCGCTGCGATAAGCGCCTTCCACACCGGCGGCGAGGCGAAGCACATATTCCTCCAGCACGCGGTGCGGGACATCGTCACGCGCCGGGAGAACGGCGATGGGAGGAAACCCAATGGCCGTTTCAAGGTCCGCTGCCAGATACACGCGGCCCCCACGCCGGCGTGCCACGACCGCCGCGATTACGCCGCCCAGCAGCGCGAGCGGCAGAGCGGCGACCAGAAGCAACGGACCGCGATTGGCATCGGGCGTCGCGGGGGGTGTCGCCGCTTGCGCGATATGCGCCATGCCAGGGCCACTGGTCTGCACATCGAGCGCCTTGTACGCATCATCCATCGTGGTGTACTGCGCGGTCAGCCGCTGTATGTCGGCGGCCAGCTCGGCCGCCAGTTGCAGCTTCGGTCCTGCCCCGGTGGCTTTCGCCGTCTCCTCGGCGAGTTGCTCATTGAGCTTTGCCTCGACCTCCGCTGTGCGCTCCAGATCAGTACGCAGCTTGTCCTCAATGCGCTGCTCGGCGCGGCCGCGAACCTGCGCGGTCATGCGATCGACCGAGCGATCGAGATCCGCGAGCTCTTCCTGGTCCTGCTGATAGAGCGGATTGCCCGGTGTCAAACCGGCTATCTGGCTTTGCAGAACGGCACGCCGCGCGTTCACCGCGGACTTCATGCTGTTCAGGCCTGCGTCGCTGATCACCGATTCATCCGCGGCCGCCTCCAGACCCGACCGCTGATCTTGATCCTGGCCGCTCACCGACGAGAGTTGCGCCGCGGCGACGGCATGCGCCTCCCGGGCTGCCGCAAGCTGGGTCCGCAGATGCAGCAGTTCCGCGTCGAACGGATTCCCCTGTTCGCTGATCGGGTTGGCAACGCCGAGGCTGGCGCCCAGCTGCGCCTGCTCCCGCCGGTCGTTCTCCATCTCTACATGGATGCGCTCACGCTCTTCACTCAGCAGTTGCTCGCGCTGGTCCGCCTGGGCGAGTTCATCTTTCCGTCCGCTTTGTAGATACTGCTGGGTGACCGCATTGACGATTTCAGCAGCCGTCTTCGGATTGCCGGTGGTCAGCTTGATCGAGATCTCGAAGCTGGAAAGCACGTGTTCGACCACCAGCGTTTTCTGCAGACGCGCCGCCGCGGCTTGATCGCTCTCATTCGGAAGACGCCAGGTTCCGGCCGGCAGGGTGTGCAGCGCGTTCAGCAGGGTGTCGAGCCGGGTGACCGTCTGCATCTGCTGATCGACGTACGCTGCGTACCGATACTGATCGAAGCTGGGTCCGCCCAGCGGCTCGTCCAGATTGCGCGCGATGACCGGCTCCAGGTAGACCAGGCTCTGCGCCGTATACAGCCGCGGCTGTAGCAGCGCGAGCGCGGCCATCGCCAACAGGATCACGGCGGCCACGCTCGCGGCCAGACGCTTGTGCAGGCGCAGGCTGCGCACGATCTGCAGATCCAGCCTGGGCGGATCGGACGGACCCGCGGCAACCTGCTTCAGCGGCTGGCTGAACGGCACGGCATATCCTGTACCCGCTCGCGCTTCGAGCGGGGTGCCCTGGGGATAGTCCGGGTTGTCCTGATGCGATGGCGGTCTGATCATGTCATTGCTCAAGGAAGGCGAACGCGGTAAAGAGGGAGACCAGCGGCGAGAGCTTCTCCATCATGTAGGAGACGCGGTTGAACCCGCTCTGCGGCACGTACACGATGTCGCCCGGCTTCAACACCAGGTCCAGCGGTCCAGGCTGGAGAACGCGCTTGAACGAGATGACGCGCGTGCTCCCGCTGGAGGGAGAGATCACACGGATCTCGGGGAAGCGGCCCGCACCATCGGTCAAGCCGCCCGCCTGCGCGATCAGCTTGGCCAGGGTGCTGTTGCTCTCCAGCTGCAACGCGCCCGGATGTTGCACCTGGCCGAGGACGGAAACATAGCGGTCCTGGATTGACGGAACGTAGACGACATCGTCCCGCCGCAGCCGAAGGTCGGCCAATGCGTCGCCGGAGTCCAGCAGACCTTTGAGATCGACCCACATGACCTGGTCGGAGCCGCGGTAGATGGCGCAGCGCTCCGGCACCGCGGGCATCTTCTGCTGACCTTGCTGGCTCGCGAAGCTGGGCAATGCGCCGCCGCGGGAGATCACCTCCAGCAGCGTCGGCGGGGTATCGAAGGTGAGAATGCCCGGATGCTCGACGGCACCGAGCAGCAGGACACGGTTCGACGTGTATTTCTCCACTTCCACGGTGACGGAAAGATTGGTATAGAACGGCGCGAGCGCCTTCTCGATCGCCGCCGCTGCCTGCTCCCGCGTCAGGTCGGCGAGCAGGATCGAACCTGCCAGGGGCAGCGTGATGCGCCCGTCCGGCCCGAGGACGCGCTTGCCGCTCAACTCCACGCGACCGGGAAAGTCGAGCGCGATCTCGTCCCCGCGACCCAGTTGATATGCTTCTCCCGCTGGCGGCTCAAAGGAGCGCAGAGCCGTAAGCGGATGGGGATGAATCTCGACGGTCGAGGCGGGGGTCTGGGCGCGCAGCAGCGACGAGCCGGCCCACGCTGCCAACAGCGCCGCCAGCAACCTCCCGTGCTTTGCTCTTTCGCAACCACCCCACCACGTCATCAGATCAGCCTCAATCCGGATTGAAAATCTGGGTCCCTTGTCTCCTGCCGCGCCGCCAAGCGTCCGCCAAACACGACCGCTAGAGATTCACCTCGTGGATGCCAGTCGCCGGCGGCAGCAGCATTCCCTGTTGCTCCAGCTCGCGCCGCAGCTCGGCATACGCTCCGTGGGTCGCGTGGACGGCCGCCGCGGGAGTGGTGGCCACGCGAAAGAGGTCAGCGGTCCCGGAGAAGTGCAGGACGCGCCGCACCGGGTTGGACATGCCCGTGAGCCATATCCAGAGCCCTTCTTCGAGCAGCAGCCGGCGAGCTTGCAGCAGAGCTCCAATACCCTCAGCTTCAAGCCGCAGCGTGGACGACATATCGACGATCAACGTCTCGCCTTCCAGGACGGCCGCTTTGGCTGCTCGCACCAGCAGCCCACTCGCCTGGTCGCCGAGCTTGCCGGGCGTGGCGACGATGCGCACCCCGCGACGCACCTCTTCGGCAGAACCGCGTTGCCGCCGTTCGAACGGCTGCATGCGGCTGGCCGCGAGACCCAGCGGCAGGTGCGTCAGCAGGGCGATCCCATCCCTCAGATACCGCGGCAACAGGCGCTGCGGCTCCTGGCCCAGCCGGAACAGCCACTCCATGTGCAGGCGGCGCACCCAGCGCGGGGCGCGGCGCAGCTTGCCGGCGATCATATCCAGCGCGCCACCAACGCCGATCATGACGGCGGGCGGTAGCCGATCCTTATGCCGGTAGATCCAGATCTCCTGCTTTGGATTGCCGAAACCGACCAGCACGATCTGCGGGCGGGCCTCCCGGATTCTGCGGACGATCTCCTCGTGATCCATCGCCTGCAGCGGCGCCATGGGAGGACTATACCGGCCAACAAGATTGACTCCCGGGTGCAGCCTTGCGAGTGCCTCAGCGGCCGCCTGCGAACTCTCCTCAGACGAGCCGAGCAGATAGATGCCGTAGCCCTTTTCCTGCGAGAGCCGCGCCAGTTCCGGGATCAGGTCGACGCCTGTCACGCGCTCCTCAAGCGGCGCAGAGAACATCCTCGAAGCCCACAGGATGGGCGCGCCATCCGGCAGCACCATGCTGCATCCGCAGATAATGCGGTGGAGAAAGGGGTCGCGCAGCGCGTTGCGCGCGAAGTCCAGGTTCGCCGTCGCAATCTGGTGCGTCTTGCCGGAGAGGATGTATTCCTCAATCCTCGCGACCGCTCCGGCCATGTTCACCTTTGTGATGGGAAGCCCAAAGAGAGCCACGGTTTCACTGGTCTTCACAGAGAGCTCCCCGGGCGTGCTGATGCATGGACCGGCATCGAGTTCACCCTTACCACCTTCGATTGCCGCTGCATCTCTCATCCTGTCTGCAGCGTAGAAGCGGCACAACCTTGTTCCCATACAACTTTCAGCAGGCGGAGTCCCCATACGGTAATGCATGGGGCATTACCCAGGCGCGGAACAACGACCAGTCCGATACCCCGATCGATGCATGCCGCTTAGGTTGTAGCGAGGCGCTCGAGAAGAGGCGCGGCATCGTAGAAAGCAAGGGCATGCCGGACTCCGGTGGTTGCGATCGCTCCAACATGATCCGGCTCGACCGGCAGCGGCTGAACGATAACCTCCGCGTGATCCGCACCGGTTCGCGTCTGATCTTCTTCATCGGCGCTCCCCCGGGCGGGGATAAGCGGCGGGGCAAGTCCACGACCCTGCAGCTTTGCCAGAGCCTCCTTGCGCACCCACTGCCGATAGAACGCCAGCGCTCTGTGCGGCCCCGCAGAAATCTGGCTCAGCCGAAGAATGTCCTCGGCCTCAAAACAATCATGCGCCATTCGCATCCACTCGTCGTCCTCGGCAAAGTCCTCATCGACGAACTCCACATCGATCCCGATCGGTGTACCCAGGCCAAGAGCCAGCACGATCAAACCACGCGAGTGCGAAAGATTGAACTCGACGTCCTGTGCGGAGTCCACGGATGGCTTGCCCAGCGGACCATCGTGCAGGCGAACGTTACGGGGATGCGTTTGCAGCGCTTGCCCCAGCAGCGTGCGCATAAGAGAACGCCCCGCCATGAACTCGACGCGCGCGTCCGCAATCCGCATCCCCGCAGCACGCTTTTTCTCTTCCGCGGAGAGCACGTCCGCGGCTCGGACCAGCGTTCGCTCGATCGCGTGTGGATCGAGCAGGAGCCGCCACACCTGAACTGCGTCGGGTGATAACGGCGGGAGAGAAAGCGTTGCCTCCGCCCACGGCTTGCCCTGCTCGACCATCGCTGTTGCCTTCCCGGGACTATCGACAACTCG
>Ga0209208_10013556_pt1 | contig 10162 bp, 8 predicted proteins | sample S1TSphfallax_3_FD_187694 | JGI IMG/M metagenome (GOLD analysis project Ga0209208, IMG submission 187694) | Host-associated microbial communities from peat moss isolated from Minnesota, USA - S1T2_Fd - Sphagnum fallax MG (SPAdes) (version 2) | ecosystem: Host-associated > Plants > Peat moss >... | reverse complement strand
CAAGACTCTTAAATTTTTCTACTTTCCTTCGTGATCTATAGCCAAATAATTCTTGTGGATGATCAGCAATGTGGCTACATCACAAAATTGAGGGGGGAAAAAAAAACCCGAGGGCTTGAAGGTCAATCTCTAAATAGCATGAAACTAAGTTTGGACCTGTAAATATGCAAAACCATACAAGACTCTTCAATAGTGCAAACAAAGAAAGAGGCATGATTGGATTAGATTTCCTGGTGACAATGATTTGCCGTGGTGGTGACATTTGCCTGAATTTTCACTCTAAATTGTCCAATATTTCATGTTTGTGGGATGGGCCTGGCAACATAACTTGCACACTAATTTGGATATGGTGGACCTTGGTACGGGCCCAAATAGGAATTGTGGGTGGACCTGCTCTAGCACCAAAAACCCTGTCAAAGTGGAACAAAAGAACACAAAGCCAGTGACACATCATAATTATGCAGATCACACCTCTCATTAATTTGGAACAACATGGAAGACTAATTATGATTGATTGTTCACCTTGGAACTTCCGCCTACTCACAAACTGAAAAGCTTCTTCACTTGAGCGAGCAAGGGCGCTTGGGTATTGATGAACAAGCCATTCCATTCTTATTGTATATGGAACCTGACAGCTGAAATCCATTCCCTCTTTTGGCCAAAAAAACAGAATCAAGGTCTGTTGTGCTGCCTCTCTCTGTCTCTTTCTTTATCTCTGTCTGTCTGTCTGTCTGTCTCCCTCAGAGCATATAACAGCATCCTGAAACTGAAATGTAAAGAAGCACCCACTGCCTGTAATTAATGTCTATCCAAACAGGTCCTGGAAAAGTGCAGGATTGGTGCCTGTAGGAGTCACCCCTACATGTCGAGAGGCAGCATCCTTCTGCAAAGAGTCTTGGCGTGAGGGGCCCTTCTTGAGCTGAGACATGGGTTTGGATGATGCCTGGCCCTGCACACTCCCTGTAAGCTCCACAAAAGGGCTTGCTGACAAATCACCCAAATCCATAAGGCTCGGAAAACCATTAGTTGAGCTCTGTGATGCTCCAGAACTGCTGCTGGGTGCAGCAATTGAGACCAAATCTGGAACTGTTGTCACAGGACCTGTTGCAGAAGGAGCAGGGTTTCCATCATACAAAGACATGAGATCCATGCTAGCTGTCTGGGGGGGCACTGGCAAGGCTGAGGATGTTGTGACAGGCTCTAGCAGGCCCTCCAGCTGCTTGAAAGGATCATTTCCTGGTGCTGTAGTCATGACCCTGGGAACATTGTCATCACTCATATCCAAAAGATCCACAGGGGCAGGGATACTAGGTGCTGCAATCTGCTTTGAAATCCCAGCATCAGATGCTTTTTCTTTTGATCCACCTGAGGATGGCCGAGGAGGTAGAACTTTTTCAGCTGGTTGGACAACTGTGCCAGGCCTGCTGGACACCTTGGCCCCTCCACTCCCTGACAATCTTCCACTTGCTGTTGGACCTCCAAAAAGTGATGCTGCCAATCTTTGTTTTTCAGTTGAGATTTCAGGTTGTGGCTTCTTTCTCTCAATTTGGCGGAGTTCAGACACAGACCCAGACTCTATTGAAGAAGCAGCTACTGCCTCCCTATGGCCACCCCCTACCTGAGTAACTTGATCGCTCCCATGGTCACCCCTCCTATCCAAACTTGAGGTAGATGTGGATGATGACTGAGGTTGAGAATATCGTCCCCACTTCTTTTGAACTCCATCTAGCCTTAGTCTTACAATCTCAGGATTTAGAGAATCTGCATCAGGTTCTCTATCAGCAGCCAACTGTTTCCGAAGACTTCTTGATGACTCTGGTTTCTGTTCTTCAAAGTCTGGAAAGGGCAAGGCTGCAGGAGCAGCAGCAATGGGGGGAGGGGCTACTGGTTTGGGCACTTCATAGGCCTCAAACCGCAGTGCATGTGCAGAGGGTTCCAACTGCTCATGGGTACCAGTTACCACAGTGTTCATGCCAGAACGCTCATTCTCAGGCATGTAAGACCTGGCTCCATTAGCTGCTGCTGATTCCACAAACTCATTCAAGAAAGATAAGTTCCTGTCCACCTGCAACAGACCCACAAAAGGAGCTATCCAGTTTCACTTCTTGACAATGTCCAAAGCACATCGATATAATATTCAACATCACGCCTCTCACATCTCAGATCTCTGGATGATCATCTCAGGCAGCTCTTGAAGGTCAAGGAGCAAAAAAGGTATGATATATATTAGGCACCTCGATATCTTCACAACTTGCATCCATGGGTAGTATGTTAGCCACTGTCTCTGGACTAAGTGCCAGGATCGCCTGCAGCTCATAGGCACGCTGTTGTAGGTCGGTGGAGTGAGAGGCTAAGAGATCTTCAATGAAAGTTCGACACTGCCACCAGCCATTCCCCCACCCCCCACACCTTAACAAAACACTTTCGGGACAAGCACTGGAGGCATGACTTTCACATTCAGGCAGGATTTCTAGACAGGACTTCAGTGAACCTCATACATCCATGAACAAATAACTACAACAAGGTTTGGTGCTTGTGGCTAGATAGCTTTCTAGTTCATGTCAAGGAGCACCAGAGACATCAGTTTGCAATAAATAGCTCTACAAAGATGCCCACCTCAGGTATCAGATCAACTTGTCTGCCTGCACTGATCTCAAATGCACAAATCTTGGTGATGGCTGTGATTGAATAACCCTAAAGTCATTTCCCCCACATTTGCAATCTGTTAGGAACTGACAATTATATCTGGTTCTGTTTGCAAACTTCTACTGCACAGGAGCTGCCCACATACTGCATACTACCAGTTCTAAGCTCAGAACTTACATGTTTCTTCTACAATCTTGAGTGTGGGTGTGTTGACCTTAAAATCAAAATCAGCAACCCAACCTAGGAATCATTACTTTTGTTACATCACCACTGTAAGCTAGAGTGCTGGTGACTCTTTACAAGTTTACCATTCTTTGCATACCGATAGAAGTTGAGCAAGCACACCTTTACAGTAATATCACCAGGGTGACTTTCAGCAACATCACAGAGCCTGCCTATGATGTCATCAGCTGAATGGGTGCCATCTGCTGTCCCATACTCTCCCAGAACCCAACATATGACCTGCCATTGTGTCCACAGTACCCAGAACTCAGGTGACAAGCAGATGCCTCATGTGTCAGTACATCCATTTTGTTTCACTCCTAGGCATAGACCAAGATGCACGAAACCATCACAACTCTGTACCTGTAGGAGAACAGATGGCAGCTTGGGCTCCCCAAGCACATGCAAATAAGACTCCACCTGCACAATGCTTCAAGAGTAAAATGATAAGGAGTCTGGAATTGTACAATTACAAAAAATTGACTAGAGGGTGGTGATTTGAGCATGATGCAAACAACAGGCATTGTGACCAAGACTTTCATGGTTCCAGAAGAGGCAGATGGAAGGGGCGTGTCATACAGCAGAAGATCGCAAGAGGGAGTCAGCCTCTTCATCGTCTTCACCAGCACCTTCAGCAAGGAGACGCATCAGATCATGTGCGACTTTGGGAGGCACCAAGTCGCCTGCAAGCTCAAATACCTGGTTCATTGTCTGATCCCAATACCATGCACATCCCAAGCCAAGCAAGCCAACTCTTTCAAAACTCCAAAAGCAATTGTCAGGACCACAATCGACTAGACTCAACAACAAACTTGTCAGATGGAAGTGTATTCAGTGGATGGTGGCAAATACCTGTATGAACCACTGGTTGCTGGGAGCAAAGCGTTCAGCCAACTCGATAACTCGACTTGCAAGCTCTGTCTTGTTGTGGGCATCATTGAGGGTTCGCATGTAACTTATCATATGCTCCACAATCACCTCTACATTGCTAGACTTGGTCATTTTGTACAAAAGATCCAAAGTCTTGCGCTTCAGCGTATCATCTGGATCCTGTGAATCATTCCAAACACAAGTTCAGTGTATGTGTCAATGAATCCAAAAGCAAGGAAGCAAATCAGATGAAGAGAGAAAAAAAGGATGCAAGATAGTCAAGCAAGACAAACCAATCGGGTATCACATACCTCAAGGCAATCAATGACAGCCAATTGATGCTGCTCTGCAAAGTCTGGATTTATCTTGATGACACGCCCCAATGCATCAATGCCCATGTACTTGTAATTGTGATTCTCACTCTGTTCCACACCAGCACTTGTTGGATGAAGCATAGTATATATACATCTGTTGCAATTAGCAGAATCCACCATACTATGTTGATTTGAAAAGTTTGAGGAGATCAAGAATATGTACATCTTAATTGCATAGAAGCAATCTTCCTCTACAAGACGATTGGGAAGGAACTACCTTCAAAAAGCGGGAGGTGATTTCAGCAGCCACCTCAAGAAGCCTCGGGCTTGCATGGATGGTGGTGATAGTGCAAATGCATTCATACAGGATGGCATTCCCTATGTTGGAAGCAGCGTCACTTCTCTTCAAAACTTCAGCCAGCACACTATACATATTCTCACTCGTGTGCTTCTCACCCGCCCCCAACAATGCCAGTATCTTCAGTATCTTGATCTGCAATCACCCAGAAACAAGCAATCAATAAGTATTTTGCATCATACATAGATCGATAACACACAAACCAACCATTCCTGACATGCATAGCTTACCAAGACTAAATCTTTGGCAAGTGGAGGAGTAATCTAAGCCAGTTGCCTTACAGATTCCAGACCAGGCCCAGGCAGCATTCAAAATCCAAAAGGGCCTCTACATTGGAGGCATTATTTATCGACCTGTGTACTAGAAAGATGTGAGTTTCCAGCTCTTGCTGAGCTAGCAATTGAGTACCTGGATGAAAGGTGCAGGAGTCCGATGGTAGTCAAAAAGCTTTGAAAGCCGATGCTCAACAACTTGCTTGAGAATGCTGACAAAGCTGGTAGTCAAGTTTCTGTAGGCGTTTGCATCAGCTGTCACAAGGTCAAAGAGTGCACATAATGCTGCACTCATCACACTTGGGTCCTTATCACATAGAATCTGCCTCACCCACATCCAGCATATCTTTTATGCACAAATAAAAGTCAAGAAGAAGAAGAAGAAGAAGAGCAACAGTAGAGAGCAAGCAACACTTTGCAGGTTTACAAAACCTGTTTTCAGAATGCACACAGCTTCCTCCAACTGGTTACAGACCCATAAATGGTGATCAAGAGAGATTGGTGAGATTTGCTTAGTACAACGCTCTGCCTCCCTGGCTAGTCATCACTTCAGATCATGGTATTTGTAGAAACACAACACACCTGTCGGAATTTAGGGATAAGATGAGAAACAGAGCTGGGTGAGCGCTGATGAAATCTGTGCAAAGCCATGACAGCCTTCTTCCTCACAAGCTCCCTGGGGTGTGCCAATAGTTCCACCACTTGAGGCAAGACAGCAGGAATGGTCTCTTCATTCAGAAGCTTGCACACGGCAGTGAGTGCCGCACAACACACAAGATAGTTATCTGACTTCAAATCCTTCTGGATTGTATTCACAATCAGGATGATCAGGTCATGATCCTCATTCAGGAAGAGAGTAACAGCTAAGTACCCACTCCTCTTCAGCAAAAGATTGTCGTCGTGTGTCATTTTGACAGCTTGAATGTAACCAAATGATGCATCATGACCCAACATCTCTACATACACAAGCCTGATTATGTACTCTTTCATCTTCTTGCGGGGCACATCTGGCTCCACAATTCTCCTCTTCAGCATTTCAATCTCTGCTGCAACAATCCGTTCCTCCTCTGCCTTGGACTTTGCCTCTCCAATCGACTTCACTAAATCCAGAAACTCCTTTGATGATCCCCATCCCCCTTGTGAGCTCATGGCAAGCTCCCTGCCAAATGTCTTCAGTTGCTCGAGTGTACCCTGCGTTCTGAATCCCACACACACCAAAAAACAAAACACCATGGCCATGATGTGTCAGATAAGAACAGAAACACCTTCCAGAGTTTTGTCACCCTGGTGTTCTCTTCTTCAGCATCTCACTTCTGCACCTCCACATCTCGCTTCTCTTGTCTAATCTCCTTTTCCTCTAGAACCCAACACATGTGAAGAAGAAATCTCCCATTTCCAAGTTTCATGAATCTACTACCCAGAGAGAGCGAGAGAGAGAGAGAAGGCAGAAAAACATGGGCAAAAAAGGAAACTCTTACTTAAATGCCTTCTTCACCATATCATTCGCCCACACTTCCATATCGCCCTCTGCACATTGCAACACCATCACCCAAGCTCTTACCGACGATCCTACACCCAAGCTCTCACCGATGATCCTAAACCATCTACACTACCCACACAATCCACAAAAGCGGAAAAGACAGCCACATCCTCAACACACACAAACCGGATTTCCTTTTCCCTCCCATCTCCTCCGCCTTCATCTTCCCTTGTCCCACAACACCCTCCACAAACTGGTCACACACACCAACAGAAAAACGCCCTCACCTCTTCCTCGCTCTCCTGCTTCAAAAATGCGACAGGGGATTCGGGGAGGGATTCTTCTTCAAGACCTCCAGCTTTCTTCTCCAGGATGTTGATACTCCCTGTACAAGCAGCTCATCCAAGAACATCCTTGCGGCTTACCTGCCATCGCCAAGCACTCGATACACTCGTGCACAAACAACAAGAAGCATGAATCTATACTACTACTACTACTACTCTTCTCTTCTGGTTTGGATCAGATCCATCCACGACGCAAGAGCGCACGTAGGTGCAGAGAGAAAAACCGGAGAGATAAACAGAAGAAGATGTGAGAGGAAACAAACCGATGATGAAGAAGAAAGAAACAGTCTAAATCACATCGCAACCTCGTAACCTAATTGTGCGAGCAAGCGACACAATGCTTGCTGCCCGTAAATCCCGCAAAGTGCAAGTTCTGTGATGAGACAAATAAAGAAGAGAGACGTACGAAAAGAGAAAAGAGAGACAGAAGACGGAGAGAGACACTGTATCATCCACGACGTTGTCGCGGGGAAGAACCAAAAGCCTTAGCTCTTCTCAAGACAATCAAGGGTTCCTTGCACTTCAAGCTTTTGCTTCTGGGTTGCACTCTCCAAAATCTGGGCTTTGAGGGCCTTTGATCTTCTCAAGACAATCAAAGACTTGCTTAGACTTGATAAGCTTTTGCTTCTTCCATGCACAGAACCAAGGACGGGACAAAAACTCCTCGCTTTGTGAACAGGACCTTATTAGGGTTCAAGGAATCCAGGAAGCATCAGGCTCCAAGAGTGAATGCAATCTTGCTTCCAGAGAGTTTGTTACTTACAGATGTGTAAGGCATGCAGTCTGTAATTGCCATATCCATCAAAGCAGTGCTCACAGGTTTTGCTTCAAGGAGGTTTTCCTTCTTGCAATCTTATGAAACCCCAAGACATGGATTTGTCTAGACGTAGTCTGTAGCTTGAAGCTGTGTATAGATTTAATTGTAACTCTGATCATCTACACTCACTGTTTGCAATGAAAATCTTGAATTCTACTACCCAATGTCATGATCAAGTTCTTCTTCTTCTTCTTATTCTTCTTCTTGCATCAAGAAATTCTGACAGAAACTCAAGACACGGATTTGTGTCGAGTTGGTGGCTTGAAGTTGTGGATAGATTTAATTTGTAAATCTGATTTTTACACATGCTGTTAAGGAGCTCATGAAGGGGCAGTGCAGAACTCTAATGGCAGCTACTCATTGCCATTCATGATGAATGTGGTGATGGTCTTCTGATACTTTTATGAGTTGACAATCTTCTCAAAGAAGTCTTGCTCCTCCTCTTCAATTGTGGAATGTTGAAAGTCCAAGAGTGGCTAATGACTTGCATGTCGCTGCTCCCTGAAATACAAAAGATCTGACACAAGTTCTAAAATCTCTTTTACTCGTGCAGGCCGATGAGCAGCAAATAGTTGAAGAATGTATTACAACAAGGTGTACCTGACATTTTACACTTGCACACCGGAGAATGTGACCAGGAGCTTGCAGTCAAGAAATGCAGCACAACCCAATACTGAAAACAGCTAAGATTCTTCTGCAGGCTCAAATTTTGTAAACCATCTGGTAAGTGAACAATCGATGCTTCAACTGTCGCTTGAGAATCACTTGAGAACAGCTCTACATCTTGGGTCTTCAATAGATCGTTTGTAAGAATCATGAATGCCATTGTTGGATAAACTTACATCAAGTATGGACTTACCCTAATTAGGTTTAGTATTTTTGTGAGGGGACGGAGTTCGAACTTGAGAGCTAGATATAAGATTGAAGAAGCTTGGCCTATTTTATTGTTGAAGCCATCGTGAAATGTGAAGTTTATTGAAATTGGGTTGAGGCAAGAACAACCCATCCAAGATGGAAAAGTCCTAAATGTAGAAGCACACCCAAAGCGAATGGAACCCAAGTGCTTAAAGGCCCAAAATATAGCAATCTTAAGGAGACTAAAAGAAAGGAATTCGGAGGGTTCATGTTACAATTAGAATTGAAATGGGGCATCACCATAAAAATTACCCCAAACCAAAGCAAATCAAATTTCTCAGTAGCATCTTGATTTATCAACCTTGTTGAAAGTCCCAACAAGGTTGAGTTGGAAAATTAGTTGATCGCCTTGAAGAGGTGAATTGCTCAACACAACACTTTGTATTTGTTGATGAGAACCTCATGCTCATTCATGATGCTCAAAGCCATAAAGTGGGCGGAGTTGCTTGTACAAGAGCTTAAGTTGCCAATGGTGGTGCATTTGTCATATGGTTCATAGTTCACACCCAATGCTTAGCGTTTTGGGGATTGTGTGTGTTTGACTCAAGTTAGAAAGGACTAATGGACTTATAGTGTCCAAACCAAGGGTATCGGAGGTGGTTTTGGGTATGGACTTCATAACTAGGAATGATTTGTTCATTGTTGAAAATGAATGTTTTGTATTTTTTTGATTAAGAAGATAGAGCACATGAAACACCTAGTATTGGTAGAGTTGCAATTCACTTTGAGGTCAATGTTTGGGACATTACAAATTTTATGATTGTAAATGGTTGTGGATGAAGTTGTACATAAGGATATTTCATGCAATGAACCTTCTAAGGTGTGCGACAGCTTGGGAACATTTATGAACATGATGTTGTGTGGAATTAAATTGATTCTTCAACTTATGTTGGTTGGAATTAGCGGTTGATTAGGAGTTCAAGTTCAAAAGATACCAAGTTGAATCCAATGTTGTTGGTCATGGAATATGTGATTGAACATTTTGACTTTCCTAAGTGGATGGATGCATTGAGTATTGGTGCAATAATCTTTCAAGACCCCACACAATCACCATTATTGGGTTGCATGCAAAAGAAACAAAAATCAAAGATCTAGCAATTTAGGTGGTGCATACTAGATTCTACATGCATGTCCAAATTTGGGTGAACTAGGTGAAACAATGTGTGATGTTGTCCTTGGATGGACGTCCATCACACACTACTAGGCAAGGTAATACTTTGGAACCTTCTTTGTCCCTTTTGTAAATGATGGTGGACATCTTTGAAAGTTGTGTTGTTGCACCAAGAATATGGGAAATCTAGATGTTGTCTTCATGATTCTTTAGTTCACTTCATTATATATGTTTAATTAGGTATGGAAGAATTGTTTTATATAGGGGATAAATTGATGCTAGTTTTAAAAACAAAATTTATTTGCTAGAAAATGATAAACATTAAAAATGTAACATGTTGAATTCATTGCAAAGTGGATACTCTTGGATGAACTTCATCAGTCAACAAGTTACATTAAATAAAATAGCTTAATCTGTTAATTCTAATGATAATGATTCATTGGAACTAGTGAGTACCCATTAATTGTTTCAACCAATTAATAACTCTTGTTGTTGTTCTGTCTGTGTACTCCAGCTATAAAATATTTTAGAATCTTTTGGTGCATTCAATCTTTTGCCTTCCAACATGTTATATTACTTTGCAAATTAACGATGTTTTTAGAGATCGAAAAAGAGGTTGGGGTTGAAAGAAGGCCCCCCCCCAAGGGATCATTTTGACGAATATTTCTATTATATAAGCAGAATTATGTTGAATAACCTCCACGTTTGGGTATTTGTAAAATGGGAATTAAAAGAATTAAAACTTGGAGTCAAAGAATCACAAGTTCCGGGTATTTGAAAAAAATTCAGAATCAAAGAACCGCTGTCGGTTCT
>Ga0209208_10013555_pt1 | contig 10162 bp, 10 predicted proteins | sample S1TSphfallax_3_FD_187694 | JGI IMG/M metagenome (GOLD analysis project Ga0209208, IMG submission 187694) | Host-associated microbial communities from peat moss isolated from Minnesota, USA - S1T2_Fd - Sphagnum fallax MG (SPAdes) (version 2) | ecosystem: Host-associated > Plants > Peat moss >... | reverse complement strand
CAATCCTGAAGAACTTACTTTCATTGGAAATGATAAACAGTGGATGTTTGAATATATTGCAGAAAATAAGCCAGCTTGGTTTTCAAATAGCTCGTTTGAAGGAGGCATTGTCAGGACGCCGACGTGTGCCAGTTCTGCGAACGAGCTCTTCATACAGCAGTTTCCTGGACCGTCTCTGAGAGCTGTTGCAAGTCTACTGCATTCACTGTATATAGTCACTGCATTCACATTTCAGCTTCTCCTGATCAATTCTGGGTGTTAATAAACATACACAGGCCATGAAATGATCAGTTTAGGGTTTTCTAGAAGCAGACCACCTTACTTTTACTTCCAATTGCCTCCTTCCTGTACGTGCTTTGTAAAATTCAAGGTTGTAAGTTTTGCTGCCAAGGTGGGAGTCTCTATGTACAGCATCATTGTTTGTAGGAAGTATGCATGTGTGTGTTACCAAATGTGATAGTTGGTTCTTTAAGAATCTTATCATCAAACTGGTGTCCTGTAGTCATTGCTATATTGTAGGGTATGTGGCAGCTTCAAGTCTGTAGCTCAGCAAAAATATCTGCTTATTTCTTTTTTCCATAATTTTTTCATTGCCTTTTTAGCACTCTTGCTTTACATGCACAAGGGAGTTACATTTTAGTTGGTCTGCTATTGGACTATGGTGAAGTGTCTGACAAAGATTGAATGTTTTTCTGTGGAGTAGGTAACCACTATAGTTGTGGCATGAAGCTTATACGGTGGGGTGCTTACCTTTTGCAATAGACAGTAGTGCTATTTGTTGACCTAATTCAAGCTCAACAGAGTAGATATTGATGTATTGCCAAGAGAACAAATTTGTCTGACGACCTTATGTCTGATGAGTTGCATTTAGGCATGTGGATGCTGGGTATGAGACTTGATGTTTGCAAAAACTCTGTAATGGGCTTTAAGTTCTTTGAGCTCAGATGGTAAGGGATTGTGGTCTTAGGACATGAAATTGTGGAGATGACATCAGAAGCCTTGTGAATCACCTAAAGCAGACTCAATACACAGCTAGGTTTTAGGTTTCTTCATAATTCGACTCATCAAGTGCACTTTGGCACTAGCACTCTTCTTACCTTTGGTACTTTTATTGGCCTTGTCTACCAAGGCAATGATATTGTATTTAGATTCATTATAGAGTATGGTAGCTTAATGGATTTTGTACCCTAGGTAGTAGGTCTATACTTATACAAGGATTTTTGAAAGTTGATATCTTGGCTTTTGGCTTGTGTTGAAACTGGAGATTAGTTATAGAGTTATGATATCTTGAAGCATTTTGATTTCTTTTAAAGGATTTTTTTGGAAGATTGTGTTTTTGCATGGTGAAATATTTGAATTTCCATAATTCTTCTTTTGCCTTAGAATACTTTCTAATGTAAATGGCAAGGCCACAATGTGACACACCACTTCTTGTGGTTATTAACTTCAAAATTCCCAATTTTCCATTGGTATGGTAAGATTTCCCTCCCACTTGAAATGTAGCAAAGAAGTTAGATTCCTAACCCAAGATTCATTAGTATAACTTGTTGAGATTTACTTATCTACTTTCAATTTTTAGAAATGACCTTTATGGTTTCAAACTATTTTGAGGTTTTGGGGATGATGACATCTTGTACTCGTAAAACTAAACTAATTTGTTGGAACATTATTTTGGTTCATGTTTAATAGCCCATAACTCAAGGTTTTTCAGCAGAATGCAATGTAGACATAGAAGAGTACGTATGAAAATTGGAGCAACAAAACAATTGGACTCTTGTCTTGCACTTTGGTTTATACATGATGATGAGAAGCTCTTCAACATCATAGGATGTAAGCTTTTTCTAAATTCAAGGTTTTTTAGCAAAATGCAATGTAGACATAGAAGAGTACCTATTAAATTAGAACAACAAAACAATTAGACTCTTGTCATGCACTTCAGTTTATACATGATAATGAGAAGCTCTTCAACATCATAGGGTGTAAGCTTTTTCTAAACTCAAGGTTTTTCAGCAGAATGCAATGTAGATGTAGAAGAGTATCTATTAAATTAGAGTGATGAAACAATTAGACTATTGTCATGCACTTTAGTTTATACATGATGATGAAAAGCTCTTCAACATCATAGGGTGCAAGCTTTTTCTAAATCAACATACATGATTAGATTGTCACTAAATAGGAAGTAAGTTTTTTTTATATCTACAGAGGAGACAAAATTGTCAGTAAACAATACTTCGAGTTTGTTGGCTCTGCCCATGTGGCATAGATTACGTATCTATGCATGATTTGGACTTGGGGATAAAATTTTGGCTCACTCATTGGCCAATGTGGAAATGACAAATGTTCACATAATGAAAATTTTCACATGGATGTAATTTTCCATGTTTGGGTGGACTTAACCATAAGTACATTAGGTTTTTAGGTAGTTAAACGTTGTAGGTTTTAATAACCATTACAGAAGCTGAAAGGATTCTGTTCTTCAACCAAGCTCTCTGCTATTGGAATTACAGGTCTGGCTTTTTGTTTTTCTTGGTTAAGGGTTTTTTATATCAGTTTTAAATACTACCACCCTCTGAATCTCCTTTTGCTTACACCTTTAACCAACCCCTTAAAAAGTCACTTGAGAGAATATTTCTCTTCTTTATTGCTTACATAGATCAAATCCCTATGAGATTTGATCAAGGGTATTATGTTGGTGATCTTCTGTACTCTATTGAGTTTAAAATGATGTGTTTAGTTGAGTGCCACGTTGCACATGACCTAGTTGAAATAGTAGCAGATAAACATGGGTTGTGATTCAAAAAAGTTGGGGAAATGGCATTCTAGTATTTCTGGTGGTTTTTGTGTTCATCCCATATCTGAATTGTTAGATTGATGACGGTGGAGCTAAAAGAATTTAAGTTGCTCTAGCCCAGTTTAAGGGAAGTGATTACGGTTGCTTTTTCTTCTCTCGCATTTTGAGATCGATTTGATGCAGTTGTTTTCTAGATTGGACGTTTGTTTCCAAGATGATCAACGTCTTGAAATGTATTGTGTGCAAGTTTAAGGGCAACATCTCTAAGATGGCGTTATACCATGGCGGGGGAGAATGACGTCGAGTTTGTGTCATATCGTGCAGCTTTGAGGGATTCGAGTCCAACTCCAGAGGATGCGGATTTGGAAGAAATGCTCATGGGACATCATAATATTTCTCAAGCCCCTTTCATAGACTTGGTTGTTTTCAAGAGGATTTGCATGACGCGCTTCAAGAGTTTGGTTGAGGGAATATAGATACTTCAATTCTTAGGTTTTATAGGTGTGAATCGAAAGAGTCTTGATGAGATCGATAGGATCTGCAAGAAAAGACGGGGTTGTGTGGTCTTCGCAAGGAAAGACAAGGTTGGCTACCACACATGATTTTGTACAATGGGAGAACAGAAATTTGATTGTGAAACTTATGGCTGGTGTGGTGAATGAATGTGTAGCAAGTGAGTTTGCTTGTACGTTTGAAGAGAAGTTGTTGCTTATAGGTGTTTTTAAATCAATTAGAACGGTTGGGCAACTAGATTTGGAGGCCTTTCACGCAAATCGAAGGAAGTGGATGTGAGTTATAAACCTTGTTTTTTTGACTTGACAAACCATTGGCCAAGTTTTGTGATTGAAGTTGATGTGTCAGAGTATGTGCTATGTTACATGCAGATGTCATCTATTGGCTCACCAACTATGATGTGAAACTTGCATAGTGATCTTGTTGAACTTCAACTAGATAGATGGACAAATTTTGGTAGAGTGGTGGGAGGAAGTTCCTAGGACATGATCAAGTTGATCCACTGCTAACTATAGTCACCGACCTAGAATGATGCAATTTATGACATTAGACACAAATGTTCAATATGATGGTCCTTTGTTTGAGATTTTGGCAAAGAACCTTTTTGACTTTCTACCTGCAACATTTTCGGAGGGCAATTTCTATTCACTCCTCATGACTTAAATGTGTTCATCAAAACCTATTGGTCATTAACTGGATAATGTTTGCAATGAGCGTGTCCCTACTTTGTTAGTGAGTAGTTAAATTCCTTTTTGGATCGTGTTTTCTAACATTTGTTGAATGGCACATGACATTTTCAAACAGATGATCATTCTTCACTACAAAACTAGCTAGTTTGTCTGTCGCCTTCTTCACCTCTTGATCAGAAGGTACAGGAGGAACTGCAAAAACACATTGGGATTACACCACAATATGTGAGGAAACCTTTTTTGCACAAAATCTTTTATAGTTACATGTTGTTCTGAAACTTGGCTACGGTTTGGTTGTGTTTGGTTGAGTTGCAGAAAGATTCATCAGGCCTGACTGCAGGAAATAGTGAGCTGAAGTTGCGACTGAAATCTATGGAGCAGCAAGCCCAGTTGCAGGATGGTATACCTGTTTGATTGTTATCTCTTGTAGATTTGGGCACTAGCAGCACTTGTTAGAAAAATCATATGTTAATGAGTCCATTCAGATGTGAGCAGATGATTAACTGTGGGTTTGATAAGATTAGCGTCCTTGGTGATATCTGCCTGAATAGGGGTTTTGTAATATAGTGTGCTGAATTTGATGAGTGGAATGCAGCTTTAAATGATGCACTATGAGAAGAGGTGCGGTGTTTGCATGAGGCAACAGCAGTGGCCAGGACTTCTAGCATCTGCCAAACCAACCTCTTAATTCACAGTAGCTTGAACAACTGCAACAGGCACAGACAGGGCTTGATAACCAGCAGCAAGTTCACTAAGAGTTTTTGCAACAAGACACTCTCCATCTCTCTAGCAGCTTTATTAAGCCAGAAGGACCACATAATGGAGTGAAACATACAAGCAGTGCTTCATTTTAAATAGCAGGCCTTGATGAGGACGAAAACTTTGGATTAAATGGGCTTAAATGTTCCATCAATATGCAACTGCCCATATTACATGTTCCAGTTGTGCAACTTTTCCAGAGGAGAATTCTCTTGTGCATAGCAACTGTTCATGTCACAATTTTTTGAAGTATATGCACATAAATCTTCAGAGCAGAGGCAACAGATGTTGGCTTCGTTTGATGCCGCTCTTTCACAAACATGATGCCTGACTAAATAGTTTCCATTCAGAGTTCAAAGAAACTGGCAGTATCAACTTGTCTACATTGGTTAGATAACTTAGATTAGTCTAAGTAGGTACAAAGGTGACATCCTAGTGACCCCATCAGCAGAAACCCAGAGTGTAAATCTGGTTATGAAAAACTCCACTCTTTAGGTAGAGTAGTAATCTAATTGCTGCCTTGTAGTTTCCAGATCTTGAGCTAAAAGATCACTGGGTGATATCCCAGACATTGAGTTGTTAGGAGAACCTTGTTAACCAGGGTGGATGGTAACCTGTTTCCATAATCACAATTCTATGTCTACTGTGCTGCAGCTGACAAGGAAACTGGTGACAGAGGTGGCTGAGGTGCTATCTTCTGCACCGCCTGGGATTGTCCATGCCCACCAACAGTATTCCTCCTACCTACAGAGGTAGATACACTGGTTCCTTAACCAGAAGAAAAAGTTGGGAGTGCCCTAATGGAGAAGGTGGGGAATGAGGTTGAAGGGCAAACAAGGTTTAGCAGTTCCCAGGAGGAGGCCTACCGATCCTGAGGGGAAGTGGGACCTGACCCACCTGCAGAGGCAAGCCTAGACATGTCATTGTTGTTGGCATGCACATAGTTCAGAGGGGCTGCAGATCATGTGCGATCCTGCTTCATTTCCTTTGCTGGGAAACATTTAAGCCATTTGTTCCTGAGGGCTTGGTAGTTCCTGGCTGTGGTATTGCACTGCCAGGCGAAAGACGACGATTGGGTTGTGGTCCATTTCCGCCAACACTGGTGTGAGATACACCATTCACCTTCTTGGAGCTGAGAGGGACCTTCAGTGGACTGGGCTTCAACGCAAAAAGTGTCTGTTTTTCATTCATCATTTGCTCTTGGATTTTCTTATGATCCTGTTGTCAAACCAATTTTTTTCCAAATGTTCAATAAGGCAACTTGCTGCCACATATCATCTCACACTGCAGGCAGGCACCGCCTTACCTCATAGATGTAAATGGATCTACACTATTCTGGGTACATGACGTGCTGAAGAGAATTAGCAATGATCTTAGATTTGGAAGTGGTGAGGTGTTTCACACATACTCTGAGTCGACGCTTCTCCTCATCCTTTTCTTGGCGCAAGAAGTTGTATTCATCCAGCATGGCAAGCAGTCTCACCTGCATTGAGTATTCAATGCGAGATTAGCAGATATCCAGTTTTTTTGAAGGCACTGTTGTCAACACCATGCAGAAAACAAAGTGAAATTTCTGCGGCTCTTAGAAAACATGGCCAGAAACACACAGGAATGTACCCCATCAAACAGGAAGGGAATGCCATTTTCCTCCTCCCAAGCTCTGGTCCTCAAAGTTAATGACTCCACAAGAGCTGTAGAACACAATGAACATTACACCATAAAATCAGGAATAACATGATTTGTTAAGATTCAACAAAACAAACTAGGATCTACATACAAACTATAATCACTAGCTTTTCTGAATAGGTGAGGCTCTCTGTCCAATTTACTGCTGAAAACCCACAACTTGAAAGCATTGTTCAGCATTCTTGTGATAGACATACTTGGTATGTCAGCCCATACCAGGAAGTTTATTAATTGCTGCCCGGGCTCGTTCTGCACGTTTCAGATTCAGATGAGCTCCTTTGCTGGAAAACCTATTTTCATCCTGCATCCAATTCAATGTCACAACTTGGAACCATATAGACAAAGCTTCATCAGCAAGAAACTGCCCAGTATTCACCATGACAAAAATATCTATGAGAATGCAAAATAATACAGCAGCTAGTCTCAAGATAACAATGTCCTTCTGAGCTGGTGCTTCACAAGTTTCTAAACAATGTGACCAGGTATCAAACCTTGTTATAATCCTCAAGCCATCCCTCCTCTTCACATGCGCACATCCACTTTTCCATCTTGTCAAGAATCTCCTTCCTCCTGGATGCTTCTTGCTTGACTTGAGTTATCTGCTCTTCCAACTTGCTCAGAAGGTCTGATGGGTCTTCCTCTCCTGTGGTCAATAAGATTTGATAAGTTTGAATGCCAATTTCAACAGATGCAAATGAGCAGAGGAATTTGGAATATTACCAAATGTTTTTTTTCCTGATAATCACAATATCTCATAGTCACCTGAATCAATCAAGGCAATGAGTTCGCCTTCCATGGTATTGGCATTGGGTTCTATGTGTGCAAATCTGCAGATTTCCTCCAACTCCATTCGCCTTTTCAACACAATTTCTTTCATTTTGCTGGCCTTCAATGAGTCAAGTCTTGCAACTTCTACTTCCACCTATGTCAACCAATTGTGCAACACCAATTGTCAAAGCTAGCACATTCTATCCTGAAGTGGAGTTCCATGGAAGAAAGTAGAGAAACCTGCAAGTGGAAGAGGAAGAGAGAATGAGCATGTACCTGATCAATGATATCTAAGGTAAGGGAACTGGGTGCAGATACATCCTCTTCAGTTGCTGCAATGTTGCAAGTTATGTGTTGAAACAACTCCTGTTCTTCAGATGGGGTGTCCATCAGGTTCCACAGTTCAATGAGAGATGTCCCAAGGTCTTGCAGCTGTGCACAAGACCCTGTGTCAGAAAATCATCCAACAATAGCCAGAGATGGCCAAACAATGGATCTCAGAGTTAGGATAGATCTGCACCTTCTGCAGGCGAAGCTTTTTTTCCTCACGCAAGGAATGGATGGTCTTGGCTAGACGAGCAATTGTGTCATTGCTAATACTCTTGGGATGTCCTCCATCTGAGTCAACCAAGCTAGGATGAACACCAGCAATAATCTGGACAAAATCCATTCCCAAAGTTGCACACAATTGATGTGCCACATTCATGTACTCAAACACTCTGTGCAAGCGGTCACCCTGCCAAAACCCAAGCTCAGATTTCAACAACAGTAAAACAAATGAAACTGTTGCACTTGCTGCCATTGATTGTTTCCTTAAACATATCTATGAGATTGCATAGAAGATCTTCACAACAACACTTTGAAAGGTAACACATCAATGATTGTGGTCATAACCTTATGAGAGTCACTCACAAAGTGTCAGACCATCACCTTCATCATGAATGAATTGTTGCCATGACTACCCACTGACTTCCTCAACTCCCAATGGTAGGTGTGTACATAAGTACATAATAATCAGCCCAAAACTTGAGGCAAAAACCATCATACAAACATCCGCATCCTGAATTTCTGTCACAATTCTGGAAGCAAGGGGAAGACTCAGTTGTGATGTTGGCTAGCGCCCAAGAGACATAGCTAATGAAAAACAGTCATTTGAGCTGCAGCAAGGTTTAAACATACAGAAAAATGTGGCTCACCCTTTCCTTTTGGAGTGCTTGAAGCTGAACATTATAGTCCTCAAGTCTTTTTAAAGACAGATCCTGATCACCCAGATAAAAATCTGCAGCTGGAGGTGTTGCAATTTCCCGACAGATGCTTGCAATATGTGTCTTTGCCTCCAAAAACTGCTTAGCCCGATCCTCCTTCCTTTGTCGCAACGCTTCCAATTGGGGCCTAATAGTAGCCAACTGCTCTCTCAAAGATCCTGTGCGCTTCGTCTGCTGCGATTTCAATTTGCCTCACACTGAGTTTCCAATTGAAGCAAGAAAGAGGTCTATAGTCTACCCAACATGGAGAATGAAATCAACAACACTGCGAGTTTTATTCTGTGAGTTTTTCCTGGTATGGACATTATTGCATAGGTGTGAAGCTGTGGGTGCGGCAGGCAAGTCCGTGAGACTAACTCGTGAAACTGCAGGATCTCCAAGGGCAGAGAAAAGTGCTGCCAATTCAGCTTCGGAATTAGCAAGATCTTGATGCAGCTGTGCACGGGCATGGCTGGCACGCTCCACCTTTCGCCTGTAGACCTCCAGACACTCCTGCTCCAGCTGCAACAGCATCTTGTCTCTCTCTGAATCATTCTCCCCCACCTCGTCCCATATTTGCTGCATTTGCAAAACCCACAAAACACCATGTGCATTGCATAAGCCCATGTGCTTTGCATATAGCTCCAGAGCGTTCCAAGTCGATCCTTGGTCAGAGAAGAAAGTACCCAAATGGGCACAAAGAAGTTCTGATACACGAATAGAGAGACAAACCTGCAACTCACGAAGTAGGGACCCGCATGTGTTTTCCACATGCTGCTGCTGTCCCATAGACTTGGTGTCCCAACTCTCGTCCACCTGCATTCTCACAACCTTAGACAAAACTCCCAATGTCAACAATGGCAACGAGGTGAAGTGAAGAAGAAGAGAAGTGCACAAGTGAGATGCTCTAACAAGACCAATGGTACCCCCCACCCCCTCCCAAAAAAAAAAAACAGGCAAAGCTCCTCGAATCTCTCTACACCAAAAAACCGCGCTTCTCCTTGTCTGATGAGACTTGTCTTCTGAGGCACAAGAGGCTGCCCCTCTGCCAAAGCGCAGATGGAGAAAAGAACCCCCAAATCTGAAGGGGGGAACACAAGGAAGGAAACGCGAGGAGAGAGAGAGAGAGAGAGAGACGATGTGAGAGGACAAAACGATAGGCCACTTTTTCATGTCTCAGTTTCCTCCACTACAGGTCTGCCACATCATCAGCCTCTGGCCAGTGACCTCTGGGTTTAGAAGTCGTCCGACAGGCGACTTTTTTTCTGTCATCTCAGTTTGCACCACGGAAGCCATACCACGTCAGCTTCATGTCCAGCCTCATGTCTAAAGGTTTCGGTTTCACACCAGGTTGGTGTTGAAAACTAGTGTTTTGGGTTAATTAATTCGAGCGGTGGTGACTCACTGCGCAGTGTTTTTTTTTAAATTAATTTATTTAAATTAAAGTTTATTTATTTATTTATTTAAAATTTAAAATTTTACTTTGACAAATTTTGTAGTATTTTTTTTACCCAAAAAAATGGGAAAATCTTGTTTTTCTATTGTAATGAAGTGGGAATGGTCCATAATTTTTTTTCTTTTTGGGAAATTTCATGATTATTGCAATCACACCTAAAAATTTAAAATTTAAAATAAAAAATCACACCTAATAGTAACTCAATGTTAGGAGGTGCAAATTGAGTAAGATTCACACCAAGAAAGTTAACTACCAT
>Ga0209208_10013553_pt1 | contig 10163 bp, 13 predicted proteins | sample S1TSphfallax_3_FD_187694 | JGI IMG/M metagenome (GOLD analysis project Ga0209208, IMG submission 187694) | Host-associated microbial communities from peat moss isolated from Minnesota, USA - S1T2_Fd - Sphagnum fallax MG (SPAdes) (version 2) | ecosystem: Host-associated > Plants > Peat moss >... | reverse complement strand
AGTGAAAAATACCATTCAGCAAGCAATTTCAAAGATTTCGCGAGAAAAAATTGATGGAAGTAGGCAGATGACGATTTTTGATTTTGGATTTACACGATCACAATAAACATTTCCGTATATGTTGATCCGCATTTTTAGCCCTACAGAATGCGGACTTAATCGAATGACTACTGTATATTTGCGCTTACATCTTATTTAATGCAAGTAAATTCCACGTTGTTTAGAAAGATTGTGCAAAAACAAATTCAAGCTCAAAATCTTTCTAATTGTTCTCAAAATATAGTAAAAATAACTATTCAAAACCTTTAGAAGGGTTCTTCTAAAGCTTAAGGAGCCATCAAAATTTACCCCCCAAAAAACAGACAATTGGACCTTTTTTTGAATCAGTCAGCCTTTTAAAATTGGAAACTCTTTTTTATGGGGGCAGAAGTTAGGGCAGAAAAAGAATAAATATCACGCCCTGGACAGCCTAGAATGTTGGCAAAACTTAAAATAATATGTCGAAAACTTTATGTCAAAAAAGTTCAAGATTCATTACAGGTAGCTGGGTGGGGGAGGAGGAAAGTAGCTGGTCAAACAGTTAGTGAACCCCAAATTGGAACTCTTATTACAACCTTTTGCTTGCAAAGATATTTTGAACTTTTGGGAAAATACTTTTGTGGACTGGAGATAAAAGCCCGTCCAGCAGTTGAGTGCAGTAGGTGTTATGTAATGCAAATACTAAACCCTGAGTTAGTATGAGGTAACCGAATTGGGCCAGGGTGAACCAGCACCGACACCTTCTTGAGTCGGCCTTTCAGTGACCAAATTCAACGCCAGAAATGTCAAATTTGGACTCCTGAGACCTTGTTTTAGTCATAGGATGGGATCGAACCATGGTTAGAAGCAAACTAAGAAAATTCAGGATTTTTACCATGGTACCAATGTGGGTGCGGGTTTGCCCAAGGCATTGTGGGTATTCCAAAGTCAGAGGACCTATCAAGAACCAGCAATCCAGGTCCCCAAACATATTTTCAACTTTCCATAGGTGCCAAGACACGACTAATGGAGTCAACCAGTGTTGGAGGGTTCTTGATATTTTTTCATAAACGTCAGGTAGGTTATTTTTTGAAAAAAACTTGAGTTGGTTAGGTTATTAATATTGTGAGGGTACTGATGATCAGTTCTGCATAAGGGTAGGTTATCAAATAATCATTTGATAACCATCACTTATCCTGCCTGTTATTAGCTGATTATAAGGGTTTTAATTTAATTTAAATATTTTTTTCTCTTTTTTTGGATTTCTATCATAAAAACATTAACCGTTTTAGGATTGATAACCTACCTGAATGATAACCAGGTCATGCAGGTTGGTTATTAAATGATTGTAAGACAATCAAGAACTGACTGGTAAGGTATTAATAATGAGATTGATAACCTTATTGATATCGGGGTCAAAACTCAATAGCCGGCCAACAGTGGAGTCAACACATTCCCATGTTTGACTGTCCATACAGTTGTATTGACTGTCCCTTAGTAACTTAGGGTATGGCATGAATGAAATAAAGAAGATTCTAGATTCTGAGTGTAGGATTATAGCAAAGGGAGATTCTAATTAACGTCCAAAACTCGACTCATGCAATGCCAGGAAATTTTTTTATTGGGAGTTTCAGTCAAATGGGTCTTTCTGGTCCCTGCCGGGTCTTGCTGGTTTTGATGTGCTGGGCTTCTTTATGCCCTCACTCCTTTGGGTAAACCAGCTCCCAAACAAGTTGGTACCATGGTAAAAATTCCAAAAATCCATTTAAGTTATTTTTTAATATTACAAATATCCCATTCTTAAACTAAATCAGGGTGTCTGAGTTAAAATCTAACATTTTTTGGGTTTAATATGGCCTGCCAGAGGTCTCACTCAAAAAGGTGAAGAAACCACCATGCGTACCGGTTCACCCTGGCCCTCAAATATGTTTCACTAGTCTTTCTTCTCTTCCTGGAGAAAATAAAACTCTTTATGCCCTGTCTAGAAGACAGGGCAGAAAGATTCAAAGACTGTCCTCAACTAGAAAGTAAGGGAGAAGACGAGTGGTAGACTGCTAGTATCAGCCATAAAATGTTCAACACTATTGCTGAATAATACTTTCAGGGAACTTCTAGAACCCCACCCATTAATAGCCAAAGTGAATGGCGAGCGTCAATCAACATCCAGCAGTGCACCATGAAGGATGGATGGAAGATAGGTAGACAACGAAGACTTTCCATTGGGTTCCAGTTCACTGCTAGACAATGGTGGTTAGCTCAATATATTTCTGTTTTCGCTAACCCCCTACTTACAATCCACTAGCCCTTACTTAAGGTCAGTTGACACTTGCAGGTAAGGACAATGATAAACTAGCAGTTTACAAACATTGTTCACATATTGTAAGTAGATGACATGTCCTGGTGATGTGGCATGCTATCTATAAGATACCAACAATGGATATAACCAAATGGTAAGGTATCATTCCATCAATAAAATCTTATGATTATGTACACTTTAAAGCTTATAACTTGTGATAGTTTACGAATCTTAATTATAGGGTGCTTACTTACTAATCTACAACCTAGATAATAGTCCCTTGCCATTTTCCCTCCTTTTCCTACCTCTCTTCAAACTTTTCTTGAGACTTTTTTTCCCTTTTTGCCTCTCATCTCCCTTTCCTACTTTTGTTTCTTTCCTACCTCTTCTTCCCCCCTTCTTCTACCTCTCTTCTTCCTCTTCTACTTCTTTCCTAGACTTTTTTTCCCTTTTTGCCTCTCATCTCCCTTTCCTACTTTTGTTTCTTTCCTACCTCTTCTTCCCCCCTTCTTCTACCTCTCTTCTTCCTCTTCTACTTCTTTCCTAGACTTTTTTTTTTGTTCCTGCACACACCATAAGAATCTAGAATCATGGAACTTGGTGGGAACAATTCAATGTCATCATTGCAATAACAATAAAATGCAAGGATAGACGAGGAGAAGAAGGGGAAGGGGAGGTTGGATAATACTTTGTGTAGTAGCAAGGGAAGGAGTTACAATCCAATTTGGGGCAACCACAACATCATTTGGAACAATTGAATCTTTTGCAATGTAATTTGGAATAGCCACCTCATCAATTGGAGCAATTGCAACTTTAGCAATTGGTGGAAGTTTAGATGTTGGGGTAGTTGTACCTTCCCACCCAAAGACAAGGTAATTTGGATCATGTTGAAAGCTTGGCACCCTAGCAATTCCTAATGGTTTTGCAAAGCATCCATGTCTACTTCATCATTAGTGCAGTAATTGTCATGTGCAAGATTTGATTTTTTTCTGTACCAAAAAAGTAGTAGCCCCTCCACCACCACCACCATATGGAGAAGAGGGAGGTTGACCAGGAATAGTTTGCCGAAATGTGTCTATGTGCATCTATAATTGTTCTTAAATCGTTAACAACTTTTGCAAGACATCGCAGTTCTTTCCAAAGTGAACCAAATAAAAACAAAGGTGGCACCTAGAGATCATGGCAATTGTAAGCTTCCATTTGTTTATTGCCTTCTACTTACAATATGTGTGTTTTGTTTCACAAAAAATCTTGACCTGGTTATGGTTATATCTTTCCAGCCACATTGAAATATTAAACACATTTTATGCAACATGCAATCCCTAGTTGTGGTTTCTATGCGATCAAAATACATGATTCGAATGCAAGTTTAACGTTTAAGGTTTACTTGGGATTTTAAACCCTAAACTTGTATGCAATACCTAGAAGTTAAAAGGAAAAATTATGGCATGAAATTATTTTCTCAATGCAATTGTTTTTATTTGGATCCTTGGCCATCGATTGCCAACTTCAATGGCAGGACCTTGCCTCAAGCTAACTTAGGTGTCCCCAAGTTTCCAACATTTTTTTGGCAAGTCCAAGGGGGTCTCATAAAAAAACCCTTAACCTTTGTTTTGTCAAAAGACTTAAACTAGCTTAATTGACAAAACCTTCATTTGGGAGGCAATTATTCCATCTTTCCCTTTATGAGGAATTCAAGTCAAGTCTAATCTTGACCTAAGTTGTTTGACATGACTCCTTTCCCAACCTTGCACCTTGATCACAACAATCAAACCTAACTAAGGGTATGCCTATCAAGGTACAAGAAGCAACGTTTAGGCTTTGCAAAAACCTAAATCCTAAGCTATGCGATTATAGTATGCGAATAAGGTCATGACTTCTCGCATTGGCAGCCACTACCAAACAACCCTTTGGGATGCACTTTAAGCATGTGTGTGTCCTTATAAGCTCACCTTGCTTGCCTCCTCTTTTGGGGCCAAGGTTTTTCTTAGCCTTAATGTGGGAGTCTAATTTTGATTTGGGCTTACACAAAAAAGTTCCATTTGTCCATCCCACTTGATAACTCTTTTAGTAATACTCATTATGTTCATGATGCAATCTCTTAAAAGTTTTTAGCCTTTATTTCACTTACAACTTAATGTGGTACATTTGTGTAATTCCATGCCCCACTAAGAGAAAGGTGATGTCTTCATCACATTTTATGTTTTTTTTGTTTTTTTGCTGATCTATTGTGGAATTCTTCTATGGCTTCTTGGGCATGTTCCATATCCGACTCATTCATCCAATATGCCTCTATTGGATGGTATCCTTTCCATTTAACCAAGTATTCTTGTTTTCACCCCCTTAGTTGCTTTGACTTGAGCACAACCTCCACTTCAAATTCTAGTTCATTATGAATGAGGTCAACTGGAGGCCTTGAGTTATGCTCTCAATTATGCCTTCAAGCATCATAGGAAATCGATTTCGAAAACAAAACATGAAATATGGAATGAACTTTAAGATTTTTTAGTAATTCTAATTTGTAAGTGTCGATAAATTTCTTTTCCAACACTTTGAATGGACCCACATATGGGCCCAAAAACTAATGGCTTAGACCTTTTGGCAACCAAATTTTTTTTATGTTCAACCACATTTCATAACCTTTTTCAAAATTCACCTCTCGTTGGGACTTGTCCACAAAATCCTTGTATCGTTTATGTGCCTTTTCAAGATTAACCTTAGTCATCTCCCATAAGCATCGCCTCTTTTCATCAAGTTGTGTGACCATTGGCACTTCCTCACTTACATCACTTGAGACTTGCCCATGTGTAGCCCAAGTTGTAGGCACAATTGGTGATTTACCCGTCACCATTTGAAAGGGGGTGGTCCTTGTTACCGAATGCTCTGAATTGTTGTAACAAAACTTGGCCAATTCCAAATGGTCCACCTAGTCTTGTTGATCCGCTACCACATAATTTTTTAAAAAAATGTTGGATAACCAAGTTCACTCTCTCGGTTTGTCCATCTGTTTGGGGTTGAAATGAAGTGTTCATCTTGATTTCCAACCCCATGTGCTTCCATAGGGCTCACCAACACTTACTTCTGAACTTTGGGTCTCAATCGAACACAATGTCCTTAGGGAGGCCATGATGCTTGAACACGTGCGTGAAGAATAACCTACCCGTCTCTTGGGCCATGGCACTTTCCTTGGTGGGCATGAAGTGTGCCATCTTGTTAAATCGATCCACCACCACCATGATCACATCAAATCCCTTAATGGTGGAAAACTCACCGTGAAATCCATGCACACACCTTCCCATGGCCCTTCACGAATTGGTAATGGTCGCAACAATCCTACTTATTTCTTATTGAATGTTTGATTTTGTTGGCAAATCAAGCAAGTCTTCACATATTCCTCTACATCATCTTTCAAATTAGGCCATTAGTAGGACTTCTTGAAGAATATTGTGGTGTGCTTTGCACCACCATGGCCCACAAGTGGCCCATCATGGGACTCTTTCAAGAGCACATCCCTAAGCCTCCTTTTTAGAATATAGAGCTGATTTTGTTTATACCACAATAGTCCATCTCGTAAGTGGAAACATGATTTGATTCCTTTTTGAATGTTTTATTTTATTTCCTTGGCCAACCCATCACGACGGCTCACTATTCAAACTTCCTTTTGAAGCTTTGTTTCCCCCACGTACACCACTTTAAGTTGGTGTTTTCAACTTATCACATCGAGCACCACATTTTCCTTCTTGGGCTTATGTCAAATGTCCACATTGAATAAGGCTAATGTGTCTTGCCATCTCACTTGTTTTGTTGACAACTTTGGTTGAGTGGCAAAGTATTTCAAGGTGACATTGTTGGTCCACACCACCACATCTTTGGAACCTATGTAATGGCCCCAAGTCTTGAGACGATGTATCACGGCCCGCATTTCCTTTTCATGTGTTGGCCACTTTCACTTCGTTTCACTCAATTTTTTATTTTCAAATGCCACCAGCCTTCCATCTTACACTAGGACTCCTCCAATCGCAAAGTGAAAAACATCAGAGTGGATTTTAAAATCTTTATCAAAGTTAGGTAACTTCAACACATGGGTTTTACCAAAATGCCTTTCAAGGTTTCAAAAGCTTGATTGAACGTTTCATCCCATTCATAAGTTCTGGATGACTTCTTCAAAAGGTTTATCAAAGGGGTAGTTATTTTCACAAAGTTCTTAATGAACTTGTGATAATAGGAGGTTAATCCTAAAAATGATCTTAAGGCCGAAACCAACCTAGGTGGTTCGTAATCCAAAATTGTCTTCACCTTGTGGTTATCCATCTTCAAGTGTTCTTAAGTGATCTTATGTCCAAGGAAATCCACTTTTGTCACCCCAAATTTGCATTTCTCAAACTTAACATACAACTTATTTTCTCTCAACCTTTAGAGCACCTTCTGGAGATGCTCCACATGTTCCTCCATAGAATTATAGACCAAAATGTCGTCTATGTATACGACCACAAAATCATCAAGCCAATTTCGAAAAATGTAGTTGATGAAGGTGCAAAATTTGGTGGGTGCATTAATGAATCCAAAAGGCATCACCAAGAACTCGTATGAATCATATCTTATGCGACAAGCAATCTTTTCTTTATCCCCTTCTGTAATTCGAATTTGGTAATATTCGAAATGTAAGTCAATCCTATTAAACATTTTAACTCCCAAAAGTCGATCAAACAAATCATCAATTCGAGGTAATGGGTATTGATTCTTCACTATCACCTTGTTGAGGGCTTTATAATCCACACACATCCTCAATGTCCCGTCCTTCTTGTGAATAAAGAAGATGGGTGCGCCATATGGTGACTTACTAGGTTTGATGTATCCCTTTGCGAAGAGTTCTTCAAGTTGAACCTTAAGTTCTTTCAACTCCTCATGACCCATTCAATATTTGGCCTTGGCAGGAAATGAAAGTCTTGACATCATTTCGATTACATGGTCAATTTGTCTTTTTGGGGGTAATTAATCAGGCAATTTTTTGGCCATCACGTCCAAGAATTCATCCAAGACTTATTTAATGCAATTGGGTGATTTCACCAAGTTGGTAGCTTCCCTTGGTTCAAACTCATCCAACACACACAACATGCCATAATCTCCCATGCATTTTTTTTCCAAAGTTTTTCCTAATATCAAATGGATGGTCAATCCACCCACACTAAACATTTCATGTGCCTTCACCCAAACGACCGCATTCTTGGATGGGATTCTAACTAACCTATTATGCCCTTCTATGAGCACATTGTTATGGGTGATGAATTCCATTCCCAAAATGCATTCCATTCCCCCTAAAGTCGAAGCTAACAAATCCACCTTTCCTCTCCAATTCCTTAGTTAAAGAGGCACGTCTCTTGCTTGCAATGTGGTGGGATGGGGAATCCCATCCACAAAGTGCACTTCAATAGGTGCCTTGAGCTCCCCTAACTAAAGCTCCATCCTTTCGGCACTTTTTTAGGTTATGAAGTTATAGGAAGCCCTTGTGTCTAAAGACAACACCTTTCGCTTAGAAACCTTCCCTTTTAAGAAAATAAGGCGATTATATTCATTTTGGGCTAGGTTAGAGGTAAAGGCAATTACTTTAGAACCCCCATTCCCTAGTTTGGGTTTGGGGCAATTTTTGGAGTAATGTCCCATTTCATTGCAATTGAAACACACTCCCTTGGGCTTCCCACTAACATCCCCTTTAGGTTGGCCCCTTTTTAAAGGAGCCCCCTTTTTGACGAATTTTCCTTTGGATTTGAAACCTAAGCCTTGAAATTATTTGGGTTTTTCCCCTTTTGAAGTATCTTGCCTTTGATTCCATTCCTTTTCATAATGTGCCTTTTTGTGAAAAAACTTGTTATCCTTCTTGAACCTGGACTTTTCACCCCATCCCACATCCGAAAAGCCTTCCACTTTCATGATGGCCTTTGATAATGAAGCAGGTTAATTCTCCTCAAACTTATGCTTGGCCCAAGTCAAACACCATCACGAAATGACACACGCGGTCTAATTCATGCATATGCCAGATCTCAAACATGAGTTTAGAATACACCTTCACATATTGGCATAAGTTGTCATTTGTTGCATTCACAAGGTCATGGAACTTGCATCTTGACACGTAGTCAAAATAATTTGGAATGAATTCTAAGTCAATGTGTTCCTTGAAAAATTCACATGTGTAACCATAGGTCTTCCCTTCCTTTTGCCTCATTGACCTCCACCATGTGGAAGCATAGCCCTTCAAATAGGATTGGGCAAGTTCCAAGGCTGAATGTTACCCAATTTTGGCAACACACGAAAGTAGTCCTCCATTTCCACAAACCAAGCATCCACAACCTTTCAATTTCGAATTTCGTCAAAATTCCCAAGTTTAACGAGCTTGAATCATACACCTTTCGAAAATCCTCTTTTGAAGGTCGTAACCAATTCAGTGAAATTGAACCTATTCATTTTAAGTAAAACTTCCAATTGTTTTGTGGTGGAAAATATTGTGATTGGCTACTGCTCTTCATTTCCATGGTCATCGTGGCTATCACAATCTTCTTGTTCCTCCTCCTTAATGGCCTCAAATGGAACATTTAAGTTTTAGGTGGGTTCTTCCACCATGGTTTCTTGCATTAGCTTACAGGTCTTCTTCAGTGCCATTGGAACTCCCCAATAGGTGGATCAAGCTATACTAGAGCTCTAATACCATGTGACACACCCCCAAGCTCCTTGATGGATTCAACTATGGGTCCAAAGGTGGAAACAACGGAAGGAAAAGGAATTAGCATGCGCTCCTTGGTTCATAACATTTCGGGGGTAGAAGGGCGTGCTAGAACTCCAAGATGGGACTAGGACGAATGACAAATGGTTCAATTATTCACGTGGACCTACACAAACTAAACAACAAGTTGGTTAATGCATAATTAGAGCATTTTTTATGTATGAATGAACCACGGGCAAACAAAAACTTAAAAGACTCACCATGGCCCAAACTTGGGGGAAGCCACCACCTTTCCCCTTATAATATTCTTTTTGCATGGCCACAAGGCCAACAATTAAATGTCATTTTGCCTTGGGACTCCCAAGTGGGACTCCCAAAATTCTCAAAATTAGGACCCCTACGACTTTGGAGGTCCATAACTTTGTGTGCAAAGTTTCGATTGAGGTGGGGTTTCAAGCAAAGTTGTAGCCCTCGTTGAAATTTTTCCAAAGGTATATGGCACGCCACCTACACACAAGGAAGTCAAAGTAATTGTCGACTTTTAGTGGTCGGGAGTCAAAATGGCAATTAAACCACTAAACCTTAAAGCCTAAACCCCTTCAAAGTGGCAATTTGATTTCCGACCTTTCTTTTAACAATAACTTGTGTTTTAATTACCCAAATGGGTCATGTGATCCCATTTTAGACATTTACAGTCCAAGAGCTTTTTAATGATATTAGAAACTCTTCAATCTAATGGGTTTTGATCCCTATAATTACTTCATGAAAATTTGAGAATCCATGGAGACTACAACTCCCAAAGTGGGAGCTCACTTGGGAGTGCGGAGGTTCATTCCCTCACACTCTCACACTCTCCCACACTCCCACACTCCAAGGAGCATGAAATGTGACTCCCGGGCTTCACTCTTGCCTGCATCTTCAAAAGTGTCGCAACCCTAACTTGGCCAAGTGTGGGGGTGAAGCCCAACACTTGGAAAAGTTGGGGATTTGGAGTCCTCCGGGACTCTCGAATGTTCAGAGCTCGACAGCAGGACCCAAAACACCTCGCATTGGGGTGTTCTTGGTGTCATTGGAAAGGTCTTGAAGCGTAGATATCGAAAATGCCCTCGCCTTGGGCATTTGGACATCTGTCGC
>Ga0209208_10013552_pt1 | contig 10164 bp, 2 predicted proteins | sample S1TSphfallax_3_FD_187694 | JGI IMG/M metagenome (GOLD analysis project Ga0209208, IMG submission 187694) | Host-associated microbial communities from peat moss isolated from Minnesota, USA - S1T2_Fd - Sphagnum fallax MG (SPAdes) (version 2) | ecosystem: Host-associated > Plants > Peat moss >... | reverse complement strand
GTTTTATTAAATTTAACATTTTTAATCTTGGAGAAAATCAACATGTAATGTCAAAAACATAGTCATGAAATAGTTATGAAATCAAATGTACAAAGGCTAAGGTAGAAGCTCTTAAAGCACAACTTTTTGTAGTAACTAGGTCAATAATGGAATTGATAAATCACAACTTAATAGTGTTCTAATAAGGTCAATAAGATGATTGGTACAACATGTATTTTATGCATCTACCAATAATGGAGATTGATGGTGTGTGCCAATATGATTTCACGAATGACTTTATCAATTTTCAAATTTTCAAATGATAAAAGGTCACATATGGGACATGTTAAACATGAGTTGCATTGATTCATACAAATAGCTCACTCACTTCAAGGTTGTGGATCTTATGTCTGTAGATGTAATTAGGGGTATTGTTAGATGTATAGTACATTTTCATTATAACTTATTTGTCTCAAAATTACTTTTAAGTTGTCAAGTGAATTTAACAAATGTTTACTTCATATTTTTGGCTTATGTGTTGTGGTTTTTTAATGACATTGTTATCCATATTAAGATATTGACAACATGGACTTATGGTGCTAGAATATATTTTTCATTGTAGGTTAGTATCAAAATTAAGTTAGTTTAAATTATTTTTAATCTAATTAATTTTACAAAAGTCCAAAGTTTACAATTTCATTTGGTCAAGTAGGTTGTAAAAGCTTTTTTTTTTTTGGAGAAAATAAGTGCAAGATAAAATAAAACCTATTAGTGAATTTTTTTGTTACAATCATTTTGTGGGCTTCTACCTTGTCAAGATTAGTGTGAATGTAACCTAACATGATATATGTAGGCAAGTAACATCATCCTAGCGTGAAAAAGGTTTGAGATTTTTATTGATTGAGGATAATGCCTTGTTTTTGTGCTTTGAAGTCTCGTTCTTAGTTTTTGAAACTCCAAAACTTTGAAGAATATTGTGTTTGTTTTGAATTGAAGATTATCAAGTTTGTTTTGTTTTGTGAATTTGTATGTAAGTTTTTTTTGCTTAGCTTTTGTACTTGGATTCCTTCAACATGAAGTTGAATGATATTATGTGTGTGTGTTAAACAAGAGGTATGTGTTGTTGTAAACATCATGGTTGTAAGCTTCTAGATGTGTTAACATATGACAACCTCGATACATCTATACTCCCAACAACCTAAACCCAAAGGTGCCCTCCCAAAAAAATTGGGGGAACAAAAATTGCACATGGAATCAAAAAAAATTTCAATTTTGTGATGCAAATGAAGTGGGGATCAACCACAAGATGATCTTGCTAGATTTGGAAATAAAAAACATGAAAGTAATTTAAAGCGTCCTTTTAAAATTTTAGCTACCTATTGGAACTTAGGATATAATATGGGGAGTTTTTTGGTCAAATTTTGGTAGTTAAAAAAAAAACACGCCATTTTCATCATTTTGAAAAAAAGAAATCTAGGTTTCAAAAAATTCCACCCCCCAAAAAAATTCATTACATGAAATACCTCAACTACATGACAACCAAATGTTGCATTGTACATACATAGGTTGTGTGACAATACAATAATGCTTTTTTACACCCCCCACTTGAACATGCAAACCACGTGATATAATAAAAGTTGTACATACAAGGTAAATCTTACTAAAACACATGTAAAAAAACTAAAAAGGTGCATTCAATTTTGAATGGTAATGCACACAACTACATTAGAAAAACATTTTCAATTTTTTAAAAATATTTGGAAACGAATTCACAATATATCCACAAAAATTATTGATAATTTTGGTGTTGTGGCCTTAGTTGTCATAGGATTCCTTCAGGCCATAAGTGAATATTACAACCAAGGCTTTCATGGGATCCCATCCCAAAATTTTCCGTAACTCCTTCAACCATGTCCCCACATTGATGAAAAAAATGTGGTTTTATTGCCAAGGAATCACTAGTTCCCTCCACATTGGGGCTATCCCATAAAATCCATGGCTTACACCTTCCCTACCCTAAGACATGACATTGCTAGACATGTGATGTTTGAGCATTCTTTTTCACATTCCACAATCCAAATGCCATGGGTAAATTTCAATTTAATAATAGAAATCGTCATATTTCTATTTCTTTTTCTTACACAAAATCATTTTTTCCATTAGGGATATGTTGCAATTTTTAAAAAAAAAATCTTTTCTGAAAATTACAACACTTTAAATATGCCATTTTGGTGGTGTAAAAATTGTGAACCTCATTAAAATGACTTAACATTTCTAATAGCATTGTGCATGATACAATTTAGCTTGTATCTATTGAAAATCTTGGAAAACTTCATTATTTCATGTCACAACTTATTGATAAAAGGAATCAAATGATTGAAAAGCAAATACTTACTTCATTAACAACAATGACACGCTTGTTTATTGTTTAATGATTCAATATTTTTACCCTTTAGTTTATTACCTTTTTCTTGAAAAAATGGGATTTGTGATAGAGCTTTAAATTAATCTCAAGGTATTGAAAGGTTTCAAAATGATTCCTAGCTAAAAGTGCTTTGGATTCACTTACTTTGCACTCTCTCACATTTATGGGAATGTGCATGAGGCGAGGCCTGTGACACTCTCCTAACCTAGATTATTTCTAATGCCCTAACATTAGTTGTGAGCCCAAAACTAAGGTTGCAACAGCTTGTGACAACCACATAATTGTGATTAAATGTTTTTTTAAACATTTTTTTAACACAACATGATAACCCAACCAACAAGTTGTCAATAGTACCTTTAGTTTTGAATTTGGTGGTACGTGACATTGTATAACTTTCACCTACTCATTAGTGGTTTTAAACCCAAGACATTTGTGATACCAAATAGGGGCCATATCACTAAGTCATTGCCCTTGGAGTATTTTTCCTAAGCATTTTGAAATTAAGTTTTCATGTTTTTGAAGTATTTGGAGTCAATCATTTTAAATGTACTTTTTGGGACGGTTGATTATGGTGGGTATCATTTTAGTGGAATTTTGACCTAAATTTCACAAGGCTATTAAATACCAAATTATATAAAATTTAACATTTCAAATATTGTGTCATGGGCCATGGGTCTTTTGATATAAAAATTGTCAAATAAAAAAATTAAAACAAAACCATTCAAGTCTAACATGGCCAACAAAATTTTCTTAACATAGGTTCAAACGTTCAGTCTTGGAAGCAATCTTTTGTTTTGCATACAATGCCACAATTATTTCAATTTTGAAAAAATTAATGGTTAAAGAAAATTGATAGCAAGTTTTACCCTTTATTTCCACTTTAATGTAATGGTCCTAAGCTGCAAACTTCTTTATTCACCTTTTAAAATATCCATATGTTCCCTTTTCATTTGACCTTAAAGGGAGCCCTACCTTATTATTGACATAACTTTGGTTGATAATACTTCACAATAGGCCGCAAAATTTGGTCCAAGTAATATGTTGTACAAAGTCCCAAGAAATATTATGAAAACAATAGTGGACATAAAGTTTTTTGAAGGAAATAATGATTGTCAACATATCACCATTTAGATAACACAATAACACTAAAATGAAGAGTTGATTGTGCTCCATAATATTGAATAAAAGAACTTGCATTGTATAGTGTAGAGGAGCATCTTCTTCATAGTCTTGCACATGCCAAAAAATAATGATGAGAATTCTAAAACATTTGGAAAATTTTCTTGTTGTATGTGGAAAACACCTTGTCTCCATGAATATTTCTCCAAGAAAAAGAGGGATATTGTTCTTACTCCTTCAAAATGGGAGGGATCTTACACTTCCAAGTAGACATACAAAAAGGATACGCATATGATCAAACCCTCTTTGTAAACCTACACCTATAATCTACAAAAGTTTAGGTGTAGAATAATTAGGCCAATGGTGGGGGCATTGCTAAAATAAGGGGCCTAGGACAAATCATTAATATAAATTATTATTTTTATAAATTCGAGGAATATCACAAATTTTAATTAAATGTTTGGAAATGGTTTTCTGAAAAAGCAACATCGAGCCCTAATAAATATTTTTTTCATGAGTAATTATAATGTTTTTTGGTTTGTGACATTGATGGCATTTTCATTTTGGTCATATCATATACAATTTCATGAACATGTCCAACTCTTCTCAAATAGTTGAGAAAAATAAAATTTTATGTAGAATTGGGAATATGTTAATTTCATAAAAGTGAAATGGGATTCCTTATATGAATGATGGCATGTGTGTGGACCTTCCCAAAGGTCAAATGGGCATTGTGGAATCTAGATCGAGTAAACCATTTTTTGTTCATGATGTTTGATGTTTGCATTTGTGTCTGCTTAGTTTCATGAATATTTCTTTGAATATTATTTTGGATAATGTTGTTTTGACCCATTTTAATTGAAGCAATTGACCTTTTAAATAAGACAAAATTCTCATTTCAATCCTTGAAAATTTTATTTACAACCAATAATTGGTTTCCTTGTTATAATATCAAACAATTTATTTTGGAGTTCAACACTTCTAGGTTAATATCAAATTTGTCCACCCACAACTTGGAAATCTTCTTTATTGTAACATTCTTCTTATCACTTATTGTTTTTTATCCAAACTAACTATAATATTCATGCACAAAAAACCTTTTGGCTTATCAATGCATTGAAGAACGTACACATAGTTGAAAAAAACATAATATGAAATCATGATGATTTGTTTTTTGTATCTTCATTGAATTGAATATGCCTTATTACTTCCAATTCATGATCACATAGATCATCTTACATGATGTTGATGAAAACCTAACTCATAATCTCATTATTTATATTTCTATGCAAAGAAAAAACTTACAACCAACAATGCAATGTCATTTTCAAACTTTTAACACCTTTGATTTCAAGTATTATTGGTATTTTTGAATGTGAAACCTTCTAGATCAAACCATTTGTGTTCAGGATTCAATTATCATTGTGCATCAAAGGCCATTTCAAAAACTTAACCAAACTTAGGGTCTTGGGAGTTTTTAAACAATTACAAGTTCAAATTCAAAGAGGGTTTATTTATCATGATGGGTTATCATATGTTGTTGATGGCCATGTTTGACTCCAAGTTCTCATACCGAAGTATGAGAAAGTAGATGGAGGTCACTTTGGATCAGTATGATCATGTACTCAAATTGTCATGATTTTTTGTGACCATCGTCATGGAAATAGGTGAATGATGTTTCTTCTTGTGACATATGTGTACATGCATAGAATTTTCATCATCACCCATATGAACATCCCTACACATTACTAATCATGTACATCACCTTGATATCCAATTTCAACATATTTCATCACTCCAATGCAATTTTCATTTCATTGAAGATTATGGTTATCATAAAAGTGAAGGTATTATTAACATCATAATTTACACATGCACAACCTTATATGCCCAAAATAAAATATAAATGAGATTATGTAATTGCAATTTGGAACAATATGCATGCATGTCATGAAAGTGTAAACTTCAAACTATATAACCCCACGAAAATTGTAAATGTAAATGATCTATACTTGAATGGTTACATGACAATTTTACCTAGCCAGTTATACTTAAAACACATGTAACATTGGAAAGAACCCAACCTTATGATGGGTAGTGTAGGTGTAGTAAAGGTGAAAGTGTAAATAAAAAACAAGATGTGCATTTGGAGTGGACTGAAACTTGGGAAGTGAAGATTTAAGGTTTACCACAATTTAAGTGACATTGTCAAGGACATAATGGTTGTAAATGGTAGTGACTATTAGTAGAAATCTGGCCTGAACATTTTTTTTACAAATGTAGGGCACAAACTATGAAGTGAAGTGACCACCATTCTTTCTTCTTCTTCTTATCCTACTTGACTGGGTGTGCACATCAGAATTGGAGCAACTACACACCAATGCATGATGGAGCTAATCTGCAACTGGGAAACCATGTTGTTGTACAGCCCCTGACTAAGTGCTTTACAGCAGCTTCAGCAGTGTTTAGTATGTGGCCCTACAAATGAATGAAAATTTGGAAGAAATGTCAAAACATGTTGGTTTGGCTCAGCAAAATAGGTTTGTTTGTTTTGGCCTAGAATTTTTGCACAGGATGTTGAGTGAGGCTGGTGAATCGCACATCAAAGCCTAACATCTGTTGCTGTTGTTGAATTGGCTAGATGGGTAGTTTGATTGTTGGTCCAGGTGGGTTGCTATTAGTAATCTTTTACTCAATATAGAAGGATGATTAAAGATTTGTATTTCATATCTGGTTTATAGCCATATTTGGCTATAATTTTCTAGATGTGTTTGTCAACTTTTAAATAAATCAAAAGCTTCCTATGGATGATCACCACTTTGGCTACAAACAAAAATTCCTTAAAAAAAAAAAAACACACTCACTAATTCAAACCCATTGTCATGATATTTGAAGGCTTTATACTTCATCGAAAGTACAGTGTACATGCCACGTTGTTACTGCTGCTAGTTGAACTAGTTGGGTGTTGCAAATGTATTCGTTGGCCTTGCATACCAAGGCAAGGATATTGTGTTTAGATTCATTATAGAGTATAGTAGCTTAATGGATTTTTATAGGCCCCTAGGTAATAATAATAATAATAATAGGTCTATTTTTATCAAAGGATTTTTGAAAGATGATATTTTGGCTTGTGTTGAAATTTGAGATTGGTTATAGAGTTCTAACATATCTTGAAGGATTTTGGTTTGTTTTAGACGATTTTTTTGAAGATTAGGTATATTTTTGCTATGGTGAAAATATATCTGAGTTTCCATAATTCTTCTTTTGCCTTAAGATACTTTCTTTTTAATGTAAATAGCAAGGCCACGGTGTGACACACCCCTTGTTTGATCTAGTTGGGTGTTGCAACTTCAATCCCACTCATGCTATATGTGATTCATGATACAATTGCTACCTTAAGTTAAAACTTACACTGCAAGAGACTTTTCAAGATCTCTTGAGTCCTCCTCCTCCTCCTCCTCCTCCTCACAGATTGATTGGATGGGGGTTGCAAGCAAAGCACATGTTCCACATGGAACATGCCATTTCTTTGTTGATTTCTCACATGTCCCACATGGAACAATGCCATTTCTTTGTTGACCTTATCATCCTCGCGGAGAGAAGGGAAATGAAAGGCCTTCTACAACAGCCAACTTGTACAAGTTCCTCAACAGATGACTGAACACAGACTCGCTTTTGAGTGCAAAAGAAAGAAATTTAAAAGAGGTACCTTCCATATTATGGAAGCTACTTTGACATGCTTGCATTGGATCACCCATCATGTCACATGACAAATTTCAATTTGAAATGGTCCTCAAATTACATGTAAAGAGCAATGTTGGCAAGTGGTTAACTTTTTTCAATAACCCGCTTATTTAGTTCTAAAAAAAAATTCAATCAAATAACCAAGACAATTCCGTTAAAAAAAGAATTCTCAATTTTTATACCCTTCATGGTTCTTAATTTATTTTTTCCTCATGCAAGACTAGGTCTTTCACAATCAATTTCTATTTCATTTAATTTAGTTGATTATATTTCAATGACTCTTTAACATCAATTTTTGATTTTTGACTTAATATTTTCAATATATATATATGTTTCAAAGAAACTCATGGATCAAAAGAAAAACCAATAAGTTTCATTACAAAGATCTAATATTTAGAACAAAAACATAAGATCACATTTTGAAATATAACCTCTTCAAGGCAAAATACATAATATGAGGCTTCTTTCAATTCATCTAGCTCAAATGAACCTTCATGAAATGCATCTAATTCTTCCTTTACATGTATTTCAAACTTTATCAATTCTACTAAGCTAAAAGGGCTTTGCAACCAACCCTTACATTATTGGCCCAATTTTTATTCGCAAAGATCAACTTCTTTAGATTATTTGAATGCAAGAAAAATCTCTTCAAATTGGTGATATATCATCAAGGGAAAATATTTTATGAGTTTCAATTGAGAACCTACAATCCTCAATATTTGTTTTGCTAAAAGGTCATGATAACACAAGGTGACAATGATGTGAGGTAACGACGAACAACTATAACACAATGATGAACAATGAAAGGTGGCAATAAACAATTGCAAAGTGAAAATAATAACACTAGGCAAAGACAAGCAACATAAGTTGACAACAAGTAGTTACAAGGTGATAACAATAATGTGAGTCAACAACAATTCTACAAGGTGATGATTAGGAGTTAAAAGGGAATGGTAGCATTTTAAAGCAATGAAGAATAACATAAAGTGACAATGAACAACAATAGGTGATGGCAACAACACAATGTGAAGATGAACAACATAAGGTGACAACAAACAACTATAAAGCAATGATAACAATGGAAGGTGACAATAAATAATTACAAGGCAACAACAAACAATAATAAAAGGAAAAATGAACAACAATAAGGCGAAAATGAGAAATATAATATAACAACAAGGCAATGATGTTAAGAAAAAAACATAATACGACAAAAGACATAAGAAAATTAGCCAAAAAAAAACAAGGAATATTGTGGGCCTAATAAGGATTGGTTCATTTTACACAAATAGTTTTGTCCTTCTTCCCATGGCAATTGTCTTCAGCCCTAAAAATAACCATAATTTACACTAACTATCCTATTAACTAAATAAGAATTGGGCCTAGGGGTTGTATTATAACCTACATGGGGTTAAGGTTTTGAACTAATCTCAAGAATTTTGTTATTATTGAGCTAGTTCTTTCGACATATATACCATGTTGGGTGAGCACCAACCTAACCATCGATCCAACTAATATTTACTATTGGTTTTTTTTTTTGGAGAGTACTAGGTTAAAAATTGGCCCAATTTTAGATCTTTATTCAATATCTAACAAACAATGGATTTCGTGGATTTTCATATGTGTTTATAAAACGTAAAAAAATCAATGGGAATTAAAATTTTGAATTCCCATAAAACCATGGTCATTTAAAAAATGTGATACCCAATGAGTACCCTCTTAGTATCATGACAAACAATTTTTTTAATGAAAATGAGTAAATGCTTACTTTGCATAATACATGAGAAAGTAAATTTTACTAAATTTAGGTTTGCACTTAACTTTGTTTTACAAGGCTTTTATTTCAATGAAACTTTCCCCCTCGAGCTTTAACTACATTTTTAAAAAAATGACGACTTTACAAACTAAAAATTAGCATGAGCAGTTATAAAAAAACATGAAAAAACATTGGGAGGTTATCAAATTAATTTTTAGGATTCATAACCATGGTTATACAAAATACATAAATAATTGGTTTTGATATATAAACATGGCTTTCAAAATTGAAAATCCAAATGACTAACATTATAACCACCAATTTTATGCTCGTTTTTTACGAAACCCATTAGTTATTTGATTTTTTGAAACAAAGGAATTAATGGTTCGTTGAATTTAATGTTTTTTCAAAGAACCTAAACTAGTGACTCTTTATTTTAAAAGACTGAAATAGGTGGTTCTTTGGGTTTGAAAATATATTTTAAAAATATGAAACCATCAATTATTAAAGAAATCAAATACCCACCCCCACATTGTTACAAACATTTCTAGTTGATTGAAATAATCTCCTTGACCTCTTTAATTAATCAAAAGTCCTCGTAAAAAATAACAAACAAGCTAGGTAGAATATATGTCTCATTTAATATAATATAATATTGACACATCTTTCATGTTCAACCATGGCATTGGTCTATAATACACTTTTTGGGTTCAATTAGCCTTGGCCAACTTGGGTTATAAATTATTATGACCCTCCTTTGCTTCTTTGGGCTAGTGTGAAATAGTACCCACCAATGCACCACAATGGTTAGATAATAGATGCACAACAAAATTTTATATTCAAATATTATCTATCCCATTTGTAATCATAGCGATGCGTTCAAATTGCTACCATTTTAGCTTTTTTAGTTTTAAGATTTTACTTATTTATACGCTATCTAGTAAAATCAAATAGAGCAATCAAAAACAAACTTCATCACTTGCCTCTACCTACTTTCTAGTCATGTGATTACCTACATCCTAGACACCTACTTGTTTTTTACTTACCTAGTTTGTTCACATTAGGGTTTAAGATTTTTTTAACATAAAGTTGTTGGCATTCACAAAGTGAAACTAGTAGGCCATGTGATTTCAAATCACAC
>Ga0209208_10013551_pt1 | contig 10164 bp, 5 predicted proteins | sample S1TSphfallax_3_FD_187694 | JGI IMG/M metagenome (GOLD analysis project Ga0209208, IMG submission 187694) | Host-associated microbial communities from peat moss isolated from Minnesota, USA - S1T2_Fd - Sphagnum fallax MG (SPAdes) (version 2) | ecosystem: Host-associated > Plants > Peat moss >... | reverse complement strand
TTACAAAAAATTTGACTTAACACATCACAGGTCAGATTTGTATTTAATGCATGATTAAAATTACCCCCCTTTGTAATATGGTTTATGTCTTCATAAGCCCTTGTTGGGAAAAAAAAAATTAATAATTTTTTTAAAAAATTAGTCTTGGTGCATTTATCCAATACTAATACTAATTATTAGCTTGGCAAATATATCCAAATGGGTGTAAAAACAAAAATATTGTGGTTACAAATGTTATCCCTATGGTTTTTTTGTGGTGTTTTTGTAATTTTCATATGGTTCTTCTATGGTTTTTATGGATTTTATGTGGTTTTGTTTTATGGTTTATGTCGTTTCATGACAAATTTTATGTGGGTTGTCACTGATATTCTAAACATAAGCTTGAATTATGAAAACATGCATTTGGTTGAACAAGAAAAAATTTCCTTTATTCATAACGCATCAATTATTGTTGTTCACAACCAATGTTTGTGTGTAAATGGTTTGGGATTTACACTTCATGTAAGTGTACATGTAAAAAATATATATTTATATGATTTTACATTATTATGTGAAACAATGTAAAAATATAACAATGTAAAAAATGTGATTTTTACTTAATTTCATAAATTTTTTATGATAGGCCAACGAAATTGCCCATTGCCAAAAAAAACAAAACATACACCCACAACTAATTAATATGACTTTGCAATAAGGTACGGTCATTAAATATAAATAGTAAAACTATCTATAAAGTAAGGAAAACAACATTAAAACCCCAAGTTTGATGACAAATAGGGTGAAATTCAAAAAAATAAAAGCCTACCCAAAAGTAACTAAAAACACTAGCATTCAAAGGTGGGGGGGATTTTTAAAGCCATCAATTTTTGTGGTAAATTGAGTTTCACCCTATATTTCCTTTTTCTTTAGTGCCTTTAGTATTGTTACATATATTTTCACTATTCCTACTTGTATGACTATTATAATTACTCTTGAACCTTGTGTATTAAATGTTGATTTTTAACATTTCATTATCATGTTTAATAAAATTTCCTTATCCATTGAAAGAAGGGTTTTGGGGTGAGAGGAGGCCCATATATAAGGTGATTTTACCAATAATTTACTATTTACATTTACACTTACATGCTTCAAACATTTACACAGGGTAATGTAAGTGTATTTGACAAAAATTTACATTGGCCTCATGTAAATGTAAGTGTTATATATATATATAGGATAAATATAAGTGCAAAAAGTTTGGATGTGGAAATGTAAATGATTTACACTTACACATGATTTACACGTTGTAGATACAATTATTCACTTACATGCACAACATTGGTCACCACCATTGCCACACCATACTTTCAAAACCTTGTGCACATCTAGAGAACACCATGTTCAAATATTTGATTTGCCATTTCATGGTGAGATTGTTATTTCAACACCTTGTTAGGTTCTTGGTAATAGAAGTTGAATTGAGATTCTTATTATAGTTGTGTCGAATCCACAATTGTTACACTTGGTAGTGAGAAAGTGAATGCACACATGTGAACCTTTGGTATTGCTCGCATGTATTAGATCAAGCATTATATTAAGTGTTGAATCAAACATTGGCGCTTGCTACACCATAAGGATCATTTGTAGTTGTATTGAAAGGTGAAACAACCAAAGTTAATGCATGGGTTTTGCCTTTGGTTTACTTAATAGTATCATTAAGATGGTTGAAAAACATGTGCAAGTTGGTGTTGATTTGCATGCAAGTATGTATGTGGGTTGAATTGATTGTAATCACATAAACTTGTGTAATAAATTGTTGTAACTAGATCCTAGCAAGGGTTATGTTATAAAATCACAACGCTGATTTTGTCCTTCAACGTTGTGAATTGGTATTTGACAATTTTGTGACTATTGGTGATTGTTGTGTTGTTGTGATTGTTGCCATGTTGAGGTGTGGTTTTTAAAGATTCTTCAAAATACATAGAAACCAAGATAGACCTTTGTTTTCTAGACGAGGTAAACTATAACAAAAATGTTTTTCTAAGTAAGTGGACATGTAATTTCTTTTTTCTAACACTTGTAAGGACAATAAACAAATGTATGTCCCTCCCTATTACATGTTGTACATGAGACTGGACTTTTAAGCTTCATATAATATGAACCATTGATTTTTTTATTATTATGTACCTATAATTTCAAAATATTCAAGAACTACCCCATTATCCATTATTGAAAGAATTTTTTCTTTGTGGGGTACCTCCCTCTTTAGAATGAATCCTAGATAGTTGAATTGAAATGTTTCTTGTGCATCCATAAGTTATTGATTTCTTCAATGTACTAAGGATGTTTTGGAAGGTGATTTTGGCACTATATTATTTCCTTTCCAAGGTGTTAAGTCCATCTATGCCCAAGTGGTTCCTTGCATTCTTAGATATTTGCTTTAGCCAACAACATGGTTGTTCATTAGCTAGTTTACATAACCCTTCAGTAACCTTTCAATAAGCCTATGTAGCCCTAATTAAGTTAGCCTTAGGTAGCTTAAACACAAACTAGGTCCTTAGATAGCTTACATAACCTTTAACTATAGGTAATTTACAATAACTTCTAAGTACATAGTCCTTAGGTAAGGCTTACATAAATGCTATATAGCCCACATCACCTTTAAATAACCTTTAGTTGGTAGTCTTTTTTACCTTATGGTACGCCCTAGGTAGCCTACATTACCCTTAGGTAGTTTTTAAATAGCCTATAGAAGGTAACCTACATAACCTTCAAATATCCCTTAAATACCTTATATTACCCTAAATAGCCCATAAATAACCTACATAACAAATACTTGTAGCCTATATTACCCAATGATAGTCCCTAAGTTATAGCCTACATAGCCCCTAAATAAGCTTATGTTCTTTCTAGGTATGCCCTAGGTAACCTAAGTATCCAATAGGTAGGTCTTTAAGTAGCTTAAGTAAATTGCAAGCAACCTACATAGCCCCTAGGTAGCTTACATTACCCCTAGGGTAGCCTATGGTAGTTGCTAGGTAACTTACATAACCCTTGAATAACGTACATAACCTTTCCCTTCCCTAGGCTTATCTAGGTTAAAGTAGGTTATGAAGGTTACTAATTATGTAGGTTAAAAAAATATTTATAAAAATATGATGATATTATATTTCACACAAATTCAAAGTTGACAACCCACCCCCAAGAAGTTAACAAATGTATTTCACAAATAGATTATCGACAAGTTCAACGGTAATGATTACACTACTAAGAAATATGGGTCTAGTTCATCAACCAATTCCATTACAAGACTTTAAAAGTGAAATGGGTTCAATAACTAGAGTTTTAACCTAATGTGATTTCACCATGGCCAAAATCATTTCCACATAATTCAATAAGGTTCATTATTTTGTTATTCAAATTATTTATAAATTGGTAAAAATAGATATTGATAAAATAGATATTAATTAAATGTACATATTTATTGAATGCGTGTATTTATCAAGAGGTTTGGTACTTATTCAATCTTATGAACATGTTATAGATTATAATTTTTTAAAATTCAGAAATGAAAAGACCTTCTTAAAAACTTAAATGAAAACCAATATATTAAATGTGTAATATATATTTTTAAAAATTTAATTTTTTTTATATAACATTATATATATATAGAAATAACATAATATTATGTATTTAATAACTTAATTATTTAATAATTATCATTAAATAAATTAAGTTTATATTGATTAAATACATGCTTAAAACATGGGTAAATATAATACAAATTTATGTATTTTCATAAAACATCGAATTTTTTAAAAACAAGAAGTCAACATTGTTTTAAAATAGGCTTATTGACAAATTATGTTATTTGAAATATATATTTTTCCTCAAAACATATTATTGAAATATGTTTGATAAAAAAAATCAAATGAATTTTCAATCAAATTAAGTATTTAATTTTTTAAAAATGTCTACATAATCTTTTGAACTGATTTTTATTTATGTTTTTTTTTGTTTTTTTGTTTTTCATTTGGACAAGCTATGAATAAAATAGTAATGGTTAAAGAAAGAAGAATCTTTAAAATATCATTGTTCAAATGAATTAAATTGCAGGATTTAAATGAATTTTTAGTAAAATTAAACATGTTTACATCTTAGAAAAATATTTATAAATGAGGTTTAGATTTTTTTTCATCTGAATAGTATGATGAGGAATATAATAATTAAAACTGGATTTTGTAGAATATTTTAAATTTAAAAAATATAATCATCACCCCAATTGTTTCAAATCAAATGAGGTGATTGGATCGCAATGGCAATGGGTTATTACCTTGGAATCCAAGGTGATAAATTTGGTAAAACTTTCATGTTTTTAATGGTTTATGTTGATGATATAATTAACATCATATGTTGACCATATGTACAATAATGATAATTTACTAATAATAAAAAAACTAAAAATTAGAATTCATATTAAATAAAATATATAATTTAATTCCAAAATAATTTAATTAAAAAAATTCAATGCCATGTGACAATTTTTAATTTGATTAATTCCATGTGAATCTTTTTGTTTGTACCAATACTAATTATTAAAAGATGTGTTGAATTCACTAAATTTGTGATATGATGAATTAGTGGTGATTTCATTTAAATCATTAGTGAAACTCTTTTAGTGGTGATTTCATTTAAATCATTAGTGAAACTCTTCATGAATTATGGACAAATCTTTACTAATGTTACATTAGTTTGATGTATAATATGTAGCATCATAAATTTGTGACAATCTATAGATTGGTTAAATGTCGTCATTAGGTGCATACATGGGGTTTGCTTTGAGTAGTTGCATGTGTGACATAAGAAATGTGGCTTTATTTGCTTTTTCAACCTTTGGGATATGTTGAAAAAATTAACTTGAAAAAACAATTATGATGCCCCATAAACTTGTGCATAGAATTAAAGGTAATGGACCTTGCCTTTCATGTCCATTCTTTTTATATAGTCAATGGATGATTTTCCATGTAATTAGATTTTGCAATAACATAATCCTAACATTATATCCTATGAACTATTAAAGATGCATGTGATGTTCCCCATGACCTTGTCAAACAAGTCAACATGGTCTTCATAATAAAAATATTTTCTCTATTCAATATTTTTGTAAATATATTTTCGTCTTACACAACATTGTAGTTGACCCATTGCCACCTTACATAAAAAAATTAAAAATAATAAAAATAACAAAAATAATTATATATATATAAACTATATGTTTGTATAATTGTGGCGGCAAAACTTATGTCAACTTCCAAAGATATTGATTTTTTCCCTTGAAAATACAACCAATTTATGCTACGTCCATGATGCACATATCAAACATGCAACTGCATGAAACAAAAATCTTAAATTAATTATTACATTGAAAGTCAAGGGAATCAACATCTAACACAATAATTAACTCAAAGTATTTTGTATAATTAATGATTGGCCCATATTGCCATATTTTTGGGATGTTGTCATGATATTTTAGTGGTATTCATACATAATTCATTGAAAATGAAATAAATCATCCTTATTAATTTGCGATTGTATGCATAATTTTATAAAAAAACCTTATGTGATATGTGGGATATTTGCTTTTGTTGTTTTTCATGTTCACATACCTTGATACTTTTCATTAAATGTTGTAACGTTAGTAAATGTCATGTGACCCATACTTTTTTAATTATTGAATATCTCACAATGTATAAATAGCCAATATCATAGTACCTTCACCATTTTGGTTTTTTTTTTTTTTTTTTTTTTTTTTTTTGGCAAAAATTTTGAAAAATTATTTATTATTTGTCGCCAAAATTTTAATAAATTTAAAAGTTCAATTATTATGGTTTGAACCGCAAGCCTTCCATGATAATGATTTAAAATTGAAGCAACATAGACACACAAAACTACTCCATAACATTAACAAATCTTTGTTTATTATTGTTTATAATCATTACCTATCAAAAACTTCATAATTAAAAAATCAAGTGTCGAAGTTAAAATTTCAAATTTAAATAATTATTCTGTAGTTTGTTGCCAAAATCGTTAAAACACTTTCGTATATAGAAAACAAGGTTGAAATAATGCATAAGTTTGATATGTAACAATAAATTCAACATATATCAACTCCATCATTTATGGAAATTGTATTGACTTATGATGTTTAAAGGGTGCACCATTAAACCCTAACAATTCTTATGAATGAATTTTCCATGTCGCAAGGACATTACAAGTGATGACATAATTTACTCCACCCATAAGTGTGAATATGATTTAAAAGCAATCTAGAATTATTTGTTCAGATGATTCATATTACACAAATGGGGTCATTTTCAATAAATCCCATCTTATCCAATATATAAGGAAGAAAAATAAAATGATAATATTAATCTTAACTTTCCAATATTCAAGTTTGTCAATGATGTGAGAAGGCCATTATATACACTAGTGGGTGCCCGTGACCTTCGGCAACTGTGAAGTCCCTTGGTTTTAGTATATATATATATAGTTTTTGTGTTTTTACTTTTTTTTTGGTTTATGTTTGTTTCATGTTTTTATTTTTTCTATTATTATTTTGTCTATCTTCATTTTTTTCTATTTTTATGTATTTATTTATTTATTTTCTTTTTTTTCAAAAAGATTCTAGTTTTTTTAATATGTTCTATAATGAAAATAACTGCCCTGCCCTGCCCTGTTTTGAATTGGCGCTGCTAGAAGATAACGGCTAGTAATTAAAAATGTCTGCCCGCCCTGCCCTGCCCTGCCCTGCCTGTTAGATAGATAGACAGACATGTAACTTTAATATATAAGATATACATAAGTTAAATTTCATGGCCTTTTTATCCATGATTTTAAACAATGCAAATTTCAATTATTATTTTTGTCCATGACAATTTTTTTGAAAGTGTAAAATAAACTTTTTGAATATATAATGGCAAAATATGCATGGAATCATAAACCAAATCCACTAACAAACCAAATCCATACAAAGTCTAAAGTTTTCACAACTTGAAGACCACAATATTGATGCATTTATTTTGAACCATCATCACACACACATTTGAAAATTACTTGAAATGCTTTGAAATGATATTATATTTGGTGTTAGGATATCCCACCTTATGATGATATACATGTTCTTTCGCCTATCTCGTTTTTATGCATTGTAATTTTTACTTTGAAACTACCTATCGATCATTAGATTGAACGATCCTTCATCCAAAATAATAACATTGCTTACAACTTCAAAGATTGCATAATGTCATTTGAAAGTATAAATGAATAAATTAAGTGTGAAAGGTAGAGGTAAATCATTTGAAATTGTTCCAAAAATGCCAACTTTAGGTTTTGCACAAGTGGTTTAAAAAGCACATTCATCATGTGTTCTATAAAACACCTATAATTGTTTTTAATGAGTATGGAATGAATAAAATTGAGATTGCAAAGCATAACACATTTCCCCTACATGTAAAATTTGAAATTCAACTTAGAGGAGACATGAAAAAAAAAAAGAAGGAGACATGAAAAAAAAGAAGAAGTGCAAAGACTTGATGTATATAATGGCATTGCGTTTAGTTATATAGTTTATGTGCATCAAGTTGTTAAAAAGATGATGAAAAAAGTAATATTACAAATTTTATTACAAAATAATATGACAAGAAGATAAATCAATATTTAATTTATATTTTCAAATTGTGGTGCATGATTGATTGTGATTAAACAAATTCGACACACGATTTGTATTTTTCATCAATTGGGTTTCATCTTTGAAGTAATTTCATGCATCTTTGTAAAATGCTTTAAACTTAAACCCACCTATATTATTGGGGAATCAAATATTAGGTTCTAAAAATGTTTCATATTCTTTGAACTTTGCCTTAAGTCAAAGTTTTAGAATGTTTGAATGTTGATGAATAACTGAATTTCTAAACCAACCATCCATTTGTTGTCATATTTCAAGGAGTTCATAATAATTTGTTCTAATTAAAAACATACTTGATGAAGGAAGGCAATCAAATATCATTTATTATTTTTATTATTATTTTTACAAAATACACATTTATCACAAAAAAATAGCACAATTTTGTTCTAGTTTCACATGAGATTCGTATTTGAACATTTTTGGTTCATTGTATAAAATTTTATAATTTGAATTCAATAACTAATGTGAGCCAATTGATTTGTTATTATTTCCAATACAAACTAATTATTCAATTGATTTTGTCATCCCTTATTTTTTCCAAAAGATTTCAAATGTTAACCACAAGAGGAAAATGCATGCATTTTAATTAAATTTCAATTTAAACCCAATGCCATTATATACATCATTAAAAAGTAAGCTATGCAAAAAAATTAAAAAATTATGAAACAAATCATTTAATCACACATGTGAACATACTTACAAATGCAAGTAGGCAAGCAAATCCCAAAGGTGTATATTATATTTCATTAAATAGTCGTGACAAAACATTATTTGGAAATGTGAATTGGGTTTTTTTCCTATGTCAATTCAATGCAATTTAATGATTTGGTTGACAATTGTTAAATCTAAGGTCATGGATTTAAAAACATGTTGCTAAATGAAAGTAACATTTTGAATAACATTTAGGAGGGCATCAAATCATTTGCATATGTATTTGAACAGAGGGGAAGACATGAACTAATTAAAGATGTTTCAATATAAGGGGAAGGAAATGCATGATTTAAGAACAAAAATCTTGCATTGATTTCTATGTGGTTAAAACTAAGCATGCCAATTCTTTTTTAAAGGCCAAGTGTTGATAGAAGGTTGAATTAGACATAAGTTTTCAACTACAATGAAAAGACATGCATTTTTAAAACTTTGTTATACATTGGTGATCCATCCTTTATTTCATACATGAAATTTAAATGTGTGTGCAAAGTGGCCATGAGAATTTTATTATAATGAAATTTGAACTTTCACCTTTCAAGTTTTACCATAAAATTTATAAACACACGTTTTTAAATATTTGACATTATAACTTTATTGCATAATTAGGTGAATTATAATGAAATTGACTACACATGTACCTCTTTAATATCATTATTTAATTTAATTAATGTTAATTTGATAATTACATTGAAATGTATGATTCCATTTATTTTCAAGATGTAAAATATATTACATTAATTTAAATAACTTAAATTGAATTGAATTAAATTAAATTTCATAATCTAAAAATTACAATGGTAAAACATTATATTAACTTTTATATTTTTAATTTGGGAAAAAAATTGGTATATTAATTTTATCTAAATTTATTCTTAACAATACCACAATGCAATGAATAAAAAAATGTACAATTAAAATTCACATAATTTTAATTCTGTAAAATAAATTAAAATTGAGGTTTAAAGTCTTTGAACTTATATACGATAAGACGTCATGTGAAACTTGTTGCATTACTTTTTATGAACAATGGTGTACACATATAATGAAAATATATGATAATTTCAAATATGTAATTAATCATAAATTAAAAAAATTGGGTTACTAAAAAAAAACATAAGGTATTAAATGGAGACATGAATAAAACAATTTGCATGTTACATGTGAGAATTTTTTTTATAAGTCATTTCAATAATTACCCATGCCATTGCAAAAAGAATTCAATTATTCAAAAATTTTGTAAAAAATGATTTTTAATAGATTAGAAAATTATTTATTGAAAAATTAAGTATTGTTTGAACAATGTGAACTTTCACGTAACATGTGTTTTCACATGTGTTGTTAATTTTCACTTTGAAAGTAAAAACCAAAGCATATTCACTTTCAATGTTAAGGTTTTCTTTTCATAGTACAAAGTAGAAAATGGAAGGTGTTAAAAAACCTTAATGAACATTGTTTGACAAATTTTATAATTCAGAATGCTAAGGTGTTTGGTTATTTTGTAATAAAGTTTGTTTATTTTTAGTTTTTTCATTTGTTAAATTAAAAAAACATATTATTATTTTTTACATTATTTATGATGTTGGTTGATATTTTAAAATAAAACTTAAGGTGTTGAGTTCAATTAGGTTTTGATATAGTAAAACATGTAAAGAAATTAAATAACGTTTTTTTTACAAAACATGTAAAACATGAAAAAATGTGAAATGTGATTTAATGAAAACCACACAAGA
>Ga0209208_10013549_pt1 | contig 10165 bp, 13 predicted proteins | sample S1TSphfallax_3_FD_187694 | JGI IMG/M metagenome (GOLD analysis project Ga0209208, IMG submission 187694) | Host-associated microbial communities from peat moss isolated from Minnesota, USA - S1T2_Fd - Sphagnum fallax MG (SPAdes) (version 2) | ecosystem: Host-associated > Plants > Peat moss >... | reverse complement strand
ATTTGTAACCTGCGAACAAAATTGTAGATGTGAAACCATTGCCAACGAAGTTGTTTCTTCAAATGGACAATTATGTGAAAGATAACAAGAATCATCACCTTCTAGCATTTCTTTCTTTGCTAACTTCCCATGAAGTTTTTGAAAAAGTTCAATTGGGGTTTCTTATAGTTGGGCACACACATGAAGATACTGACAATTTTTTTGGATAATTGCCAAATAAATTGAGAGAACAAAATAATTATGTCATGGTGGATTTGAAGAAAACATTCATGTTTTTCCAAGATCGTCCATTCATTTCGCAGCTCATTCAAGAAATCCTTGATTTCAAATCTTGGGTCAATGGATATTTGAATGATGGCCTAGATGTCCTTGTTAATCATATGGAGCTACATTTGTTTTGGTTTTCTATGGACAAGGTAGGGTGGCTGGTGATGCAATACAAAGTATTTCCTACTGATGCTTTGTGAAGCCCTAAAGGTGGCATGGCCATATGATTGTGGAAGGAGGATGGCACTAGATAACCAAAATTGTTGGCAAGGGTTTCAAATCCTATTCCATTTCACCCAAATGGTGAAGTAATGAATTGAAAGGAAGTGAAAAGGAAAGGTTCATTAGTAGTGAGATTTTGAAGTATATTGAGTTTTGGAAGCTTGAGATCTTGAAGGTTGATTCATATTCTAGAGTTGTGGGTCCTTATGTGAAATATTGGGAGAACATTTTGGAGCTATTATCAAGACCTATCCCACAGTAAAATTTTGTTTAGTTGGAAGGCCTTTGGTATTCTAGGAATTGGAGAGTTAATTATGATCACACATCCATTCCTACCGTTGTTAATGTTGACCTTGAAGATCTTGCCATCCCTCCATACTATGGGCCTAGAAGGATGCGCCTTTTTTTGAGCACTATTGCATACATACCTTTTTGTGACTTGTTTGTTGGTAGTTTTGTTCTTATGCAGCCTTTAGACCCTATGGTCTATTCTATTTGGATGGGAAGGGCCGAAAGTGATTTTGTAAGAGATAAAAAAAATGAAAATTATAGGAAGGTCTATGTTCAATGGTGGGTTCCTATGAAAAAGGGATCCAAGAATGATGCAGAATTGTATCATAATTGTTCGTCAAGCCAGTAGAAGTGTAATTATGCAAACCCAAAACAATGGGTTGAAATCTCTTTTGTCACGTTTTCTTTTGTAGCTAAAAACAATACAATAGTTAATTCCATTATAAATATTAGTGCAAGCCATGCATCTAAAGCAAAAGCTAATTTTGATGTAGCTAATAATAACGCATTTGCATTGTAGTCATAGATCAATTTTTTTATGAACATGAAGTAGAAATGTTGGTGCTATTTTATGGTCTCTACAATAGGTTTAGTTTTTTTTTGAAATGAGATTTTCATGTTCTGGAATATATTCAATTTGCATGTTTGCATTCATTGAGAAAAATATTAATGTTTTTCTTTTTTATAAGCATTTCAATGTGCAAGCCTTTTGTCAATATGGACATTGCTTATTTTACAATGTCATTTTAAGTGTGCATGAAAAATAACTATAGAGGTGATATATTTAAAATTTTCTTTTTAATGTCATGGGTGGATGAAATTTTTGTCAATGTTTGGTGGCATTAGTGATAAATACAAAAAAAAAATGGTAATTGTGTATTTAAGTTCATGATTTGTGGTCAACAAGGTCTAATTTTCATTTCAGCTAACTTGTTTAGTTTATACTGAATTCAACAAATTTTAATTTGAAAATATTGTTTGCAATTGACAATAAGAGGACAAAAATAATTACTCGAAATTTGGTGAACACCACATTGGTTAAAATTTAGTTTACAAGTTTGAGTTGATTGAAAACATGTTAAAGTTTGGACGTTTTTATGCATATTTTATGTAAATTAATTAAAACTATTTCAGAATCTAGTAATTCAAATGCTACTAGATAATCATGTTGAATTTGAATGGAAATTCAAATTTTTAATGAAAATTTATGAAAGTGCCTATTGGCATGGTAGTAATTCTTCTTGTTTGGTGACCACCAGATAGATTCAACATTTGCACCATGTTGAATTTGATGTCAAATTCATTTTCTTTTTGAAAATTGATGAAGTTACATGAAAACTTAGTAAAAATACATCCTATGTGGTGGCCACCAAATGAATCTTGTTCCCCAACCTGTTGAGTTTGGTGTCAAATTTAAGTTTTTGTTGATTTTTTTTGCAATTACATGAAAAGATGGTTGAAATATGTCCTAGTTGGTGGCCACCATATGTGTTTTGGCCTCCTCTCACATATTGAATTTGGAATTAATTAAATATTTGTTATATACATGTGAAATGAACTACAAAGTTTCATAGGTAAAATTTATTTCATTATGGAATTTAAATATTAATTGATCAAATGAAAACATATTGAATTTTTGGCCCAAATACAAATTTTTAATTTTTAAAAATATTTTTAAATGTTTAAATAAACACATCATATAATTTAATTATTTTATGAAATTAAAATATTTCAAATTTTAGATGTCGATGTCATTTAAATAAATAGTTAATAAAATAAGTAGGCAAGTCATAAATAGATATATAGGAAGTACAATATTGGTCATAAATAAAATGTAGGCAATTAATGAACCCAATATTCAAATATTTAAATACATAAGTAGGTACCCATAATGGAGAATGCTACTTTTGTAATGAGTCAAAAGAAACATAGTTATTCAAGAAAATTTTATTGTACAATCACATTGATGAAATTCAAGTAGTGAAGCAAACATGTTGTGAGGAACCACTTAGTCAAAGGCTAGAATTATTTTCATTTTCAAAACTCTAAAATTGAAATTCTCTTGTAACATTAATTTGGCATGTTGTGTTTCAATGTTTAAATAAATTAATGTTAAGACAACAAATGACATGTATTTAATTATGAAATATTTTTATATGATACCAAATATTGCATTTAAGGGCACAATTTGACAATTATCCATGCAATTTTTAAAACTAAATATCCATGAACTATCCAAATAAACCTAATAATGCATCCAATTATCATGAAAATGGAACTTGATCCTTATTTGTACACAAGAAATGACATTTAAATTGTTAATTTTTTATAAAAAATTTGTGCTTTTTAAAGTAAAAAACATGTCCAAAATAGATTGATGAACTAGCAAAATTAGATAATATAATTCATGTTCTTTTCAATACTAGGCCATCATAATCATCAATATATGATTTTCCATGCATTTTGAAAATGAATGATTTAGTTGCATATATAATTGAAAGCATTTTAAATTTAAAATACCTACTCAACACTATTTACTTGAGTCCTTGTATCATTTAAACAAGCAAATGAATCATTTTGTAATCACACAAGAATCATTAAAATGCAAATTTATTAATAGTTCAACATTGTCCATGAAACCAAACTACATTTCAATGTGAAAAACTCATATGATTCTTTTTCAAAGTCATAAGGGTGAAAGATTTTATGGCTATGAACCCATTCCTTGACTCCTTATGGCATGAATATACCTATATATACTTGTTCAATTGTTGTTCACTCCATTCTTCCATGCCATTGTATTGGACATTTGATTTGAGCCTTTGTTGATTCGGGCACAAGCCTCTTTCAATTACAGTTCAAGCAAAGTAGAAGAGGGACCAAATTGGTTGCTTGAGGATTTGCATTTCTACCATTGAGGTTAAACTTCATTCTACCATGCCATTTTTTTGTGGGACATTTTGTTTGAGCTTTGTTGATTTTGTTGTTTTAGGATTTACTTTTTTCATTGAGCATGAACTCCATTTTTTCATGCAATTTTATTTTCATTCAGGTCATATTTTTTGAAATTAAATTAAATTTCTTCGAATTGTTTGAACTTTTTATGTGGTGTATAGTCAAAGGAGAGAGAATCATAGGAGAAAATCCAGCTTGTAAAGAAATTTCAGTATGGGGAAAACATATAATTAATCAAGAAAGTACCTTCCCAAACTTGGAAGTTACTTTGCCAAGTTGTCTGGTAGCTTTTGTAGGTCAAAAGTTCTCACACCAATCATTGGCCCAAAGAACGCCCTAAAAATATATTTAAAAATTCAATGCTTCTTTACAAGCCATAGGATTGCTGCTCTAGCTCTTGCATGGTCCTTGGACTTCTTTCTTTGCGTGTAACTAGTTTTGGTGTCTTATTCAAGTATTTTTGTGTATGATATACTAGAATATTCTCCAAATGAGGGGGCCCAATTGAGGGGATAGGTGAATCCATGTGGCCTTGTATTTTGGCGCTTGGTATTGTCCCTCACTCATGGGCTTTACCCATCATATTACTTGAGTCGAAGGCTATTATGAACACAAAAAAATATGCAAATCATGAGACATATGAGGGGGAAGGATTTTATCCCTACACATTAAGAGTGGGAGGGATCTTACACCTACATAAAAGCCATATCAATTTTTCTAGAGTAGTTGGCAGGCACATTATAGGCTAAAGAAATTCCTCTATGAAGAGTGGCCATTTCAAAAAATGAAACATGTGCTTGGGCAGCCGTTTCATTTTTTGAAATGCCTACTTTCAGTTTTTTTTGTCTTTTGTCTTGTGATACGAAGTGAGTATATCGACCAAGTATCATGGGGGAAACGAATAAAATATAAAGGTTGACACTGGTCTTTACACTCGATAAAGGCCTCACCTGTGAACTTTACAAGATTTGGCCCTGCCCTTGGCTCTACCTAGTGTGGGCCCTATAATTCAGGTTTTACCTTACACATAAGAATGATCTTTTTGAATTTGGTCTTTGTATTTTGACGTCAACTCCCCAAGGAAAATCTCAAAGTTCAAATTTCAGGAATAGAATTTCCATGCAACAAACGAGAAGTCTCGTCATGTAGTGAAGGTTGAAAAAGAGTGGAAGATTACACCCCACACAAATAATCCTTCTTTTTCTTATGAAGGACTTACAATGATATGATAGAAAATGTACATTTTCCAAAGATGTGGTGTGTTTGATACATAAAGTTCTATAGGGTTTTGATGATGATTCTTTTTCTTCTTCTTCTTCTTAAGAAGGACTTACAATGCTATGAATACAAAAACAAGGGCAAGTTGACCAAGTTCACATCAAAGGAAAAGGGGGACTTGAGAACAAAGAACTTGAGATTTAGCTTGCTCCAAGCACTTTCAGGTTGGTTTGAAAATCAAGTCTAGAGAAGAGAAGATTTTTGTTTTGTAGAAGAATCATGTTATTCAATTTAGGGTTTCAGCACTTGTTGTAGTAGTAGTAGTAGTAGTAGTAGTAGTAGTTTTGAGTCTGAATTAGTACAGTTCAGTATTCTTATTTGATTCAGGATCTGCATCATGTTGCGGGAGCTCCACGGGTACAATTGCAGCCAAGGCACGAAGGCCAAGAAGATCATTGCAGTGGTGTTAATCGCTGCACTGCTCGGGGTGCCATATTTGATCTCCTTACATAAGCCTTCTGTGCTTCTTCTGACGAATCACTTCAACTATCTTGTTTCAAGTAGACATGAGGATCATCAGATACCAACAGCTGCAGCACAGGACTTGTATGTAAGTCTAAAAAGAAGAAGAAGAAGGAGAAGAAAAGAAGAATCAGAAGACCCCATAATTATTCTTCAACCTCTTGCAATACTCAGGCAGCTGTGGATCTCTTCAGAGCAGTTACTAGCTACTTGGGTCGTCTTTATATTTAAATTCATGGCAGATTAATTTCTCTCAAGCAATCTCGAGATGGGTTTTTGATTACTTGTTTAATTCATCAGATTCACATCTGATTATAGATCTATGGAAAACACACATGAGCCAAATTTGTCTGAATTAGATACAGTCTGTAGTAGATAGACTTTTGTTTTTTGTGACGAAAGAATTATTGTTCTATCGCTCGCTGATGGGTTCTTCTAGTTGAGGATGTAACTATTTGGAAAAGATCATGTGAGCTCGGCGCTTGTACTAGCCTTGCTTGCTTGCTTGCTTACTGGCTGCAAATTAGGAGCAATGAAAATTTATTCCCAATTCTAGGGCCAATTAACCTTGACTGTTATCTAGCCTGCTGCTGTGGAGCAGGTCACTGCATCAACTCGGCCTCCCGAAGCTGATCCTGAGCAGCAGCAGCAGCTGCAAGCTCCACAGCAAGAGCCTGCAGGCACTGATCTAGTGGAGCAGCGTAATTCGCCAACTCCAGCTCCCGGGCAGATTGGTGTGACCAGCGTCGAAGCCCCTGCAGCAGGAGGCGATGTGAAGATTGTTGACCAGCAGCAGCCGGTACTGACCCCAGCTCCTGGAGGACAGCAAGCAGCTAACACTTCTAATCCTCCTGAGGAAATTCTTGCTGCACAGCAACCTGCAGAATCTCCCAAAGTACAGCAGCAGCAGCAGCAGCAGGTAAGCATGATCATCTCCAACGAAATGTCAACCTACAGGACATGAATAACTACTTGAACCCTCTGAGCAAACTATTGCTGTGAACTCATTAGCAGGGCAATGTGCCAGTAAAGTAATGCTGCAAAATTTATGAGATTCTTGATGGCGAAGAATCAGGTGCTGGAGTCACAGATCATAGCAGGCCAGGAGCTGCAGCAGGATGAGTGGAAAGTGCTGGAAGATTTGCTTGTCAAGGCTTCAATGGGGAACAACAAGACTGTGATCATAACAAGCTTGAACCAAGCCTGGGCAGCTCCAGCTGCCAATAAAAATCACAACATGAGTATGTTCAGTCTGTTTCTGGAGGGCTTCCGCAATGGCGAAGGCACCCAACACCTTCTGGATCACCTCATTGTTGTGGCTCTTGACAACAAGGCTTACAACTCCTGCATGCAGGAATCTCACCGGTTACATTGTTTTAAGCTCAAGTCTACTGAAGGTGTTGATTTCTCACCGGACCAAGTGTTCATGTCAACTGACTATGTGAAGATGGTCTGGAAACGTTTTGAGTACTTGGGACATGTTCTCAGCCTTGGCTACAACTTCATTTTCTCGGTAACAATTACAAAACACAGCACACTAGTACTGAATATAGTACATGATCATACTGTATAATATAATTTCTGATCAAGATTCTTGAATTTCCAGCTTCACCAGCTGGAAGGCTGGTCATAATTCATTTGCACCCATTCAATAGCGATACTTTGGTCTAGTAAATTAAAGGTGTGACATTTCTAGGAGTACCACCACCCAAGGATATTTTTGCCTGTAACTTCTAATCTTTGCAATACTTTTTTTAGTAAACTAGCTGCAGCACACCCACAAGGCCCATGTGGGTGTGCAGAAAGTCTTGTGTTTCTTGAGTTCATTGTAGCCTTACGGATAAAACAACAATTTGGTGATGTCTTGCATGTGTTGTAGGATGTAGATATTCTATGGTTCCGTGACCCCTTCCTCCACTTTGATGCCAGTAAGGACTTCCAAATAGCAGCTGACATATATGCTGGGACACCAGACTCACCCAAGAACTCTGCAAATGCGGGCTTCTATTTTGCACACTCCAACAAGCGCACACTTGCTTTCTTTCAATATTGGAATGCCACCCACTATCGACATCGAGCACCCAGAAACGAGCAAGATGCATTCAATATCATTGTCAAAGAACAAGGCTTTCTTGACATTGGCCTCAAGTACAATTTCTTGGATGCACGCTACTTCTCCTCATTTTGTCATGTAAGTACCACCCAAAATCTTCAACCTTATTCAGGTGCTACACAATCTATATCATAAAAATAATCTTGTCTATTTGTGCCATTCATATCTCTTCCAAGCCTAACTTCATCACTTCTTTCCCTTTCCCAGCTACATGGATATGAAACTGCAATTTAACATGTGTGTTTTCATGTCCATGTTATGTATATCAAAATCAAATTAAAATTGACATAAATAATGATGAACTACTGAAAACCATATCATGGCATCATAAGAGGAAAAATCCATGGGGGGATTTTGCTTCTTTTGGAACCTTGCCCAAAGCACTTGTAATAACAATAAATGAAAAATAATATTCTCTCATCAGCAATTGTCACACTAGCTCTCAATTGTTCTATTCAACATTTTAGTACTAGTACACATGCATGCATGCATCAGTGAATGCATGATTCTTTTGCCTCAAGCTAGAACTTCTCAAATTGTGACAAGATACATTTTGTTTTGTTTTTGTGCAGATGAATGATGACATGAGAAAGGTGGTCACACTGCATGGAAACTGTTGTGTAGGTCAACAGAGAAAACTGGATGATCTTCGACTATGTCTGAATGACTGGGCTTCTTACAAAGCTCTAAGCACTCAACAGAAACTGTCAGACAAGAGGATTGCTCTATGGCAAGCTCCCAAACACTGCAAGTCACGGAAAAGGTCTAAACCCTAAACCCTATGGCAAGCTCCCAAACTCTAAAAGAGGGAATTTAGGTCTACTTCAAAACCCTAAACCTTAAACCCTAGACTATACATTGATCCATTGTTCCCCCAATTAAGAAAAATTATGCTTGCATGGGCATTAATCAGATCTTTAAATATCACCAAACATTTAGATCATAGAACTAATCCTCACAAGTTATTAATAATCCCGATTCAAGAATTGAGACTTGCAGACATAGTAATTGAGTTTTCTTTTCTTGGATTAATTATTGAGAGCTTTCGGGAGAGTCCACTCCCTGAGAGGCAGCAGCTGTTAAATGTGCACTTAAATCGTATCCTTAGTTTCCATCTCTTGGTAGTGCCTTGCTTAATTAAGAGTTAGGGATTATAGCTTGTGCATTGTGAAATAAGTCAGAATGTTTTAGGGATGTATAGCTTGTGCATTGTGGAGTCAGTCTGTCTTAGTGCAATGCACCCAAGCAGGAGAGGAATAGATATGATGATGTGTAGAATTATGCCCATGTAATTGTTTGTAGAAATTTCACCACCACTACATGTATAAACCAAGGACATGTGCATTATTGCTTTTGCATTCGATGAGGAGACTTGATTATTTACATAGTTGTGAACAAGATCATATGGAGGATGGCGTTTTAGAATGTGGAGTTTGATGGCATTTTAGCAGTTGGTTATTGTCATGATTAGTTGACAAGCAGTGGAGCATCATCATCTGAACATGTTTTGCTTAAAGGATATATAATTTGGTTACTATTCATTGTTATTCTTATGCTCTTTGCAAGGTCTTTTAATAAAGTGCAAGCTTTCATGATCATGATCATATCATGTATCAGAACTTGCTAAGTAGTCTATTGAAAGTCAATTGTGATTTTGTACTAGTACATATATTGTATATGGTGAAGTGGTAGTACAAAAACATCTTGGCTTAAGTGATTGATACAATTGTGGCAACAAAGCCCCAGCAACCATGCAAAGAAGGCATGATACAAAGCTTGGCAAGAATAAAAATTCATTCTGCAATGGATGAATGCTTGATGGAGCCATGTCATTGAATGCCCATGGGTGTCATAACCAGTGTTAGTTGGTTATTGCTTTTTTTTCTTAATAACCACCAGGTAGATGTTTCTTTTGTGGAATTTTTTCGAGGATCAAACAGGTTATCAATATCAATATCAAAAAATTCTGATGATGCTGAGTAAGTTATCAAATAATCAGTTGAGAACCATTGGTCAACCTGCTGGTTACACATTGGTTATTTAGGGTTTTTTTTAATTTAAAATTATATTTGAAAAAAATTCTCTATGTGTTTTAAAAATTGATAACCTACCTGGATGATAGTCAGGTCAGCTAGGTAGGTTACTAGATTTTGAAATGTTAATACTAAGTGGTTATCAATTTAATCAGTTATCAAAAAATCAATAACCAGTTGGTAGGTTATAAATAACTGGCTTGATAACTAGGTTAAAACTCAATAACCGCCAAACACTGGTCATAACCTCCCACTCACTCTAAGTAAAGAAGCAGCTATGGGTATCTGCAAACTCAGAAACATTACAAGAACATTAAGGTCTGGGGTGGCAAATAATGTCATTTTCTTGACCACACCATATGACATAACCTTCCATGGATGATCATACACTTGTAGTAGTGACCAAAATGTGTTTGCTGAACACGAATTTTTTGTTTAAATCGTTGAATTTGTCACCCCAGATCTCAATGTCATGAATGGCATGCCCTGCCCACTATGTTGGGTGTGCCACCTAGCTTGCCCTACATGGGCTCACCTAGTGCTT
>Ga0209208_10013548_pt1 | contig 10165 bp, 7 predicted proteins | sample S1TSphfallax_3_FD_187694 | JGI IMG/M metagenome (GOLD analysis project Ga0209208, IMG submission 187694) | Host-associated microbial communities from peat moss isolated from Minnesota, USA - S1T2_Fd - Sphagnum fallax MG (SPAdes) (version 2) | ecosystem: Host-associated > Plants > Peat moss >... | reverse complement strand
CAATTGAATCTATCAAAAAGTTTGGGGATGCATCAATTTTCAAATAAGAAAAACACAATGTTCAATCCTTGACTATTGTCCAATGATCATCAAGCGATAGTTAATGAAAGGCTCTCAACTATCACCTAGCAACCGCTAGGCAATAGTTAATTAAAGGAATTCAACTATCACCTAGCACTTGCCAAGCAATAGGTAATGAAAGGCCATCGACTATCTCTTGGCAATTGCTAGGCCATAGTTAATGAAATTAATAATTATTAATTTGTGGTGCTTTGTGGTATACATATTTGTACCTTACTTGTGGACAAACCCTCAAATTTTTGTCTCAAGAGTGTGAAAGGAACGATATTATATTCAACAGTGAGTTCTTTTGTTTTTTGGACTATTTTCATTTATGATGTTTTGCATGGAAATGTACATGGAATTACAACTTGATCTACCTTTGTTATCTACATGTGATGTTTTGATGGAATCAATTGATGTCTACTCTAATCAACCTCATGATGAAAATGCAACACCTTCATATGTCGAACTAAAATATTATTGTCATGGTCTTGTAAAGCCTTCAAAGGTGAATCCCCTTCATGTTATTTTTGGCTTGAGAGGAGTTCTTGCAAGACAAGGAAAATCCTTCAAACCTTGCACTCTAACTCTTGTTGAATGGTATAAAAATCCATTGGCAAATCTTTATTTTATCCCTAGACTAGACTTATAAGAATTCATGCAAAGGTGTCTTCAACAGTTTGCAATATATATTTGGACTAAGTGTAAGCCTTACAAGATTCCGCTCTTCTTGAGTGAAATGAGGGAATATGTAGATTTTAATGTCAATGTTTCTCAATTTTTTGGTTGTGGGCTTTGTCAGATGAATAACCACTTTCTTCTTGACAAGCCAAAGACAATTATTTTCTATAAGTGCCTCATGGATTTCTTTGGTAAAGTCCTAGGTACGCACATTGAAAACACCATCCTTGTAGACCATAATCATGTTAAGATGATGAAAGGCCCAATAAAGAATGTCATGTTAGTTGAAAAATGGTATGATAGGGTAGATGTCTTTCCGAAATACTTGATGGGTGAAATCCTCCACTATTTGGTTCAGGCTCTTCATTCCATAGGTGGGTTCAAGTTCTTCCGATTCTCATGCCTAAAAAATTCATGAATCAATTTGTTTTCATTTGGGGACATGAACAATGTTCCAAGATGACTAGTCAAATTTCACTTGGGTCCCACTATTATTTAAAGGATTTGAAATTTGTTTATTATGGTTGTCGTAGGCTATTTTATGGGAAGGAGGATCAAACATTACTAATTGATGATGAACTTAGCAAGGTACTTCGAAATGGCAAATGGAGTGGTCTTTTCTTGAATCATTCAAGGGATAGATGTTGTCAAAGAATAAGGTGCAATGGTTGAACCTCACATCTTGTTTGGGGCCACCTTTGATTAGATTACCATTGGCCAAAATGGTTCAAATTCATTATGATTTTGTGGTCAAGTATTCTAAACCTCAATTAAGTACCTCCTCAAAGAATTATTATTGGTTCTTCTAGTATATGGGTAGTGATAATGGTAATGTTTGCAATAACTTGCCCCCTTTAGGCATTATGTATTTTGAATCATTTTATTTCATTTTTTCATTTTTTCCCCATTTTGTAAATAATTTTCTATGGCATAATTTTTATACATGGTTATATCTTTTCATATGCCCTTGTTTTCTAATCTTAACTTTTGTTTGCAGTTGGTTTGGATTGTTGTTCATAGACTAGTGATATTTGTAGCTTTGAAAAGGAGAAAAAGATGTTGGCCACACAATTTTTTATTTTGAGATGGTGCCAATGTTGTTGCATATTTGGGCATGGAAAATCACAAGACTAGGAGGATTTGACATTATCTTTCATATTCTAAAAACTCTCTTTTAAGGTTTGTTTAAAAAAATGATTTTTTATTTGTGGAGTTTTCATTTGATGACTCTTAGAGAAATCAATTCAAGTGTTTTGACAACCTGGTGACTGCCAAGTTAAATTTATTTCAAATTATCCTTCAAATTTAGACTATCCTTTAAGGTTTCTTATTTTTTTCATAATGGATCTTTTGTTTCAAGCCCCTTTAAAAAATTAGGATAGGTGTTTTGACAACCTGGTGGCCACTAGGTTCAACTTCTATTTGAAACACTTAATAAAGTTTGTTTAATTACTATGAATTAATCTATATAATTTTCCAAATTTTGCAACTACTTTCCTTCTTATGTAGACTTATTATGTAATTTGGATTTTTTTAATGCTACAACTTCTTTTCCTCTTGTTATAGGCTTGGTGGCCACCTCGCCTCAAGGTTGAATTTGGATTCAATATAATCATGTATGTTTGAACTTTGTAAATTGTATTTCATTAAATTGACATCCTCCAAATTCTTTTTTGTTTTTTGTTGAAGAACCTCCGATGGTGTCCACAAGGTTTAATTTGCATAATTTGGGATGTAAATTGTGAATTTTCTTCAAAAGCTTTAAAGTTAAATCCTTGTTGTTAACAACTAGGTCCTAATGGCCACCATGTCATTTATAAATTGAAAGACTCAAAAAAATAATATTGTAAATTTTGTTTTTGCAATTTTGGACTTTTGTAAAGTCTTAAATTAATTAAATGTGTTATTTTCTTGCATAAGTGGTTTGAACACAACAATTTAGGGTTCATTTTCATATGGTTGCTTAGTTTTAGATTTAAGGTTATATAATGATTAGGTTGTAATGTTTACATAATTTTAAATGGATGCAATTTTTTCTTGTCAAAATTAGGGTTTTTTTGGGCATTTGTATATATATTTTTAGTTTTTAGATAAGGGTTAAAGTTCCATTGGCTATCATTTTTACTTTATTTAAGGTGGATGCAACTCTTTTTCATCAAAAGTAAGATTATAGTTATTTAAACAGTTCTATAAAATTTTTGACTTTGTAAATTAAAATTATGCATCCATGGCCTATAATGTTTATAACATCTTGGTTGGATGTAAGGTCTTTTCCAATACACATAAAAAAGGAACTCAAGTTTTTTCTTGGCTTTAGTAGGAAAATGAAGATAATTTTCCTTAAAGGTAAGGGTTACACAACCTTTGCCATTATTTTTTGCCATTTGAATTTTAAATTGTATCACCTTAAACCTATACTTAAGTTTTATTGTCTTTCATCTAAGGTAATTGTGTATATACAATCAAGCTAATGATTTCATTTAATATGTAGTTAAAGGTATTGCAAATACTATATTTCATATTGACATCAAATTGATTTTTTTCTTGAAGGGTCACACAAATTTAGTTTCAACTATGGGATGTGTTCCAAAATTTCAATTTATTGAAATCCAAAATTTGAAAATGTCCCCATTCAACAACATGGACTTGGTGTGGACAAATGTTTTTCAAGATGGAAAGGCACAAATAATCAAAGTTGAATGCACAAATATCCCACATGTGTGAATTTCGAAGTTTCTAAATGGTGAACGTAGCCATGAAGATTCTCCAATGGAATGGAACATCTATAAATTATTAACCCCACAAGTGGGCATCAAGATGCCAATAATCCAAAACCACCTTGGCTAGATTTGGTATGGTGTTTTGCTATTCACTCTTATTATATAATTGATTTCCTTATGTCATTGTACACAACCTTAATTGTTGAAATTGTTGGCACATTTTGTGGGTATGCATGTGGGTATGGATTAGAGGACAACCATGGAGACCAAAACCATAATCGATCAACTAAATGATGTTGTTTAATTCAATTTTTAGTTAGGTGATTGTACACATGGCTCAAGGTGGCGGAAATAATTTTCTACCATCAATCACACACATGGATCAATGGGGAGCCTGCACATGGCAAACATGACCTTGACTCCATTGTACGATTGTTTTTTGCCCCATGAATGTCACAAGCCTTCAAGGACCACATTTGCACTCAATTGGTTTTAGGCTACACTATCAAACAAATATATGACAAGCACAAGGAGATATGGTGGGATAGAGTCAATGCACTCAAGATACCATGATGAAAGATGATTTCATTACACAAGAAGAAACCTTGGGTTTTTACATTACTCAAATCCACTATGTTTTTAGTGAAATGAGACAAAGTTCACTAATATGCAACTTACATGGTTTTGGTAAAAGAGGACTACTTGTTTAAGACATATTTAGTGAAAAAAATTTAAACGGTTTTAGGTAGTGACATGTTACACTAGGTAATTTGTAATTTAAAAAAATTGACATGAATATTTTGAGGTCCCAAGGTAATATGATGTGGATTGACATGCCACATTATCATGTAACACATTTTAAACCTTTTTTTTTTAATTTATAATTTTTTTTGGTCACGAATTGTAAATTTTTCACAACATCCTATGACAAAAATACATGTCATGATTTAATATTAATAATAATTTTTTTTCTGGATTTTCTTAACAAAATATTTTGAAGATATTCACTACCATCATATATGTTCCATATATCATATTCATATTTATCAAGGTTTGAACCCCAAGGTTTCATGGAGATGCACCAAGGTCTTCTTCACCAAACCACTTCAAGTCTTTGATAAGATAAAAAGAAAGTTTAATTTTATTATTTTCAATATGAAACTATTTAAAATTTTCAAACTTTTAACATACTTTTTTTTTTCAAAATTTATTCATATGCTACAAATGAAAACATGATCTTGAATTTATTCAATAATCTATTCATGAAAATGATAATAATTTGTAATTATGCAATATGAAGAGTTCGAAAAACAACTTAAAATAACATGTTATGAATAAAAAGAAACTTATAATTTATTTATTTTGTGTAAATTCATCTACAATATTCATAAATGGGATTGAATCCAATGTGAATTCAAAAGTGCTTTCATTAAATCTTTAACAAAGATATTTTTATTGTGTAAAATATATGTTCAATTTTTGAAGAATTATAAGACTTTTTTTCTTCAAAATGATTTTGTATAATTAAATAATAGAAACTTGCAATGTTATTCAAATTGTTATCACCCATAAATAGTTTTACCCATATTTGCTTATAGAAGAATTATGGAGTTGCAAAATTGTTTAAATCCTTCAATATTATTTTGAAAAAATATCAATTCTAAATTTGATAAATTTTGATGTTTTTGGGAAAAAAACCATTGTTTATGTTTCCCCCACTTTAAATTGGCAAAAATTGGTCATCAGAAGAAAAATTAATTAAATAATCAATATAACCATTTTTTTTTCCAATATCATGTTTTTTTAACAACAATAGTTATAAACTAATAAAAATGATTAATCACATAATTTTGAAAAAAAAATCATAACACATTATTTATATTATTTTTTCTAATAATGTAACAATACATTTTACCTTTGTAGAAATAAAAGAAACGTAATTTGGTGATATTTTGGAATTGAATTGTTGGATTACCATCCCCTACCCTTTAGTCAACAATATTGTTTTATCTTTGGTGGCAAATTTTCGCAAGTTGGTGGTTTTTTTGGGGGAAAAATTAAAAAATAATGAGATTTGTTTTAGAAGGTAATTCTTTTTAAATAAATAAATAAATATATGAGTAAAAACATAAGGTGTTATATATTAGTTATTAGATAAAGGTATTATCTAAACCAAAATATAGAAGGATTTTAACAACCTAATATTTCCATATATTGTTTATACCCAAAACAAAATTATTTTTTTTTAACAATGATCATCATGTCAACAACACCACAAAAATTGAAAATATTAATAATAATACATTGACTTCATTATTATAAGGTCACCATTTTTAATGATTTTAATTTTTTAAAACAATTGAAAATTTTCATCTCTAAATACTTAGACAGAAACTTGTAACAAAACAAGCTTTTAAAAAAATGTTAAATCATGGTAACAATAAAAATAATAATATACCCAAACAATTTTTTTTTAAAAACAATCTAAGTAAGATTTGTACATTTCATACATCAAGAGATAAAATGGAGAAATAATTTAAAGATTTTTTTTTGAGGTTTTGTTATTGTGGCATCATAAACATTTGTAATAAAAAACTTGTCCAATGATGAACAAACTAGGGGAAAACATAATTTTAAATTTATGTAAATGTACAAGTTTGAAGATTAATGTTCTTAAATATAAAAGTCTACATGGACCCTAGACTTTGGATACTTGACTTAATCTTTAATTCAAATATTAATGTGAAACATAACAAATTTTTATAAATTCATTTAAAAAAATTATGGTGAGTGCAAAATGCAATTAGATAGTAATGGATTTAACACATTCAAAATTAATGATTCAACTCATGTGCAAATGTTGATAGTTCAAAAGATGTGAAGTTTTTACAAGTTATTGTATGTGTTTTTATTTAATTATTATAAATGTAAAATGAAATCTATGAGCAATGGTTTTGTTAATCCAATTTTTTAGTGTATATAATAATTGGTGTACTTAACCAATAACCTGTAAGACATTTTGATTAAGGATACTTTGATTTTCTAATTAATAGGTTCAAAGGATAACTAGTTCGTTATAAGTATTGGTAATTGAATAATGTAGTAACTAGTTAAATAACAAAAAAGGAGAATTTGAACTTGTGACCAGTAGCTTATTGTTTTTATTTTTGAAGTTGTATTAACTAATGATTGTTTAAGTTATAACAACACTATGAGTTGGTATAACAAGGAGGATTTGAACATTGATAAAAGAAATACCTTTCCAAACACCCAAAGTTTTCGGGATTTTCAAATCAAGATTGTTGGAGATTTTCTTGAACATTTTTTCCCTTTTGTTTTGGAGAATGTTAACTTGAAATTGTTCTTCTTGATGCATAAGCAAGAAACTAAGATATATTTTTTATTTATTTTATGTTCAAAACTAGAGCAACATGATAATGCAAATCAATAAACCAAAATTGTAAATTTGAGATAAAAAAGATAAACCACATAGAGCAAAAAACACCTTTAACATTTGGCGACCACACAATGGAACAAAATTTTAAGTAAAAGAAAATGCTTGTGCTTTTTGGTTCTTGTAATTATTTTGTTTTAATGTTTTAGGTTTGGATTTGTAATAAGTTTTAAGAGTTTTTAAAACTTTTCTTTGTGACAATACTTTTTGTTCTTTAGAAATAGTAATCATGAATTTCTTGGATTCACATGTTAAGTTTTGAAATTTTCATAAACAACTTTTTGATTAGGAGGAAATCTAAATTAGTGATTTCTAAAAGATGTCAAGAGTAGTCACAAGAGACATTAAAAGGCAACTGGAATTAAAAGCGCCACAACAACCTATTCATGAAGTGATTCAATCACAAGAACAAACACGTTCTTAAGTTGAGGGAATACAACTGGTTGAAGCCCTTAACAATGAAGCTCAATAACCTATAACAGCAAAAGTACCTTTTTCATCAGATACTCATAAAGTTGGAAGAAAGAAAAGAATGAGAAGTATCTTCAATTGGTCGATTTTTGACACCCCGACAATCATCCCAACAACGAAGGTCAAATGCAGAACCAAGTGAACATAATATCAAACATGTTTAACATGTTGATGAGGTAACCTCTGTAGGACATAAATGGCAATCTGCAACACCCAATTATTATATGCCCATAATAATTACACCTTTTTCAATTAGCACTGATTATTACAACTACATTAACTTGTGCATATTGTCAACAGGTTGGACATGAGTTTAAGTATTGTTCTTTTGTGGATGATAAATTGAAGAAATTAATGAGAGAGGAACTTCAAACTTTTCTACAACCTATGGTATTGAGCACACTAACAACCCATGTTGGTGAACCTATATAATAAGCTTTAATGCAACCAAGTTTGGTTATTAATCCAACATCGATTAGCCAACATGTAGGTTGGCCACAACCTATTACACCATTGGTAACAAGGTAACCTAGAACAATACCATACCCAATGTGGTACAATACAATACCATCTTTTATACCTATGGATATTAACATGTATTCAATGTACTATTCAAGAATCAAAGGACTTGATCCATTGATTTTTGGAAGGAGCAAAAGGTATGTAGTCAATGTTATTCAACCAAAACAAGTGGTGTAGAACTATTATCCTATTATAATTTCCATTTCAAGAATAGAACTGATGCACTCCCAAGTCCCAAGTTAGGCCCAAGATGGGCCTTGGTTTCTAAAACAACGAAATTGTGGGGACTTGAGGGCACGCTCCTAACTCTCAACACTAAAAGGGGTAGAGGGGCATGCTAAAGCTCCGGGATGGGATTAGGAAGAGGGACAAGCTTTAGTTACTCTCTCGAACCTGCATCAAACCAACCGACAAGTTGGATAGTTCGCATTCTAAAGCACCCTTGGTGCTAGGACAAGCCACGAGCAACTCTGGACCCACAAGACTCACCATGGCTCGGACTCGGGGGAAGCCACCACCTTCTCCCATATAGTATTCTCTGCATTACTCCGCGGCACCCACATCTGAAATTGTCCCGGTTTGGACTCCTGAGACTTTGTGAGTTCATAACTCTTTGTTCAAGCCTCGAATTGGGATGAAGTCAAAAGCAAACTTGTAGCTCTCATTGAGAGCTTTCCAACGGTGTGTCACACTCCATTTGCACACACTAGGGTCGGGTCAATTCCCGACTTTTAGTGGTCGAGAATCAAACTGCCAATTTGACTCCCGGCCTTTCTTTTTGCCATAACATGTGCTGTAGATGTCCAAATGGCTCATGCGAGGCCAATTTCGACATCTACACTTCAATAGTTTTCCAATGTCATGAAGAACGCTTCAAGGCAAATTGTTTTGACCCCTACAATCGAATTTTAAAGTTTCGGGAGTCCCAAAGGACTCCCAAGTCCTCATTTCGAGAGTGTGAGTGTCATCTTCACACTCTTCCCAAAAGTGGGGTTGTGACAAGAACAACCAATTCTTGTCATAAGAAGTGTGTCTATTCCATGAACGACAATAGTTGTTTTACGTATCAATATGCATGTTACCACTGGGCTACTAGTCTATGGTAATAATGTTCCTATTCAACAACCCAAAAAGGTTAATTCATATCCATAGTCTAATGGAGACCAGCTTAAAGGTTCGCCCAATGGAAGATTGCTAGTAGGAGGATCACCTAATCAAGACCCACCTAAAGGATCGCTACCAAATCCACCTATTGGGCTTTATGAATGGCAAGCACCTAACCCAAAGATATTTATGCCACCATATAAACTAGTTCCTTTTCTATCTAACCAACCAATAAGTTGCATATTGAAAGTTCCAATATCCCACATATGTGAAAGATATTGATTTTGATGTTTACATTAGAGTTTTCAAAAAAGTAATTAGAACCAATGTTGAGACCATGGAAGTAAATATCATCAACTTATTTGGTTATACTTTATGATATAACATCTTAAAATGGGGTGAGAACTTTGTACAAGATAATCTTAACTACACCTTTGATGAGTTAGAACAAGCATTTGGCAAGCATTTTTGGACCATGAAGAATGATGAAAAAATCAATATGCAATTAAAGAATTTTCAACAAGTTGGTGAATGGGTTTAAGCTTACTATGAATGTTTACTTAAATTGGTTAATTGTTTACATGTGAAAGCTACTTATGTTTTCTTTATTACCATATTTAGAGCAGGTCTACAAGTGTCGCAACCCTACTTTGGCCAAGTGTGGGGGTGAAGCCCAACACTTGGAAAAAGTGAGGATTTGGAGTCCTCCGGGACTCTCGAATGTTCAGAGCTCGAGAGCAAGACCCAAAACACCTCGCATTGAAGTGTTCTTGGTGTCATTGGAAAGGTCTTGAAGCGTAGATATCGAAAATGGCCTCGCATTGGTCATTTGGACATCTGTAGCCCAAGTTATGGGCAAAAGAAGGGCCGGGAGTCAAATTGACAATTTGACCCCCGACCACTAAAAGTCGGGAATCGACCTCTTCCCGACCTCCGAATTGAGAGTGCGATACGTCGTTAGAAAGATCTCAATGAGGGATACAAGTTTGGTTCAGACCTCATCGCGATCAGACCTGGCAGTCGGGAGTTATGAGGTCCCAAAGTCCCGGGACTCCATCCGGGACAGTTTCGGGACAATTTCGGGACTCCAACTTGGGAGTCCCGGGAAAAAGAGCCATTTGGATGTAGTCTCGACGGGGCGTCGCAGAGA
>Ga0209208_10013547_pt1 | contig 10165 bp, 8 predicted proteins | sample S1TSphfallax_3_FD_187694 | JGI IMG/M metagenome (GOLD analysis project Ga0209208, IMG submission 187694) | Host-associated microbial communities from peat moss isolated from Minnesota, USA - S1T2_Fd - Sphagnum fallax MG (SPAdes) (version 2) | ecosystem: Host-associated > Plants > Peat moss >... | reverse complement strand
GTGGTTTTTTTTGGATGCTATATTTGGATTTAGAGATCCCAATTACTATAAGGAAATGAATTTGGGGATTATTAATTCATGATGTCTGGGGTTCAAATCTTGTGCTAGAAGGTTTTTGAAAAATTAAGTGTTGTTAAGCTCATTTAAGACACAAGGTTAAAAGATAATGTTTCGCATACATGCAATGGGCAATATTGTAAGTGGGGTTGAATTTGTTATTAAGACATGGAATGTTTTTATCCTTATGGGTGTCATTTTGTTCATTTATTTATTTATTTAGAGTTTTTAGCTAAGTTTCTACATGGCAATCTTTGCTAGAGCTTGAATTGCCACATGGACACATTGAGGGTCTATTTGTCCAACTACATGGTGGGCAAATATGTAGTTTTTTTAAGACAAAAGAAATAAAATTATCATTTTTGACTTGTTATCATGATTTATTTTGAGTCAAATTTGTAGCTACATTTCATCATCCTCAATTTGGTTTTTTGCTAATGAGTGTTCTTTTAAATCTAATTGGTAACAACATGTTATGTGGGGAATCAAACCCTGACCATAAAAAGTTTTTCCCATTACAACATAAAGCCTAGCCTACAAAAAAAAAGTTCATTAGTCAAGCTATTATATAGAATGCAAAGAAAAATCCTTATAAACCCAAAAAAATGGGTTGGATGTAGATTTAAAAAAACCATAGATCATGGAAACAAAGTGAAGATGCAACTAGCTAGTTGTTGCTACATGCATGCCAAATCATCTTATCAACACACAATGCCCTTATTATTATCCATTATCCAAAAATTCAAATGTCAAAAAAAAATTAGAAATATAAAAGAGAAAGGTATTATAAAGATACAAAGGAAAAAACAACTTGCAAGTTGGTAGTAGCTCAAGCCTCAACTTTTTGCACCATATTAAATTTTGTTGTCCTTCCAATTTTGAATAGTTGCTCTAAAAGGAAAGTTTTACAAAGTGAAGAACTTTTAGCTGAACATGTAAATGACAAGCTCCAAATGCATGGTTAATTGATTCCATGATTTTTTTGTCATGAAAGTCAACATAGAAAAACAATGTTTATTTTCAACAGAACCAATTATTTGCACAATACCAAGTTCAACCAACTTGATATACTTTGGGATTTTATTTTTTAGAATCTAAGAGGAAATAATGATTCTCCAAAATTTGGGTTGACATCAAAAGGTTTCTACATTGCCAACTTAACATCGTTTGTCATGTTATACATAAACATAAATATTTGAAGGTCAAGAACAAAAGTTGAAAACAAGTTAGAAACCCATATTTCATCATGTCCTACCTTTTTAGGTTAATAGAGGGCTACCTTGATGATTGCCAAATGAACTTTAAACCTTTTTTGAGGTTTTGGTTGCAAGTAGTATTGTATCTATAAAATTTTGAGTAGGGAACTAACTTCGTAATTTCAGTAATAACCTAAATGGCAGCTTCAAGTGAAATTTTTCACTTCAAATATGTAACATCTCCATATATCTCCCTTGTCACAAAAATTGTTGCCCCAATTAGATCTAAAAATGTTGCCCACATGTGGCATTTGATAAACTCACAAGTTAGATGATCAATTCAAATGTTCAAATTTGTAATCCAATGGAGATTGATGCTTTCACAAATAGTGTTGGTCAAGGCAATGAAATTATTGAACACATTACTTTCAAAAAAGGACTACCTATCATAGAACATATGGTACACATTTTCTTCACAAATCTTCATTGTTGTTATGAAATCACAGACAAAAACATCCTTTAATTGTGTAAACTTAATCAAAGAATGTATTGCCTCTAATAAATACATCACTACATTCAAGCCCAACAAAGTTTCTACATTAGTTAGCAAATACAAATTAGATTTGGTAGAAGGTATCGTGGGTGCATCCAATGCCATTTTCATGAAAAAAAATGTGATATTTAAACAAATGCAACATTTGACAAAATTGATCATAAAGATCCATCTTGATTTAATGTTTAAAAAAATTATGTTGCCCTTAAATTCCATGAACTTTACTAGTTTGGTAAACTCCAAATGCCTTTTAGGGAGATGATTAAAATAATCATACAACCATTGGTATATATTTTTCCATGTGAAAAACCAAAGGTAGGTTTGAAAAGGTTTGTATTTCAAAATTGGTTTAATGTGCCATACAATACACATTGGCAACAAATGGAGCATATTGATGTTATATCTAGACTATCATTCTTGATCTAAGGCCTTGGAAGGTGTTAACCCATCAACATTCAAACCCACAAGCTTTGAAGTTAAATCTTTTTTTTTTCAAATCTCTTTGTGTCATCAAGGAATTCATAATTAGTAAAGTGTTTTTTAGGATTATATCGAAACTTTAAAAATTCATACAAGGATTAGAAACCCTCATAGTTAATCATTGGCTTACCTTTATTCAACAAACTAAAAATAGTTGTAAATTAAACAAGTTTTCTTGTCTTCCATTGCCTAACTGTTATGCAGCTACAATAAGACAATGGTTGTAAAAAGTTGAACATAAGAAATTTCATTTTTAACATGCAAACATTTTGGATCCATGATCCACTTACCATCAAAACCTTTTTTCTTACTTGGATGTTTAACAATAAAGTCCCATTTAACAACCCAATTTTTTTCCTTCCTTTCAATTTTGGTACAAACACGACATTTCATAGTAAAAATTAGCCCAACTTCATTAAAAATGGGCTCTACCCATGGCATTTTCATAGTCCAAATCTTTTGAAATTTGCAATTCACATAACAATAACCTTTTTAGGGACTTTGGGGAGAGGAGCACATTCATCATCAGCATCTATAACAACAATTTCAAACATGGCATTTGGATTTACATCAAATATTTCAAGTGAAGAAGATTGCAATTCAAGGGCATGAAGAATTTTTTTTTGCTCATTGGTGTTGTTGGATTCAAGTACATCGTAAGAAACAAGGTTGGCAACGGGGGGTGTGAGATTTTTTTGTTGGGATTTGAACACCAAAAAAATATTTAAACTTGAAATTGCTTGGTACCACTGGAGGAGCCATGCTCTAAAGAAGACTAAAATAAATATGTAGATTATGATAGTAAAATTGTAATTCAAACACTAGTTAGGACTATGTTTCCTACCTTGAATTTTTGTAAAGATTATGACTAGCACATGATGATGGCATGGTGAAAAGCATCGTGCTATGCAAATCCAAATACCTACCCCAATCGCAATGAAACAATACTTGAAATCACTTCCATTGGATGGATGTTACATCTATCACAACATACCCACAATGCACATTGCATATATAATCACAATGCAAAACCTCAACAAACACACATTAAGACATCAAGGAGAAAAAAAATCACTTCAGCACAAGTTATAGGAAGTGAAATGAAAAGCACAAGTGCACTTGAACTTTTCGTTTAGGAACTTCTTGAATTCGTAGGGGTCTAGTTTTTGGATTGTTGCAAAGCTTGCACCAAGTTGAAAGCTCTTAGCTCATTGCTTTAGTCTCCAATGACTTTCAAAACACAACATCTCTAATTTGTAGTTGAATGTAACACTACCATTCATTACTTAATGGCTCATCATTGAGTCATGACAAAGTTTCAAGAATAAGTACTTTCACTAATTGCAAACTATGAAAGCAAACGGAAATGCCAAGCCATTGGGCTCCAACATTCCTTGTTGAAAGCTTCAAGATCCAAAATGGACAATGTTGTAGTTGATAATTACAAGAGTCTAGGCATGATGAAATGGGATTTTGACTTGGTGTTAGGGTTGCAAAATGACAAATTATTAAGCCTAAGATCTAATGATCCATGTTGATCCTAGGTTAGGGTTGCATGAATTTTTACTTTCTTAAGGGGTTGGGAGGGCGACATGTGGCATGTCAATGTCTTCATCGTCAGAACACTATAGAAACCTAGGGGTTCCTTTTGCAAAACGGGGGATGGGGGAAAAAAGATCTCTTTGTGTGATTCATCACTTCACAATTTAGGTTGAAAAAGCTGAAATTTCATTCAAAGAAAAAACAATGATGCATGGTGTTACATATTATATTTGTTACATTTTCAGTCACTAATTATCACCCTATTGTTGACAGGTTATGTGGTTCTTGATGAAGATGCAGACATGGAAGCATGAAGGTTTGGTTTTTGAGACATGGTTTGGCACTGGCTGTATGCAAGCACCCTAGGGAAGATACAAATCATAACTCTAGTAAAATTTCTTGAGATAATAGATCGTTCTTACTTTTGGACTAATAATATAATATATATAAAGTTTTGGGCACCCTGGTTCTTGGACATTTAAGTTTGGTTGCAGATTACAGTCCAAGTATACTTGCAAGCTGAACATAGGCTATACTACTTGTTCAAGGTGTATGTGGCAAATCTACCCCCAAACTTAATGTATATAATGTTAATACACACATTAACATATATTTGTAGATTTTGGAAAAGTTTAGTTCAATAATCTATTTGTCTTTTATTTTTAATGTTGACTTAATCACATCAACTTGCATTGAAATAAATTGTGGGCTTGCTACATTGTATATCCAACTTTAACAAGGAGTCTGATAATATATAATCTACATATGCTACACTCTTCATATGTGTCACGATGTGTGAACTTTCCCGGCCTTTCATTGGACAGCGAATCCACTCTCAGCAAAATTATGAGAATTCTCATGGGGTATGCTCATATGTCTAACATAATACCAGTGAATTAGGACCATATGAGAATTCTCATGGGTACCTAATGTAAGACTAACTCTCATGCAGTTCATGTTTTCAATGAGTAGCACGCATAAGAGTGGTACATGTTTTTACAGTGTGATAAATATTCATTTAGCCAATAGCACTGGTCCTAGTTCACTAGCATTATCTGAATCTGTTCCCTTTTCCATTTGAAAATTCGTTATGGGGAATTTGTTGGAATCCACTCAAATATGAATGATTCATAAATTGAAATTGGGCCTACCTTTTGTTGTAGTGCATACTGAGCGTTGGTGGAGATGTTCTTAGTACATTCTGTCTGCACTGCTTAATGCCAGACGCTAAATACCCCCCATCTCCACCCGTAAACATGAAAAGATGAATTGGACAAGGTGAGATACTATTTAACTTTCACCGCCTGGGCCAATCAATCCTTGTAGTCGGTCATTGAGACACAGTCATTTCCTGCTACTCGCGCTCTACGAGGGCACTGGTAACAGGTTCACTTTTCCAGGTCCCAAGCAGTTTCGGTGTACTTCCGCAAATCAAATTGGGGAGGGGGGGTGGCGTAGGGGTGTGTTCTGAATTTTGAATATTGCCCTTTACGAACTGATCTTGACGCGGAACACGTATTCCACGAACCTTTAAGGACCTCCTCTAACTTCCCGTTGTCTATGTTCAGTGTGCGCACCCCGTGCTTTTCTGTGTGTGGAGTTCCCTGTCCCTCCCTCTCTACCAGCTACTTCTTGGCTTTTTTTCTGTGTTAGAGCTGCAAATTGGAGAGCTTAGATCCGTGGCATATTCCTTTCAATTTGTGTCACCCACTCTACTGCTTGAGGAGTGTAACATTTGAGCTGTAAGTATTTTTGGGTTCACGGTTTGTGACTTCTCATGAGGGATCGACGTTCTTTGGGTGTTGTAAATTAGGTCTGTTGGATCCATCATATAGCATTTTTCAGATGTTTTTGCTTGAGTCATTTTAAGCTTGTAGGACTTCAAGCTGGAAGTTTTTTGGCAGGAGTTTATATATAAGGGACTTGAGGTGATCTGGAGAAGCTGGTGCTGTCATCGGCAGTCTCTTAACTCATTTGAGTTTTCAATTTAGGCTTTTCAGCAGCACCATGTCAGGCCACCGATTGGTACCCGTCTTAGCTCTTGTATTGGCGCTATACTCAGTTTCCACCAGCACTCATGTTGCTGGCCAAAATGGAACTAGTACGAGCTTTTCTTTTAATGCCGCCACGGATAACGCAATGGACACATTTACTTTTGTGGGTGATGCAAGGTACCAGGGTGTATCATCCGGTATTCTTTTGTGTTCTAACAGCAACATCACCACTCATGGTAGCACTGGTAGAGCTTTGTACAAACAACCTGTGCAATTTTTTCAAGAACCCAAGAGCTCGCAGTTGGTTCCGCGACTTGCTTCCTGTAGCACTATCTTCTCATTCGGAAATACGGCGTCAGACACAACCATTGAGGGAGACGGTTTGGCATTCATTATTGTGTCTAGCAATGCCACTGATCCCACGGTTGCCTCTGGTGGGTGGGTGGGACTTGCCAATTCCACAGACAATGGAAATGCCAGCAATCATCTGTTTGCAGTTGAGTTTGATACTTTTTACAACCCGGAGCTTGGAGACCCAAGTGATAGTCACATCGGTGTTGATGTGAATGGTGTAAGATCCATTCAGACTTACAATTTGTGCTTGAACTACAGTTGGAATTCCACAACTTGCTCTTACTTGACACAGACCTCTTCTCAATGGCTTGGGTGGATCGATTACACACCAGAAACTAGCTCACTAGAAGTTTATTTCTTGAGTGAAGCTAATAAGCCACAATCTCCCCAACTTGTAGTCAACAATTTCAACTTGTCTGAATTTTTGGTGCTGGATGGTTACATGTATGTTGGATTTTCTGCAAGCGTTCCAGGAGTCTCAAATTTAAATTTAGTTTATTCTGGTTTTAACTTATATTCCTGGACCTTCAACTCTAGCTTTCACTCTCCATGCCACCAGCTAGTGCACCATTTGTGCAGAAGTTAGGAGGTAGAGGAAAAGGTTTAATAATAGAGACTTGTGTTGGTGCTGTGGTGGGCATATTGGTTCTCATTGTAGTTGCTTTCATCTATTGCAAGATGTGTGCTCAAAGAAGAGGACATGGCCTAGTGGCCGTTGATAGTAGAGGGCGTCCCTTGAATTACAATAATATTCAGTTTGAACAATTTTTGCACAGGCCTCGCAAATTTAGTTACAGAGAGCTTAGCATTGTAACTAATGTTTTTAGTCCATAAGAACTCCTTGGACGTGGAGGGTTTGGTTGTGTGTACAAGGGTACGCTTCGTGACACATGCTCTTGTTGCTGTAAAGAAAATCTCCAAGGATTCACAACAAGGAGGGAATGAATTCTTTGCTGAACTTTCCATCATCAGTCGCATCCAACATCGCAACTTGGTGAAGCTACAAGGATGGTGTTCTGAAAGGGGGGAATTGATGTTAATTTATGATTATATGCCCAACAAAAGCTTGGATAAGCTCTTGTTCCAAAATTGTTCGGAATTAGAAGTAGTTGAGCATCATCAAAACTCCACTGCAATGAAGCTCGATTGGGGTATGCATCACAACATTATGTTGGGAATAGCATCAGCACTAGCTTACCTTCACGAAGATTGGTCTGAGCATCATGTGGTTCATCGAGATGTGAAAGCTAGCAATGTGATGTTGGACAAAGACTTCAACGCTTGTTTGGGGGATTTTGGACTTGCCAGACTCATAGAGCAAAGCAAAGAAGTTGCAGACACTACAATGGTAGCTGGGATAGTGGGCTACTTGGCACCAGAGTTAGCCAAGATTGGAAAGGCCACAACTATGACTGATGTGTTTAGTTATGGTGCTTTGGCATTGGAAGTTGCTTGTGGAAGGCGTCCTTTTGATAGGAAATTTCCAGAAGAACAAATTGCTTTATTGGATTGGGTATGGAATTGTTATGAAAATGGAGAGCTTTTGAAAGTTGTAGACTCCAGATTACGTAACGATCTCAATGAGGAACAAATGAACAAGGTTCTCTTGTTGGGTTTTTTGTGCTCACATCCAGATCCCAATGCAAGGCCACCGATGGGGTATGTACGATAGGTGTTGGTTGGCAATGCTTTTCTTCCCCCCCTTCCCCTTGCAAAACCAACCTACATTTCACAAGAGTTGATTGCATTCCAAGATTTACTTGATTCATCAACACCTACTATGAAAATAAATTCTAGCTCATTAACATTTGATCCAAGTTTCATAGAATCTCACAACCATGATGGTACATTATTGTTTTCCACTGGTTCCAATATTAGTGTGTAGTGCTTGTGAACTACTAGTAATGAGGGTTCACCGATTAGTTTGATTGAGTACCTACTAGTGGACAAACATAGGACCCATTAATCACAAGTTGGAAAAATTCTGTAAGCGATTTCCTTTTTTTGGGCTTCGAGTTGGTGGCATCATTGTAGTAAATTTGGTAAAGTTGTGATAAACTACTTTTAGCTTGTGAGTAGATTTTGAAAGTTGCACATAAGTGAGAAAACATATAAGACAACTTTACTGTTTAAACATTCTCTGATCATTAGCTTGTGAAAATGAGGGAGTGATTTTCTTCAGGGTTAGGTGGTGGACATGTAACTTAATGTGTAATTTAATTACATAATTATTTAGGTAATTGTTTAATGGGGTGTACGATTCCATAATTGGTCATGGTGCATAAACTTATGTCATGTGCACCATGTGATGTTGTTTCTTTGTGATTAATTGTGGAATCACAATGATGTTGTTTCCTTGTGATTAATTGTGAAATCACATGGGGCACCATGTGATTTTGTTCTTTGTGATTATTTGGGGAACCATGTGGTGGATAAGTTTTAGGAAGTTTCTTGATTAGTTTCCTTTTGGTTAGTATATTAAGGAGGTGTTTGTGACCTTGAGAAACATTTTCATTTGTACAAAGTTATGGTATGAATATAAAATTTATGAGAATTGAAGTTTTGGATTTTCAAAAGCTTTTGGTTTTGAATAGTTTTGGTGTTGTTTATGTGTAGTTCATGGTAGGAGAATAATGAGGCTTGCATAATCAATAGAAGAGTGGGAATATAATTTTACAACCAAAAACATAGATTTCATAACTATGTAATAATCATACATAATTTCAGTTTTAAACCCGTTCATGTTATACAGACACCTTAGATTTTTAATGCAAAGTTGTGATCTAATACTTGGTTATGGCAAATGAGTTCTATTAGAGTTCATCTTGCTCTCATTTTGCTTTATTTCATTTTCAAGGTAACATTGAATTGCTTCAAAAAAGTAAGTGTACGAATTCTTGTGGAATTCCTACCTTCTTTTGAAGTGGTTTAGCGGCACAAAAAGGAATAATGTAAAAGGATACAATAACTTATTTTATAGATGGAAGGGTTCAACCATGGTAACAAGGTTTTGCATTGTTTGGAAATCCACCTTGATATAGAAAACCTCTTGTAAAGTTTCTTTTTGGCATTTGAAATTTATAAATCTTTTTGCTATAAGATATATAATTCCTTGAACATGAGTGAAAAATTATGAAGAAAAAGAGAAAATTGTGAAAGTAGAAGATATAAGGTCCATGAGATTCCATAATATGCTCCTAGATTTAGTCTAGTACAATAATACAAACCTTCTACCACTAAAAATCTAAACCCACTAAAACGCCCCTAACTACATTAAGTGGTGACCCGAGGTTGTCACCACTAGAGGATAAAAAAAATAGTTAACTTAGAGGTTATCACAACCCGAGGATGAAAAAAAAATAGTTAACTTAGAGGTTGTCACCACTAGAGGATAAAAAAAATAGTTAACTTAGAGGTTGTCACAACCGGAGGATGAAAAAAAATAGTTAACTTAGAGGTTGTCACAACCCGAGGATGAAAAAAAATAGTTAACTTAGAGGTTGTCACAATCCGAAGATGAAAAAAAATAGTTAACTTAATGGTTGTCACAACCCGAGGATGAAAAAAAATAGTTAACTTAGAGGTTGTCACAATCCGAGGATGAAAAAAAAAGTTAACTTAAAGGTTGTCACAACCCGAAGATGAAAAAAAATAGTTAACTTAGGGGTAGAAGGTCTGAAAGTATTGCACTGGGCGTATAATTTGAGATGAGCATCATGGAGGCTGCTGAGACTGTGGCTGGGTGAATGGGAGGTGAGCATGATAAAGCTGCACTGGAACAATTATCAAAGAGAAGAGAGAGAACATTTACATATGTGAATGAGAGGATTTTTTAAAACAAAATGCTATAAAAAAATCATTTTTCATCACGTTTCAAATTCGACACATTGAAAAGTCTAATGTGCATTACATTATGTGAGATTGAAGTTGACAATATGGATTAGAAGACAATCTTTGACATTTGGTGTAGCAACAAACAAAGATTGTTA
>Ga0209208_10013546_pt1 | contig 10165 bp, 7 predicted proteins | sample S1TSphfallax_3_FD_187694 | JGI IMG/M metagenome (GOLD analysis project Ga0209208, IMG submission 187694) | Host-associated microbial communities from peat moss isolated from Minnesota, USA - S1T2_Fd - Sphagnum fallax MG (SPAdes) (version 2) | ecosystem: Host-associated > Plants > Peat moss >... | reverse complement strand
TGGGTCCTTTTGGTCTAGTTCACTAGAATTGACAATTAACAATGAAATGGTTTTTTTTTTAATGTTGAAGGTTGTAATGGCTAGAGGAAGGAGATGGAGAAGGGTGGTGGTGATTTGGAAGTTCACAAGCCAAATGTTATTTCATTAAAACAGACAATGGATGAGCAAAATGTTGCTCCATCATAATTAAAACTTGAGGAGCAAAATGTTACCATCAAAATTGAGAATTGATGAATCAAACAATCTATGTGGTTCAGAGTTGACAATGATGACAATTTGCATTTCAAATGGTGAAATCATTCTCCATATAAATTAAAATTTTCAATCGAAAAATAGTGGGTTAGATTATTTTAGAATTTACGTATATTTAATTAAATGCAAATAAAAGAAATTGTATAAGTTTTGTTTAATTTAATTATATCCGTTCCTTCCATCATTTGATGGAAGATGCGGGATTTTTTGGGTCAAATTTTATTTATTATAATACCTGGAAACAGTTAAAGTTTACAAGAGTTATATTTGATTATGTGATTTTATGTTTTGCAATACCTACATGTTTTTTGAACTCTTTATGTGTAAGGTTTTAGGGTTAGGATTTTTTTAATTAGATTTTTTTTTTAAAAAATATTTTTTGGTTTAGGTTTGGAACTTGAAACTGACCAAGCTTTTTAACCACTTACACCCCCTTGTCCACCTAATTTGGCTTAAAAGGACAAAAAATGGATGAAGGTTGGGTTGAAATGGAAGTGTAAAGTTGGCACTTACATTGTCGCATATTATGCTAAATGTGTGTTGACCAAACATTTGAACAAGGTGCATGGCTTGGTGGTAGAAACGACCAAACCTGGGAGGCTTTCAACTTTTAAAAGAGGTCCTTGACATCAAGACCATGCTAAAATGAATGTTTGCATCTTGGGAAATGCCATGGCTATGCAAAAGTAGAATGATCAAAAGGTTGCTAGTCACGTTCATACCAAAGCATAGCACGAATGGGATGAACTGCTAATTGTTGCAAAACAATGTCCACCATTCCCAAACCAACTTTGGTCAAATTAGCTTCAGAACAATTGTTGAAGGTGTTGGGTCTTAATGTTTGGGGCATGGGAAACATCCCTCAAGATGCAACATCACAAATGGAGAAAGATGAAGATTTACAAAAGATGATTCGATCCACTCGTTTTGTATATGCACAATGATTAAATATGGCATGGGATGTAAAAAATTGGGATCGAAAATCCAATAAAATAAGTTAGACAAAAAAATTAATAAATGTATTGGATTTCCATGAATCTATAATGATTCATGGAAAGTAAGAAATAATAATAATCAATGTTTTTTGTTTTTTTATAATTTTGTTTCATCCAAAGTGTGTTAGGGTTTAATTTGGTGGTTTTTGGGTGTTTATATGGTTTAGGAAACAACAAAGGAAGAGTTTGTTGCAAATGTAGTTCAAGTTGAAATGCAAGATCACCATCTATACATTATTCATCATGCAACAAAGGCTGCAAATGTATCTGCTGCTTACTAAGCTAAACACGGGATTGTAGATAATGATATGGTTTAGGGTTTCCACTTTATATAATTAGCTAGGTTTTTTCAACCCTTTCATTTTTTGGACTACCCAATTTTTTAACTTTGGTCTTTTGATAGAGAACCTTTTTTCATTGAGTTGTTTAACATTTTCTGATCCACCCATATTTGTACATATTTTATTAATATAATATTTTCTTCTAGTCAAACTTACTTGATGGTATATGGTTAATCATATATGTCTTCTTTTTCATAATCTTCCTAATATTTTAGATGTAAGAATCAAAACTTAAATAAGCCCATATGAATAGGTGAAATTAATTTGTTTAGGGTTTACAAATATCAAAATGAACATTGTGCAATACCTAAATCCTTTCTATTATAATTTCCATAAGGTCATTTCAAATATGTAACACTCACATACAAGTCTCATAATAGTTATTAGTTTTTTTACAACCATTGTAATTTTCACATATAGGTCTTGTAATAATTGTTGGTTTTTTACATCCATTGCAATACACACATATAGGTCTCATAATAGTTGTTAGTTTTTTTACATCCATTGCAATACTTGCATATAGGTTTCCATTATAATATTCATGGGACTCATATGACATAATGATATAGTCTAAATATCAGTAAATTATGTCATAATTAAAGAATTAGTAGAAAATTATTTTACATGATGTAATGGATTGATTATCATATTTAAATAATCATTTATTTCTAATATTAATTAACTAAATATTTGGTTGAATTATTTAGATAATTAAAAATTAGATTTGAAAATAAAATTAATAATTTGATATTTAATTTATTATTTTAATTACATTATTTATGTTAAGTTATTCAAATCATTATTTTTTATAATTATTCATGATAATTATTTGTCATAAAATTAATTTAGGTATATAAAGAGACATATTTTGGGTACCCAAACCATTTATTTTGAAGTGACCTTACATGTGGGTATTGCATTTAGGGTTGATTATTCACCTAAGGTAATCTAAATCACTTATGGATTATTTCAAAATGAATTTACATGTAGGTATTGTAGATAAGCTTTGGTTTTCATTGAATAGCCACCCAAATTACATACTAGTTATTTCGAGATGACCCTAAATGTGGGTATTACATTTAGGGTTGGTCTACACCTTAATTCACCTAAATCACTTGAAGGTTATATCAAAATGAACTTGAATATGGGTATTGCATTTAAGGAAACACAAAAAAATATATATCTATTACCATTTGATAATATTTCCAAGTTATGTTCTTTCACTTTCTTTAAAAATATATAAAATGACATCACATTTCAAATGCACCCTAGATTTATTTTAATTATTATAAACTTGTAAAAAAAATGTTAATTAATATATATGTTTTAAACTCTAAACCTAAACCATAATTCTAACATTAAGTAGTAAATTTTACATTAAACTTTAACCCCATGTATCATCAATGTGACAAAATTTTCATTATGTTCATTTTTATATATGTTAAATCATATTATAAGGTGAATAAATAATTTTGAAAACATGAATTTCATGATGTATTGGTTGGGAATCAAATATTTAAAAAATATTTTTATGTTTCATGGTTAATGAATTATCACAATATGATACGGGTATTTCATTTAAACAAAAGTGGGTTAGGAAATATTGAACTTTAACAATTATGGAACATATGGAAACAAAAGAAATTCATAATTATGTTATAAATATAAATAAGTGATAAAATCAAAAAACCAATATAATGAACAAAGTCTAGATTATAAACCTTAAAGCCTTGATATATACGAACCAAATTCCTAAACATTAAATCATAAGGCATAACCCTAAAAATTCAAATGATATTTTTCCATAAGCCCTATTACAACCCTAACTATACAAACCTTAACAAAAAAAAATCTTAGTGATATATGCCTTAAAACTAAAAAAACTATACAAAATATACAAATTACATAATGTAAAATAATTTTTAATTTAAAACACATGAAAATATATTTTTAAAAAAATTAAATCTTTTAAACTACAAAGATTTACTCACCAAAAAAACTTTAATCTTCAAAAACAATCAAATAAATTTTGTAAAACCAAAAAAATATATATGTTTTTTACCTTTGTTCGATATCTCCAAACTAATTTTTTTCACTCTCTTTGAAAAAGATATAACATGAAATTATATTACTTTACATATGTCTAAACCCTACAATTTCCCCCCAAATTTAGCATAATTTAGGTTAATTACTATAAATTTGTGAAAAACTTGTTAACTCATTTATGTGTTCCAACCTTAAACCTAAACCATAATCCAATATTACATATTTATAATTATTACATGAAAAGATGTATTATAATGTCCATTCCATAAATAAATTAGGTGAACAAAATTTAGTAAAATATGCATTAATCAAACCAAAATGGCTACAATTATGACATTATTTCCAATATAATTAGTTTTTAATAACTACATATGGGGACATTATGTTCATCATCCATGAATTAAGGCGAACCTTAACAAATTGATAGGTAGGACTAGGGGGGTGGGAAAAATGAGTAGGTGATTAGTTAGGTATTTGGTTATGTAAAAAACATAGGTAGGTAGGTGGACATAGTGGCAGGGAGGAAGGTGGGTGCGTAGGTAGGTAAGTAGGTATATAGGTCGATAGTTGGGTTAGTAGGCAAGTTAATAAATAAAAAGGAAGTTCAAGGAGCAAGGTAAATAAGTTGTTAGAATAGGTAAGCATGTAGGTAGGCAAGTTAATAGGTAGGAAGAAAGTTACATTGGTAAGGTAGTTAGGTAAATAGGCAAATTAGCATGTAGGAAACATGTTACTTATCAAGGTAATTAGGTTTGTAAAATACTTATGTCAATAGGGTGGTTGTGTATATAGGGTTGGTAAATAGTAATGTAACTAGGTTAGTAGGGTAGGTAGTTAGTACAATGGTTAGGTCAGTAAGGAAGTTAAATTAGTAAAGTATGTAATTAACATGGTAGCTAAGTTAGTAGGGTAGGTAGTTAGTATAATAGTTAGGTTAGTAGGATGACTAGTTATTAAGGTAATTATGTTAATAGGGGATAATTAGTAAGGTACCAAGGTTGGTACAATATTTATGAGGGTAGGAAGGTGAGCATGGTAGTTATGTGTGAGGTCAAGTTTAGGGAAAAAACAACCAATAATAAACCCACCCAGAAAAAATTACAATGATCAGCAACGAAAAGAAATGGACTATGATCAACCCCATATGATGTCAAATGAAAAAACGCAATCCATCAAGTGGACAAAATGGCCAATTGGTGCATTGGTGGTTGTTGGTTCACTCCGGCCCACTATTAATAGTTTACAGAACAATTTCGAGGTAGGGAAAACAAGGCCATCCTTTCCATAAACTATGAGATCAGTACATATGTATGTTAAATTGGCTTCTAATTGAAACTTTTTGTGACCAAAGTTGGAGTGGAAGGTGTTGTGGAACCTCCCCCTTCACTTTCTTTCTTGCATGTATTTCAATTTTCCACTCTTCCCATTTGTATCCACAAGCTTTTTCCACTCTATTGTTGTACTTACAGTAAACTCTCTCTAAACTAATATTGTGTAAACTAATATTCTCTCTAAACTAATATGCGAGCATAGGCCCATGGCGGGCCTCATACTTAATCTAATAATTTTCCATAAACTGATATTTAATAAATTTTTCCGGTCCCATAGCATTTTATAAACTAATGCATCATACATATGGCACCAAAAAAACAATGAAATCAGAGGAAACACCTTTGAAAGTACAGAGCTAGATGCGCTGGAAAAAGCTATTAATATTTTTCTGTACAAAGCTCTGTAAAAAAAAAAAACCGAAGGCCAAGCTCCACAAAGTTCCATTACCTTCCCCAATGATCCATGACCTTCTATTAACCTCCATGACCTTCCACGCTGCTCTGGCAGGTTCCAGAATGATTTTTGTTACCCCCCATATAATTTGTGTAAACTAATATCCTCCATAAACTAATTTTTTCGGCCGGTCCCAAGGATATTAGTTTAGAGAGAGTTTATTGTAAGTAGTTTCAATACAAATTATATAACTTTTAGAATTATTAAAATTTTCAAAACATATTTATTTAAAAAAATTATGAAGGAAAATAAATAGTGTACGGTAATATTTTGTTTTTACTTGAAGTTTTCAAAATAAAATAATTATTAGACATTGAGATGTTGAACTTGCCATGATACTTTCAGTGTTTTTATTTTTTCAAGTTTTTCTTGGAGTGTTAGTACTAGCTTGTGAGCATCCCAAAGAAAAAAAATAGCAATAAATGGTTACTTGTTATTAGAACCTTTCAAAAAAATAAAAATATTTTTTTTATCTACAACATCCAAAAATAGACATATGGTGAACGTTACCCAAAATATTTCATACCTAATAATTGTTTTTCAAAAAACAATAAATTATATCCATTTTAAAGAAAAAAATCACAACAATGCAAAATTTGGTAGCCAGAAAAACCGATGATAGTATTTCTGTATACAACTTCTTTCCCACTCCTCAAGCTGATCTCTAGAACATATGGCTCAAGTTTGCCATTTGATTCTTGTAATGAAAGTCAATATCTAAAAAAAAATTAAAGGATGAATTACATTACAAATTGGCCCAGTTCCAAAAATTGGATGAAAGTTTTGAAAGAGTTATCGGGATTCATAAGCCAGCTTGGGAACAATAACCTAAGAAAACAAAAGGTATAACATTTTTCAATTTTCAAATATCCATATCATAAATATGGTGAAAGAAGGTGACATATAAAAGGACTAGAAGGCCCCCTATGTATAGGGATCAGAAGCAGATGTCATACATAAAGATCTAACAAATTATAATTTGTAGACCATCCAAAAATTGAATTGGCTTTCTTTTTTCTTTGCTTGTGATGATGGTAGTAGAGGGAGGTCTTTTTCCAAGGGGAAGGGGTGGAGCTGGTCTAGGACCTGCTAAGGGTTCAATATTTGGTGGATTGCATGTGCTACTATTTCACTCATCATTGGCCCACCACAAAACTAATAACATGGTCTTGAGTAGCCTGGAGGTAATCATCTTATGGTGGCCCAACTCATGACTCCTTGGCAACTCCTCAAGGGGATGTGTTATGTCAGTTTGATTAATATGACTTATTAGGTTTTTCCTTCGCATGGATCTCTCAATCACCAGTTAAGGGTATTTGTCTACATGTTTAGGTTGTCCTCTACTACTTATGCATTGCAAATTGCATTATATATTCCCAATACTTATTGTTACCAACATATGAATTTCGCAACTACATTGCAACACAAAAAAAACCCAACTGATCATAAACTCATTCATTGACATCAGATTTGATTTGGTTATCTTTAATTATTTTCTCACTCCACAACAAATCCCCATTGCTTCTATTGTTTTATTACTCTTGCAACAGACCCACCCAATTTTTTGTCTTATTTTTTTAATCAAAAAAGATAGATCCAATTTACTTGCTCATTCCTTTGTTAACTTATTCAATGTTGGGATTCATTGGTTTTCTTAATTTCTTAGTCACAATAAATCCAATCACTTGTTTGTTGGCTTCACTTACTCATAGCAAATCTGATTGCTTCATACCTACCTAATGACTAGAGAGGTCTAGATTCCAAACATCCAAACTCTCTTCCCTCTTGCAACTCAATTTGTTTGTTATATAGCATATCGATTTTTTTCTAGAAATTGTTTCTTGTGAAGTTTTATTTTTTCAATTTTTTTACTATGAGAGTATTAACCATTGTTAGGAATCTCCACACAAATCTAGTTCACCAATGTTAGTGCCATACCAACTGCCACAATTTGATATATTAATTATTCCTCAAATGGTGTGCAAAAAAAGAGAGAAAAAAAGGGGAAAAGCTTCTCCAACTGCCCTTTCCCTTGGCAACTAGGAAATTGTTATAATGATTTCTTTAAATAATCATGTTCCAAGTCTCTTAAGGTTTTGGTCTACAAATTAACATGTTTCCACTTTTTAAAGTAATTTATTTTATTTTTATTTTATACTACAAATATCATAATCTATTAAATCACCGTCCAAAAACAAGTTTTTTCCTTTGTAATTGCAATATATTGCAAGGAACTATTATAATAACAAAAACCCTTTGACTGGGAAAAAAAGCTTTGGATTCATCCAAGGTTATGTAATTTAATCGCACTTGAAATCATAATATTAATATGTTTAAATGATTGATGTATTGTGTGGTTAGTAATATTTCCATTTATATTTCCACTAGTTTCAATAATTTAATTTAAATATGTAATTATAATGGAATATCATATCAATTTACATATAAAAATGTCAAAGATGCGACAATGGTTTAAATAAAATAAATGTAAAAATAACATCCATGTACAATAAATTATTGGAAGAAAGAAGATCAATTGTTTTGATTATTCTAGTCGGTGGTAAATCATATTTGCATGAAGGACAAAAATGATCAAATTTAAAAGACATACAAACCATTTGATTTCATCAATTAATTGTGTTTGTTCTATATCAATCTTTTCATCTTTATCTTTTTTTACAATGTCAATAATAATTTTAAGAAATTCCATGAGTTACAAATATATTTAAATTCATACATACACCTTGCAAAACAATGGTCATATGTTGAGTTTAGTCTATTTTGTAATGGGTTTACAATCAAGACAACATATGATCCAGGAAATATTGAATTTAAGTGAGTTTTGTAATTAAAATTGAACAAAAATTCAAAATATGAAAACAATTAGCTTTTCAAAGTTTGTCACATTAAGATAACACAAAATTGTAAGGTTTCCAATTACACACTTGGTACTCTTGAAAAGCTCTCAATGCATAGGGTGCACACATTGGTTTTGTGACATTTCACTAGAATAAAATAGTCATTTGCAACCAATTTTAGCAATTAAAATTTATCGTTTGCAACTATATTGACAATTTTTAGTTGCAAAAATTGGTTACATTTACAACAATTTTTCAAGATGAATTAACCCCAGATTGATCTTATTTCTCAAAAGGATTAACCCTCAAATTAGTTCCCACTAGTCAAAATAAAATTTATGAACACAAAATAGATTTCAAGTTGAGAGAGAGAGAGAGAGAGGCTACACATGAGAAAGCAACAGATTGGGTGGAAGAGAGAAACAGACTCAGCAAGAGAGCAAGGGAGAGAGAGAGAGAGAGAGAGAAAAAAAAGAACAAATCAGGTCTCAAGATCTCAAATTGGCAGGAGTTAGGTGGCTACACCAGCGTCCAAAATTTCTTGCAGGCGCCGTAGGCCTCCTGCTACGTCAAACACTGGTCACTAACTTTTGACCGGGTCACTGACTCACTAATTTTTAATATAGACTGCGTCAGAGATGGGTTGGGTCGCAGTAACTTCGTATAGGTAGCTGAAAGTGACTTGCATGCTGTGCCCACCAACAACGCCTGCTTTTTCAACACATCCAAAATTTTCTGTTTTATGAACATGCGAGGCCCAGCAACCGCTCATTATTTCATTGCCACCCCCCCCCCTCCCCCGCGTGTCACTCGTGTTTACCGATATCAGTGTCCGGGGCAAATTTGATTTTTACAAAATAACTGGCTAGTTTTGCAAACGTTTCAGATCCGTAGAACCGCCGGTTTTGGATACATCAAAACCTTGAAAGAACTTCCGGGTTTCAAAGAAGAACCGATGGTTATTTGACTAATTCAAAAAAAAATTTGTGGACCATGGGTTATACATTAAAAAATGGGTATTTGATATTTCTGAGAATTGTGATTATGAACTTAAAAAATCGCCATGGTACCCAGCAGGGGTTTCTGCAGTTCATTATACCCGCCCAACAATAGTCTACATCGCCAGTGAGTCATAGGTCTTCTCAGGACTCTACAAGACTGTCATCGATATATTCACCTCCAAATTGGTAGGGCGGCCGACCTTCAAGATTCGCAAATAACCAAAGTTGCAATAATTAGGAATAGGCTTCTAAAGCTCGTAGCATCTACCCTACGAGGTAGATTCACACATGTCAAACCCATGGTGCCATGCCCAACACCCACCTATGTATAACATATCTACCTCTCTACAATATACTTTTTTCCACTCTGCATTTATTTGCTATTGACCACCCATGTAGCTTCCTCCTCCCTCAAAGGCTCAAGTCACCCATGTCACCAAGTAAAGATGACTTGCCCAACATGATCTCTGCCATAGGGGGCTAAACACTGACACTGGGTGAAATCAGCAAACCTGAAACATCTGGATGTAAAACAAGAATCATGACAATAATGGAGCCTGGACAGAACCAATAAAATACATTTACATATCAACCCTACATTGCCAACTCTGTCCTCAATTATGAGATGGAAATCGAGCACTTGGGTCCAAGACAGAGATGAATGAATGGTTGGTTGAGTGCGCACAGAATCGGTAAACATGTACCTACCGTCATTGGTGGCCAATCCTTCTAGGAAGTTTTAGTGGAGGAGAAAAAAAGTAAGAAAGATATGTGAAAAGAAGAGTTTATGAAGAAATGGGAGCAAAGGAGTAAGAGAAGAGTGTGAAAATTTCAGGGAGATCGTGAAGAAGAAACGCATCAATATCTCCAGAGAGTTATAGAAAGAT
>Ga0209208_10013545_pt1 | contig 10165 bp, 6 predicted proteins | sample S1TSphfallax_3_FD_187694 | JGI IMG/M metagenome (GOLD analysis project Ga0209208, IMG submission 187694) | Host-associated microbial communities from peat moss isolated from Minnesota, USA - S1T2_Fd - Sphagnum fallax MG (SPAdes) (version 2) | ecosystem: Host-associated > Plants > Peat moss >... | reverse complement strand
AATATGCTCACAATAAAAGTACCTCAATGTGAACCTAAATATTTGAAGGTAAACTCTAGGAAACAAGCAAGACTTGAAGATTTCAAACATTAATTAGTGTGCATAAAGCACATAATGTTATGGTTTACGGATACTAAGTACAACTAGAAATGCTACTACAGTTTGTGTATTTACTTGCTTTTGGCAAGTGAATAGAAGAATGCCCATAAGCTCAAACTTAAAAGAGGATTTTATATGATGTCTAGCTAAACATCTAGAAGTTCTGTTACAAAAACATGTAAAATTTTTAAGATTGATGGACCATATATTCAAACCCTAAAAGTGTGAAACCCTAAAAGGTCCAATCAATCAAACTTCCTTTGGGTTGATAGATGCTATCATGCAAAGCCTTATGGGCAGCTGTAGAGTCCAATCAACTCAAGATAAACTGCCAAAGGGGGGGTCTCTTCATTGTGGGTGTATGTAGGCAGAGGATTGAGGGAGCAAATATTTTCATACATAATTTAAATGACAAAAGATGTGTGGGAGATTGTATATTGTTTGGAACTTGCCCACCTGTCCCTAAAACCCTAAAACCCTAAACCAAAGGGCCCAAACCCTAAACCAAAGGGCCCAGCTATGGGGCGGGGAACAGGAGAAAGATTTAGGGTATGGGTCGCGATTCCTTTTGTCCAAACAATGGAACTCCTTGTGAACTGGAACCAACAGAGTTCTAATTTGTTTTTTAGAACCAGAATCAGAGGTTCTTCATAAAAGGAAAGAACCTCCCAAACTGATAATTACCATGTTTCGTCATCAACAAAGTAAAATTTTGATGAAAAATATTTTTGCTGCCCCAATCAATTGACTTCTCATACTAATTGTGACCTTGGCAAGTGCTTAGTTACACAAGTTTCAATGGGAGAAAATTAACCCTAAAAGAGTTAAGGTTGCAAAACTCCATACTTTAAAGCTTGAGTGATTTCTATGAGTGAAGTACTTCGAAAACCAAATCCAATATGTGCTACAGTTAGTGATAAGGCACGGTAATGTTAATTGAAAAAAGATAAAATGACCAGTCACCAGATGAGCTTGGTACACTTTGCACATCAAGAAGCATAATTGTGTGCAATGTGGTTTCATTGCCATATGGAGGCTAGAGATCCAATCCATTGTAGTAAATACTTTGATTAAGTGCTGAGATAAAATTGCATAATCTTCTTTAACAAATCATTAGGTGTAGGGTAAAGCCCTAGGGTGGGGGCATTCTCAAAATAAGGGGCCTACGATGAGGCAATAGTCATGTCGAGCCCTGCATTTTGGGAATGTCCCCTACCCATGGCTTTACCTATGATAAAGCACAAGGCAAAATTTATCATGAACCAACCAACCCTAGATCAAGAGGCATATGAAGGGGAGGGTTCTTACTCCTACAACTAGGCATAATTTCCCTCCCATCCTGGAGGAGTAGGCATAATATCCCTCCCAATTTCTAAGATGGAAATTGATGGGTGTAAGGTGCCCTCCACATACACTACAAATTTTCTCTAAGTGCTTTATGGATGATCACAATTTGTGACTTTCACCAAGATTTTGCCACTTATATTCCTTTATTTTGTAATTGTTCATTGTCTATGAGTGTAGGCCAGTTCTTCCTTCTTAATAGAACCTCCAGTCTCAATTTTGATGCTAAGTTTTTTTTGTTTTTGGATAGGTTCTCCCAGTGTGAGTGTGAATTGAGTTTTCAAATTTATAAATCACATGCGGTTCTTTATTTGGCAAATTTTTTTTGCAAATTTAAGAACCTCTTGGCCTGATTTGTAAACCAGGTTCAATCCCATTAACATATTACACACTACTAGAGATTGAAAATTGCGTAAATTAACACTATAAAGTTTTTAAGCAAATTTTTAAAAATTAAATCATATAAATATGAAGTTTAACAACTAATTAAAACTGATCAAATAATTATAAAATTCAGCATACTTGCCAACTTTTCAAAAACCTCAGTAACTCAGTTGTGGCGGTGCATGGAGAACTAAGTCATAAGGGGTTCCCAATTGGTGGTATACTGGTGGGCACTTTGTCACATAAATCGTTCAACCCTTCCCCTTGCCACACTTTTAATTTCCTTAGGCTAAGCTGGGATGGCTTTTTGACTTAGTAAGTGCTAGCCCAACTTGAGAGACAAAGTCTAATGAATTTCCCCCACCCTTAAAGTAGTAGTAGAAGACCCCACAACCCACTTGTTAAAGTGGGCCAAGACCACTTTGTTTTAATTTTACTCGATCTGGGGTTCAAATCCAAATCGGTAGACTAACTTGTGTCATTATTTGTCAGATTGCATTAAGGAGGATAGAAAGTTCCAAACACATCTTATTTTATTTTATTTTATTTTATTTTGCAAATGGGCCACTTTGATTGGCCCTTCACCCAAAAATAATAATAATAATAATTCAAGTGCTTTTGAAAGCTTCCAAATGGGTAGAAGCTTTTACTACCAATAAGGTAGTGTTCCAAAGACATTTTTGGTTCAAGACTAACTTAGCTCCCAAATTCCTCAGATGACTTAAGGGGATGAAAGTTCCACAGACATTTTGGTCCAGAGTTCAGAGTTCAGGCGACCAGTTCAGGCCAGTGTTGGACTGGTATCAACTTTTGTACCGGTCTGGTACTGGTACTGATTTTTCCCTGGGTATGTATGGCAGGTATAAACCTGGGGTTGGTACTGGTATAAGGCGGGTATATACCTTGATACTTCGTCAGGTCTCATACCAGACGGGTACTGATATGAGGCTGGTATTTGCCTCACGTCATTAAATACCCAAATGGTATGTTCTTCAATACCAGTAACTCCTACCAGTACCATATACCCAGGTCGCACCCCATTTAGGGCTACAACACATTTAAGGTTAAGTCCTTAAACTAATTAAGCATAGGAGAAGAAGGGTCTCAAATATCACAGGGGACTCAGGGACCAGGATCCTCAAACCTTAGAAAGGTCTACTACAGTCTTAAACAGACAGACAATGGGATTTTCTTTCCGATTTTCCCAGTCTGGTCAGAACCTGACAAACTCTCCTAAGGTACTTTGCCAGCCTGGCTGGGATCTTACGGAGTTGTCTAAGGTACTTGTGAGCCTGGTGGGGGATCTCTACAGTGCAAATATTCCACCTTGTAGGTAACCTAAATTAGAACTTATCCATTTAATTCCCTGGTTCTTTAGTCTAAGGGAAGGCCTCTACCCTAATTTGAGAGTTGTAGCCTTGATGGTGTAGGCCCAAAATTAGGGGCAACCCTTGGAAGCAGGCCTTCCCAGCATAAGGCACAAAAGCTTTTTAATTTGAAATTGGGGGGGAGGGGGGAGTTGAGATCAGTAGATGGAATTGAATCTGCTTATAAACCCAGTTCTGGTTCCAGATCCAAAAATCAGACTTGATTCCAGTTGATTCTGAGTAATCGGAACTGAAATCAACTATTCTAACTGGCCAAACCAGATAACCAGCCAACACTGGTGAAAACTAAAAACCCACATTATGAAAATTATCTTGTTGTTGTTTTGGGATCTTATGGGGATGTTGCTTGTTAGATTGTAATCCATGTATGTATCCACATTACCTATATACACGTGGAAATTATGCCATATAACTCTAACAAAAATAACAAAGCCACCTTCCAAAAAATAACTTGATGGTTTAGGATCTCATATGTAAGATCACAATCCATGTATGTAACCCTATTACTTGTACATGCATAAATGCTACACCATACAACCCAAATGAAAATAATAATGCTGTTGCTTTGCTCTTCATGGGAAGCATTGATTCAATCCCATAGAATAACAACCCTTCTTAACACATAAGAGTAATTAACACTTCAACCCACAATTCATCCCACAACTCACTCTGGAGGCAATCACTGCCTAATGTCATGCTGTCTCCAACAAACTTTGGTGTGATAATGTTTATGTTTGTGTGGTAAAAGAGTGGGTCGGTGTTTGAAATTTTTAAGAACCCCACTAGTTCAAGTTTTTTTAATATTACAGATTCAGAAAAATGGATTCCAGTTCTTTGAAAAAACCAAAATCAAAATCAAAGAATTGTTGGTTCTGGTTATTTCAGACACCTTAAAGAACTTGCAATGTTATAAAAAGAACCGACGGGTTTTAAGTCCAGTAATTATTTTCATGCCTCAAAAATTTTGAGAACCAGGGTTATGTACAAAAACGGAGGATATGATTTGTGAGAATCATGATTACAAGTTGAAAGAACCGGCCTGATAACCATCATCAAGGTAAAAAAACCTAATTAAGGTATCGATGTAAACTATCCAAAAGGTTGTTACCCCATTGAAACAAGCAATCTTCAATGGCAGCAGGATAAATGACCTGGACACGGTACTTTTGGGTTTAAAGGACATACTCATGTCCTCCAGGGTCTCTGTAGTGTGAAACTGGGTTTGGACTTTGGAGCTGTAAAATAGACAATGGCTGACAGATACAATGATCTCCACAAAGGACAATGTTAAGATATGACTACATTTGATTGGCTGGCCATAATCATTGGCCTAGCTCATGGTCTTCATCATATAGTCTCTCACTTTAACATAGTCCAATTTTCCATGTATACATATCATGTGGTGAGGAGGATGGGGAAGTTAACATTGCTACAACTACATATAGAGAGGGTATGTGGGTGGTTTGTTTCACAATGGTACTATGATCTGAACCAGCACCCACCAGTGCACCATCCACTGGATGCCTGTTATGACTCAGTTGTCGATGGATGATCCTCAACTTGAGTTACTTACTACCCAGTTTCATCCTGCTAACCCGCTCTGTAAGAAGTAGGTCTAACATATAAACAGGGTAGCTAACAAAAATAGGGGACTAATAGGTAAGTAGATAGTTTAGACATAGTAGGTAGGAGTTGTTAGGGTTTACCTACCTGGTTGGTAGGTAGTAAAGAAAAGCAACTGAGATAACCACCATGGTTAGCTAGGGGACTGGAACTCAACAGAAAACTGTTTCCTGATCACATATCATACATCCTTGATGGTGCACTAGTGACCTTATGATCTGACTCCCAATTGACCCAGTTAACCCATCCTTGTTCAAGCTAATCAACTAGTGTTCAGTACCCAAGCACTATCCCCTTTACCGTAAAGGCATTGGCACAAAAATTTGTAGTGTATCTGGAGGGCCCATTATCAAGTGGAATTTTTCATCCATAAAATGGGTCAGGCCTTTTTTTTTAAGAAAATGCTTTGTCTCTTTTTTTATTATTTTTTCCCCATGATACCTAGTGAGTATCATAAGAGAAAAAATGAAATAAATAAACAAAAAACCTTCTGATGCGTTACATGGAATTACACCAAATTACACCCCACTCCTTGGGCATTACACTACTCTTTTTTATTTTCTTTTTCCGGCTTTGATGTACAGTACGGGCACACATCCTTCAGGGTGGAGCCATTATATATTTATATGTTATACCAACTCTTATGCAATTAAAAGGGCATAAATAATGTAAGAGAGAGAAAAGCTAGAGGAGCTAAGTACTTAATGGAGCCAGAGGTTTTGCCTTTTATGTCAGGCTATGGTTCTGTTTTGCTTGCTTAGGGAGCCAGATCTGCCAACTTTACATTTCAATCAATCCATCACCCTAGTTAGCATGTGGAAGCTCCGAGAGTAACCAGAAATTAAACATTAAACAGTGTATTCATGTCCCAGGGCTAATCATGAGGGTTAACAATTGTACTAAATATCTCCACATGCATCTACCTAGCTAGTAGTCACCAGGTGCCTTTCCTACTTCAATAGTTTATCAACTCTATAGTAACCATTTACATTCCTATCTTCTACTTATATATGACACTTATGGTGCATCCACACTTGAGGATAAACTAGTGTTATGTTTGTGTTTAAGCAAAAAAATATATATTACCCGATCCACTTCTAGTGTTAACACTAACATAAAGTCCAATGTCGCACACAATGCGGCATACATGTGATGTTAATGGTACCACCAAGGACATATATGAACATTATAATGATGTTTGTTATGTGATATGACATTGATGATAGCCTACATGTTATTTTTGATGTTAGGATTAATTAATTAATTCTTAAGGGTTCTAATATTGATGACTTGAATGCTAGGTGTGAATGAACTTTTACCCATTTACATAGGTGGTAATCTAGGTATTGTGAAAGGTATATGCCACAACTTGTATACTGTAAACCCATGACTTATGTAAGCATAATTATTTCTTGGACCATTTGTTTATTGCATTTGGTTTATTTCTATGTTTCAAAGTTTGAAGCATTCCATTTTTTTTTAGGATTTTTTCTTATGAATGTAGTTGATATATTCAACAAATGTCTCATTGCATTTTTCAGCTAATTCAATGAGACTCTTTTGAACTAAAGATGATTTTTCCTTCACCTTTGTGCTCCCAACATGACATTAAAATTTCCCAAATTGAATATTAACACTAGTTGATGTGTTGTCCATGATTGCTAATGTGTTATTTATCAAGTGGTATTGGGTCATAAGGGAATACTTCGACTAGCTCTTTGTGGGATTTTGAACTAGTTGTTTAGCTCATGATCTTGGTAATGGTTGCAATGTAACATGTTTGGTTTTTGCACTTCGCCTTGGGAATGTTGGTAGAAAATTTGTTGGGATGAATCAACTTGAAGTTGTGAATAGAGTTGTAAGTGGGGGTTTGAATCCAACTATGGGGGAATTCAATGGCATTGCCCAAATAAACAAGAATGTTGGAATTAGGTGGCATTGCACAATTATAAACCTCTTGAAATGCTTCTACCCAATGTACAATGGGATCATGATTAAAAGGTAGAAAGGTTAAAAATAAATCTTTCTAAATGGGTTTTTCACTCATCAATTTTTCATTGAAATCAAGGTCATCAAATTAATGGCAAGATTCTGAAACATGGTAATCATCATCATTTGGGTTCATCAAGCCCCTTCAATGTGGAGAATTAAACCATAGTTTAGTGTTCATGAATGCATCCATGAGCTTGAAATATAACCTATTGAAGTTCATGGGCAATCTTTATGAGGCCTTGCTTTTTATGGACATGTCCTAATAGTCCTCATTGTGGTTTATAAATCCCATATAATCATGGATTATCTTAATACAAAGATCCTTATGAACCACAAATTACAATTCAGCAAGTTGTTAAGTTTTAGTTCCATAAATTTCCTTAATAATAATGATATGAATCCTTATAAACTTCCAAGTAGTAATTATTAATAGTTGAATTAAGCTTGGATAGTTCCAAGTAAAAAAACCTTCTTATTTAAATTGTAGTGATTAATTAATTTTAGAACCTAGTAAACTTTCCAAAGTGCATTATCTTTTTTATGTTGCAGAGAGGTGAAAGGGGATGTAGAATTATATGTGGTTTTATTGATCTATTGGGAATACAAGCCCATAAATAACCTTAACATTTTGCCATGACACAATTAAATTAGTTTTATAGAATAATCTTCAAGCACTGATGATGTACTTGTAAGATTTTTAGAATGTAGTGTTAATACATCCTTATTCAATCTTCACTTATATCAAGTTCCTAAACATAATTAAGGTCAAATTTAGATATTAGCATGTCCACCTGAATAGCCTCAAATAAACTACAACTTAATCAACAACTTAAACGGGAAATATCACAATTGCAAAAAATCCAAAATGCGACAAATGGTGTGAGCTAGGTACTTAGCTTGATGCTCCATGAAAAGGGGGTTGATTGGGCCTCGTAGTTAATGATAATAGCCATCAGCTAGAATCCAAGTTTGATAATGGAGATGAACATCGTCATCTTCACATTAACACTCTTCGAACTTTTTTGGCGTGGCTCCATGAACAATATAAATAAATAAATAAATAAATTGTTAAGGCATGTAGGTTAGGAAACAATCGATAATCCCATGTTGAATGATTAACTCAAATGCGCACCACATTTTTGGATGGTTCTTCTTCATGTGGTTATTGGGAAACATTCATTTCTTCAAGTTTTTCCTTTTTTACTAGTGCAATTAGAGGATTCAAAGGCGTAACAACATCATCTGTCATGATTGAATCTTCACCTACATCCATAAAAACCAAAAGGGTAGCCAAAATAATTTGGTACTTGCATTCGAAAGAGGTCAATGCCTTTATTTAAGAAATTAAGATAAGCGTAATGTGCGACAATGACGACATAACTACATGAAAACCTTGAAATCCTAATTCCAATGGATTTCATGAAGCCCTAATTTCGACAATGAAAATTTTATTTCAATTTACTATATATTACACAATTAATTAGTACATGGTAAAGAATAACTAGGGGGTATTAAATAAGTAAATGGTACACAAGAATGTTATTAATGTTATTGAGGTGATTTATTCAAATGGGAACTCAAAGATGTTTACTTATTACTATAGGTAAATAATCTTGAAATAATTAGAACGAAAAAGTAGGATGTTGAAATCAAATGGACGAAATTAGCAATGACGGACTTCAAGGACCAAATCAAAATGTCCAAGGTAAGGAAAATGATGAGTCTTCAATTCCATTGGTCATGAGGATTATCATTATATTTTGATTGGAGGATGGAAACCTCTTATTGTTTCATTGGGCACAAGAATTCTCATCCTAAAGTCCATTGGAAAGTCAAATCATTCTCGATTCTTATTAGTTCATGAAGGATGAGGAGGCCATTGATTGGAAGGAAAGATTTCCACAACCTCCATTGGACAAAGAAAGCAAGCTCAATGAAGGGTCATGGGAAACTTTGGGGTGGGGGAAAAGTTTTTGTCTTGTGGTTTTTGGAAAAAAAAGAAGAATGAATGTGTGAGAGGAGAACTAAATTGTTGTGTGAAAAAATGTTGTTCATGGAAGCAAATGGTGTGCAAACAAAAAAAACAAGGTAGAAAGTTGTGTGTAATAAATAATCGTAATGAAATTCATGGAATAATTTCCATGAACAAACCTCTAAAATTTTTAACTTAAATAGTTGTTCCTCTCATATCCATTCTTGATTTTTTTTCAAACTTCAAAGAGTTTTAGTTTAAAAAGTGTAGAATGTTTTATCAACATTTCAACATCATCAGGGTTGCTGCAAGGGAGCTACACTTATTGGAAGTAGAAGGGGTCTAAAGCCATCTTTTCCTCAAATCTTATCAAAATAACTTTCAATTTTGAAATATAACTTTTGATTTCAAACATAAAAACTTATAAGATTTTGCATCATTGTTGCCTTAAATATTAGCTTTCCAACAACATTGTGTATGCTAGATTAAGACATTGTATGAAAATAGTATGAAGAGTTGAACGAAAGGGGGTCAAATATCAAGTGTGAACATTAATTAAACCTCAACACAATGTTTTTTCACATTTTATCGTGGTAAATCTTGATTCTTTCAAAATGTCCTGGTATCCTCCAAGTGGACAAAATGCATTAGATTCTTTAATGAGTTTCATTACATTCTATTGAATCACATTAACTTATTAAAATACAACTACATAATAGTTCCACCCCCAAATGAGTTTTGTGAGTTACATATCTTCATGTGGAAAGGTGTGCAAATTTTTTTCATAATCCCCATTTATCTTTATAGGCTACTCCATGGTAGAAATGCTTAAGATGGCCATTAATAACTACAAAATGATAATTGAACCTTACATTAGAATGTTTATGTAGGTAAAGGTACAAGCATGAAAAGATATTATAGACTTGACAGAACCTAAACATTCAATTATTTGTTCTTTTTTGAGACCCTATGTAACACCATCACAAAATCTTGAAATGTTTTTTTTTTTTCGAGATTTGATTTTTAGTTAACATTGTGACTTAACACCAAGTATTTATTTTGTCATATCATTTATCACCTTACCTTTGATGTTTGGTAACTTAAGGGAAGTTACTATTTATATAATTTATGGAACATAAATATAAAATGATATTTTTTGATATGCCATGAAATAATAGAATACTAAAAGAATGTTTTTATTAAAATTGATAATGTTATACATATATTCTAGATGTATATTCTCATAATCTAGTTTTAAGCACATACTTTACATTTAAGTAAATGATAACATCAAATTCTTTTCAAAATGTTGTGTGTTTTATATTTATTTTGCATGTCATGTGGGAAAAAATGGAAGTAATTT
>Ga0209208_10013543_pt1 | contig 10166 bp, 5 predicted proteins | sample S1TSphfallax_3_FD_187694 | JGI IMG/M metagenome (GOLD analysis project Ga0209208, IMG submission 187694) | Host-associated microbial communities from peat moss isolated from Minnesota, USA - S1T2_Fd - Sphagnum fallax MG (SPAdes) (version 2) | ecosystem: Host-associated > Plants > Peat moss >... | reverse complement strand
TCTTGGTGTTATTGGAAAGCCCTTGGTGAGTTAGATTTAATAGATTTATTTCACAATTTTCAGAGCTAAAGTGTGGAAGATATTGATTATTTGAGTGGATTTTGTTGCTGAAAATTCAAACAAATTGCAAAATGTGGGTTTGGAAGGTAAAATCGATTGAGCCCTCAATGTGTTCATGTTAAGGGGGTAGGATGAGTATGTAATTTTGAATGAGCAAGGCAATTAGGATAGGGACTGATTAAGGAACTTTGTTAGTTTGAATTTTGAATTTTTGTTGTTTTAATCACAATGATGTGACTTGGGATAGTTCAAAAGGTTAGAGTTCTCGAGAATAAGAAAGGAGAGAAGATGAGAGATGGAGTTTTTTTGGGAAAAGAGTAGGAGTTGTAGGTACTTGTAGTAAAAACCCACAGATTTTATTTTGATATAGCACAAATTTTAAGTGTTGTTGTTTTGGATTTTTTTCAACAAAACATGGAACTATGCTATAATTTTGAGAGATGTTTTCATTAATATAGAAAAACACATACTTCTACAATGAATTTTATGTTCATTTTTTGTGTGAATTTTCTATAATATCATATTATGATGAAATGAATTGTAATCTTGTTTCTAGAGTTTGTTACAATGTATTTAGGAATGTAGATTCTAATTATATGTAATAACCATGAATTTGATGTTGGAATGAATGATAGTGTTAAGTTTGTTGAAATTTAAAATAGAAATAGTGAACATATGCATGTGAAATGCAAATATGTTGTTATAGTAATGTAAAATATTATGTAAGAATTTAAATTTCATTTCAACCATTTGGCAATCATCTTGTGCGGATTTTTTTTTTATGTTCTTTCTTTTAATAATGGGAAGGTTTTTTACAAATTTTGTTGTATATTGTAGATGAAAGTGTTCAAACAAACAATGTTGTTTTTTTTTCAATCCAAAATTTTAAGGGGTATATTAGAAAGTATCAAAGGTTTACGTGGTTTAGGCCGTAAGGACTATAAAACAATCTACAAATTTTAAAGACAAAGAATTGTGGAAGAAGATGAATCAAATGGTGACCCAGAGTTTACAACGACAATTAGACTTGGAGGCAAATTGGCAAGTTATTGAAAGTCAAATAGAAGTCAATTTTGAAAATGGAGAAAAGTATGCAAGGCTTACGAAAACCCCATATCATAATCTAATGTTGGATAATTGAGTTTTGATAACAAAAGAAAGGCTTATGGGGCACAAGTCATTTTTACCACAAGAAGTGGTGCGACAAGACAGATGGACTAGGGGTCTTCAAAAAAGGCATAGTTCCAAATGACGATCTCCACACGAAAAGATGCAATCACCTACTCATGCAATATACTTTTCAACTGCAATCTGTGGTTCAAAGTCGTAAAGATTAAGACGGAACAGAGACTTTTATAATACCTAATCAACCACAAGAAATTTCAAGTATAAAGTGAATGACTAGCCGAAAGAGGGATGTTATAGGAGGTATACAACCTAAGTTTGTGTATCAGTCTACATCTTTATATTAGTATGAACTTGTGGAACACTAGGAGGTGGATGAAAAAACCAATGTTGATGTGTTTGAAAAAATTAAATGTCGCAACCTTAGCCTTGGGTTCATGACCAAGGCAAGGGCTTGCGAAGGTGCAAGCTAAGTGTGAAGGCTAGGAGTCACATTTCATGCTCCTAGGAGTGTGGGAAAGTGTGAGACAATGAATTTCCACACTCTTAAGTGAACTTCCATTTTGAGAGATGGAAAGATGGAGTCCCAATGAACTCTCAAATTTTCAGAGAGCAATTACAAGGGTCAAAACCCATTGGATTGTAAAGTTCATTATATCATTGGAAAGATCTTGAAATGTAGATGTTCAAAATGGGCTCGCATGACCCATTTGGATAATTCTAACACAACTTATGGCCAAAAGAAGGGTCGGGAATCAAATTGGCGATTTGACTCCTGACCACTAAAAATCAAGGATCAACCCGATTTCCTTATGTGTAGGTGGCATGCGACATACCATTGAAAATCTCTCAACGAGGGCCACAACTTTGCTTCAAACCTCATCTCAATTAGAGGTCTACATGCAAAGTTATGAAGCCCAAAGTTGCAGGAGTCCCAACTTTGGGAATTTCGAAACTCCCAAATGGCCATTTGGATGTGAGCCTCGTGGAGATGCACATAGTATACTATAAGGGGGAAGGTGATGGTTTCACCCAAGTTCGAGCCGTGGTGAATCTTGTGAATCTGAATTTGCCCGTGGCTCGTCCTAGCACCAAAAGTGCACTAATCAACTTGTTGTTTGGTTTTGTGCAGGTTCGTGTGAGTGATTAAGTGCTTATCATTTTTTCTAGTCCCATCCCGAAGCTCCAGCACGCCCCTCTACCCCCCAAAATGTTGTAAGCCAAGGAACGTGCCCTAACTCCTTATTTGTCCGTTGTCTTCATTTCAGACTCACATTTGAATCTATCAAGGAGCTTGAGAGCGCATCAACTATGCACTAACCAACTTATTGTTTGGTTTTGTGTAGGTCCGTGTGAGTGATTAAGTGTTTGTCATTCTTCCTAATCCCATCCCAAAGCTCTAGCACGCCCCTCTACCCTCAAAATGTTGCGAGCCAAGGAGCGTGTCCCCAACTCCTTGCTCTTTCGTTGTTTTCACTTCAGATTCACACTTGAGTCCATCAAGGAGCTTGGGAACATGTTAGGTGGATGGAACACATAAAGTAAAAACCAACAAACAAAGTCAAATTATAACTGAATCAATTATGCAAAAGGACCCATTTGTACCCTCAACCATTCACCAAGTGACACCACAAACATCAACCCAACCATGGGCAGTGAATACCCACAATGGCAAATCATGAACATATTCAAGAATTTGATGAAGTTGTTTCCACACAACAACAATGTTGATATGCAACTCTTAGTTATTTCATACCCAAAACATGTGTACCTACATCAACAATAATATTTATTGGTTTGCAAAATCAATAACCAAGTTTCAACATCAATTTGGTGTCTACTAATTTGAAGATGGAAAAAATCCAATTTATCAACAGTTGGAACAACTTCATTGCATCAACCAAAAATCCTTTAATCAATTAGTTTCCATACCACATTTGGAACATGTTAAGCCTCAAGTAGCACCAATGGTTGCTTAATAAATACCAATATATTAACATGTCACATGGCCAACAAATTAGTTTCTAATGAAGGCAAAAAACCACAAGTTCCACATTCTACATCGGTTTCAAGAGGAAATCAAGGTGTTGGAATTGCAACATGTTCTTATTGTCAACAAATGGGACATCAATTTAGTTACTACCCTTTTGTTGATGATAGATTAAGATAATTAAGGGAGGAGGTAATGAATGTTCATCAACTTGTCAATATAATTACTACAAAAATGTTACCCAATTTGCTTATACAAAGAATTCAAACCATGAATATTAGTATTAATCATATTGTAATACCTATTAATTATTAGCCAACCTAGCAAGCATTTGTTACAACATTTGTACCATGTAGAACTGGAGTTTTATTTATATTTACATACCGTATTTAGTATAATGTCATACCCCCTTACATTCCTTTAGATCCCAAATTGTATCCAACATATCTTACTAAAACAAAAAAATTTGATCCTTTGATTTTTAGGAAGTATATAGGTTATGTACCTGGGTATGTGCATTTAGTTTTAGAACTTCCTATGATACCACTAGTATAAACACCACACATTACTTGTAATCAATTTACCATAATGGTTCAATAAATCATTAGTAGAAACAAAGGACCTATTCAACAACATGTTACTATTTCAATGGCAACCATTTTACTAGTCAATATTGAGGTACATTGAACTGATAATGGTTTGTCAATTCATGTACTAATGAAAGGTTTTATTCATCAATCACCAAATGGAAGACAACCTAGAGATTCATTTGGAGGAAATTCACCCTAAGGAGATCCACTTGGAGACCCACCATTCAATCCACTTGTTAAATCATTTGGATGGTCAGATGCTAACCCACACATATTCATACCACCATGGTATCCATTACTTGCCACACAACATGTACTAGAACTAGTAAGCAAGCTACCATATAGAAAGTTGCAATATCCAACTTATGTAAAAGATATTGACCTTGATGCTTACATTAGAATATTCGTGAAACCCAATAAAGCTAATGGTGAAATTGTGGAAACAAATAGAATCAACATGTTTTGGTTTTACAAGATAATATTTTTGAATGGGGTGAAATTTCATTTAAGACCATCCAAATTTCACATTTGAAGAACTTGAACAAAGATTTTGCAAGCGGTTCAAAATTGTGAAAAATAACGAGGAGGTCTACATGCACTTCAAAACATTCAACAACAAATCAAAAAAATGTTGAGGTCTATTATGAATGCATGCTAAAATTAATAAATTGTATACAAGTTAGAGCAACATATGTTTTCCTCGCTATTATTTTTATCCCTTTTGACTAGATGACCGATTGACACCTAGTCAATAATGTCATTTTAGTCAAATGTACTAGTAAAATATAATCACTAGGAAAAAAAACCAAGGTTTTCAACTATGGTTTTGACTATGTTTCAATTATATTTTGAAGTTGAAAATGTCATTTCCAACTATAAAATGACGTTTTCAACTACCTACCAAAATAGTTGACAATGTTGGATCAAACCCACAACATAGTTGAAGCCTACCTACACGTGTCAATTTTTCAACCAACATTGAGGTGATAAGATAAGGTAGATAAGTAGGCTTCAAATAATCCTTTTTTTCACCATGTGGCCTTTAGGGTCAAACCTTTCTTATTAGTTTGTCCTAGGTGCCAACTTCACCTTTTGAAAACACTTGGTGCACCAACTTCAATATGTAGTTTACAAATTTAGAAACTATGACAAACAATATGAGGTAAAAATCATAGTTGCACTCTAGCTGATATTTTGTTTCAAATGTTTTGAAGAAAAAAATTTAAACCCTTTCTAATTTGAAACCCCATATCTTTTTCATTTAATTTATTTTTGAATGATCTAAAAAGTCATGGGTGCACCAATTAGTGATTTATAAGACTTCTTTGAACTCCAAATGCAACAAAATAGTGAAAAAAGAGTTAAATTTCAAAACCTAAAACTATGATATTTTATTTTAAATGTTTTGAAAAAGAAGCTTTAAACCTCTTTAACTTGAAACTCCATTTTTTTTTCATTTTAGGTCCATTTGAGTGACTAAAAAAACTATAGGTGTGCCAATTAACAGTCTACAATATCTTTTTGATCATAAAATGTAACAAAGCAATGAGAAAATAATTTAATTTCAAATTCCAAAATTGTGATGTTGTTTGAAATGTTTTGAAAAACAACTTAAAACCTTTCTAGTTTGAAACCCCATATATTTTTCATTGTAAGTTTGTTTTGAGTGATTTAAAAAGCTATGGGTACACCAACTAGCGATCCACAATACCTCTTTGAACTTCAAATATAGCAAAACAATGAGAAAAAAATTTAATATCAAAATCCAAAAATGTGATATTTTGTTTGAAATGTTTTGAAAAAAAGAACTTTAAACCTTTCTAGTTTGAAACCCCATTTTTTTTTCATTGTAAGTTCATTTTGAATGATTTAAAAAACTATAGGTGTTCCAACTAGTGATCTTCAAGACTTCTTTGAAATCCAAATGCAATTAAAACAATTTAATTTCAAAATTCAAAACTATTTTAACAAATCCATCACCAAACATGAATCCCCTAACATAAAACAACCCAATTCTTCCTCATTCCTTGACCAAATTGATTTTTTTTGTAGCATTGGAAGTGTTAAATGGAAGGTTACAAATTTTATTTTAACAAAAAAAAGGAGTAATGTGTAAGAATTTGACCTCCTTTGAAATCTTAAGTGTATGGTGGTAGGCTTATTTACCATAATTGAAATTAAGTTGCAATTTTGGATTTTGAGATTAAACTATTTTGTCATTGTTTTGTTGCATTTGGACTTGAAAAGAGGTCTTGTAAATATGTAGTTGATACACCCATAGGTTTTTAGATCACTCAAAATAGACTAAAAATGAGAAAGATATGGGGTTTGAAACTAGAGAAGGTTTTAAGTTTTTTTTTAAAAACATTTGAAACAAAATATCATAGTTTTGAATGTTGAGATAATTTTGTTATTGTTGTTTTCTTGCATTTGGAGGACAAAGTGGTCTTGTATTGTATATCCCTAGTCATAGGTTTTTAGATCATTTAAATTGGACTAAAAATGAGAAAGATATGGGGTTTGAAAATAAAGAGGGTTAAAGTTTTTTCTTCAAAAACATTGAGACGAAATATCACAAATGTCTTCTTCATCCTCTTCATGTTTTCTTCCTTGCTCCTTTATTTTTGGTGTTTAGAAACACTTTTAATCCTTCAATTTGCATTTCTAATGACATAAAGATCATTGTTGATTTGGTTAAAGAATGAAAAAAATATTAAAATTTGCAATGGTTCTTAGGCTTGTGTTCAATGTTGGGTGGTTCTAGGTATATAATTTCCAATTACTAACTAGACCAAAACAACAACTACATATAATAATTAACTAGTTTAGTCTGTCTAATACTTATTGTAAATAATATTAATTAGTAGGGAATAATCTTCATAATTTTTTTTGATTTATTGTAATGAAATTAATAAAAAAATAGAACTTTAATAAATATTAATTATTTAAAGATTGCACTAACCATAAAGATTAGGATAGATACATACATTAATCTAATATTATCTTCAAATGTTAAATTGTATTTAGTTCTAAGTTAGGCTAATTATATTTTTATATTTGTAATAATTAATAATATTATGATATGATCCTAATTTAGGTGAATAATTAATAGTTAGTTCATATTAATTAATTTATCATACATAGTGCCTAAGCTTGATTAAACTAGGGCCAACCATCTAAAGTTAATTAAATGTCTAATGTGACACTTAAAGTACACTTAAGGTTAAGCCATGAAGCACCTAGGCTAGACCTAATTAGACCATGCTTAAACCTTTGGTGCATGCCATGTGTGCAAGTACTTAGTATTTCAGGAAATAATTATTTAATATAATTAATAAATCCACAAATCAACTTAATCGGTAATTTTTTAAATTTTTTTTGGAAATTACTTATAAAAGAAAATAATTTTCTATTTATTAAAATAAATAAATAAAACTACTATTTTTACTTTTTAAAGTAAACCTTTAAAATTTTAATGATCAACTAATGAAATAAAAAATAATTAGGTTCTAAATTGACTAACTAATAAAATAAATTATTAACTAGTTGATAATTCTTGAATACAAATTATTAAGTTTTTCATTTATTAAATTAATTTGTAGATACTAAATTAGCTTTAATTAATTTTTAATATTAACCAAATAATTTAACTCATGAATAGTTAAATATTTTAATAGTTAACTATTAACTAGTTAATATTTATTAGTTATTAACCATAATTATATAATCGGGGTAATCCCACTTATAAACAACACGAGGTTGAATTTTAATGGCCAACTTTTGGCATATGTTAGTAAATGACAATGAACTATTTGTCTTCCCATCACTAGTCCAACAAGTTATTTATTCTGATATTTTTTACAACCCATGGTGAAAGGTTATATTGTATAAGGAGCCACAGAACAAGCACATGTTCTTAAACACCTATGGGGAGTACATTAACACAAATGAGTATGGAAGTATGTTGGATGCACGAAAGGCAATGCCAAATGCACCAACCACTTCAAGTAATGTTGGTGTAATATTCCTTTCTAGGGAAAAATCACTATTATTTAATGAATCAAGACAACTTAGCCTTGAAAGATAATTCCAATGAAAAAATTCTAGGAGGTAGACATTTGTTTCAATAAGCAAAGACATGTCAACTTAATGTTCCACACTTTTTAATCACTCCAATACCATGCCCAATGACTTTAGACGAAGATGTTTGTGTTTTCCCACTTTTGATGTTCTCTCACATGTGGACACCATGAAACAAAAATAAATTCAAAAAATTTAGGGTTTCTAATGGCAAGGTGCAATGTAATGAAGGTTATTGATTTCAAGATTAAAGGGTTCTGACATTACCAAAGTTGGAAACTAATCACAATAAAGTTGTAAAAAAGTTGCAATTAAGTTGAACCAACGTCAAATCAAAATTAAATTATAATGGAAAACACAAACATTATTTCATCCATAAAATTTTCCAACAATCATCCATCCATAAATAAGGCTAACCAAGATAACGAAGTGGTCAACATGATAGAGCCTAACAAATTTTGAAAGTGGATCTCTCCACTATAGTTTGACTATGAATTTATTAATTAAAATAAAAATCAATGGTCAATTGGTAGTGATGGTCAATGCCATACACTTACCAACCTAATTGAAAAGTTGCCTAAATTGAAATGTGAAATGGGCCACATGGAATTTGTTGAAATAATTATAATTATGTAGTTGAAGGCAAGTTGAGCTTGACATGTAGTCAAAAATTGGTTGGTTAGAAAATGGCCTTTTTCTCCTAGTGAATACATGTCTTTCATGCCCCAACCCACTAGTCAAGATGGACATCATTTTTGGTCAAAACAAACATTATGTTCAAGTTGGACCTTATGAAAGATCATGATTTGTAGTAATGCCTTGACCTAGTAAAATAATCTTGCTATGGACTATTGGTAATGTTTTCAAAAACTCCTTGGTGGGCTAGTTTAACTTGCACACACTTGTGTACATCTTGAAGTAAACTTGGAAATACCTAGTTTATATTTGATTAAAAATAATACAAATAATTGAAAATTTTAGTCCATTCAAAATGAACTTAAAAAGAAATGAGAACTTGAAAATAAAAACAATAATATTGCACACTTATAAGTCCACAAGTGGTTTTTAAAAATTCACATAATTAAAGGAAAAAATATGTTATTGCACATTTGTGAGCTCACAAGTGGTTTTTTTCCATTCACACATGAGAGGAAAACAATTGATATTGCACACTTGTGGGCCCATACACTACTAGAAATTTTGTTTTTTGCAACTAGTCACTATGCAACTTGCATACAACTGGCATGCAACTAGTTGTCATCTATAACTATCCTGGTGATGTTTGCAACTATAAATTTGGTATTGTATAATTTTTCAACCATACAGTTGTGTGTGTAACTAAATGTGTACAACATGGACACATGTCATAAAAATAATGGTCTAAATTTATACATACTTAAATTATTATACTTAATATATCTATATAACCTATGTATAATAATATTATGTGCTTTTAATACTAAGGTTAACCCCATGCTAACTCAAGCTAACTTAAACTAACCTAGGTTAAAATAACTATAACTAAACTAACCTAGGCTAAATAAACAAAAAAGTTAAACTAACCATGGTTAAATTAATTATGGTTAAATTAAATTATGGTAAATTAAATATAGCTAAATTAAGTTTGGCAAAAATAATTATGATTAAATTAAATTAGGTTAAATTATTTATGGCTAAAATAAATTAAAATATATTAATTATGGCTAAACTAAATATGGCTAAATTAAGTTAGGCCAAATTAATTATGGCTAAATTTAATTAGGCTAAATTATTTATGGCTAAAATAAATTATAACATATTTATTATGCCTAAATTAAATTATGTTAAACTAAACCATGGTTTAAATATATATTGCAAGTTTTTAAATTTTATTTGTCAAATATATTTAAATATTTGTTTTGAAAAGTAAAATTATTTTATTTTATTTTATTTGGAATATTTTTCAGAAAATGTAAATTTGATTAAACAAAAAATTATTCAGAATCGGTTAATATGATAATATTAAAATTTATTATAAATTTTCATAATTATCAATTAAATGTCTATTATAATTATAATGATAATCAATTATATATATATTCAATAGGTATTATATACTTAAATTTTATTATTTATGTTAAAATATTAATGCAAACATGCTACACAAATTAACCTACAAGTACAAAAACATCTTAAGTTAATTACTAGTTTAATCTAGATAATAATGTTAAAATAATATTTTCATTAAGTAATTATAATTATTAAAAATATCCTATAATCATCTTTGAAGTGCAAAAGACAAGGAGTAATGAAAAATTAACAAGAAGAAAAACATGAAAAAT
>Ga0209208_10013541_pt1 | contig 10167 bp, 6 predicted proteins | sample S1TSphfallax_3_FD_187694 | JGI IMG/M metagenome (GOLD analysis project Ga0209208, IMG submission 187694) | Host-associated microbial communities from peat moss isolated from Minnesota, USA - S1T2_Fd - Sphagnum fallax MG (SPAdes) (version 2) | ecosystem: Host-associated > Plants > Peat moss >... | reverse complement strand
TGTCACTGTTTCTAAAAAGTGAAAAAATCCCCAGCTCCGCTTTACGTAAGGAAAAGGACCTGAGTACAAGCCCTTCCGTGATTTTCGACTTGTTCCCTCGACCTATCGGCCTTAGGCACAGATCTCAGATCATGGAAGGGTCTGTACTCTGGCCCTTCTCCTATACAGAACCTTCTCCCGCACTTAAAAGGAGAAACGGAGTAGTCGTGCAAGATCCCTACTCTTCGTTGGGCCTCGTGTATGACGCTAGGTACACCAAAAGGATCAGTGAGTCGTCTCTATTATATGCTGCCATGCAGAGCGCAATGCAGTCTTGTTTGTTTCAAATTGATAATCGTCACGTTTCTTTCGGATGTTGAAATATTGGAGATCGTGTGGACTAGAAATCCGCCTATGCGAGTAAAATTCTTTTCTTTCACGCTGGTTGCAAAGCAAATTATGATGATGTTATTGCTGTTAGCTAGAGGGGGAAGCCAAAATTTGAGAAGGAGAAATTTTCAGTACGCTCGGAGTTCAGTTTTTGAAGAATCGGGGAAGTCCTGAGACCAGTTCATGACGAGGATCGAGTCCAATGTGTGAGAAGAAGAAGAAGAAGATCGCTATAAGAAGGAAAATTGAGTTATATAGAAGAGAAACTTTCTGGATCTGTGTTCTTGAAGAATGATCCGCTGAATCGGTACTTGGCGTCCACGGCGACTCGAAATCCTAGGTGAGTAATTCTTCTTTCGTGCTTACAAATCAGATTACGATGCTGTTGTTGTTGTTGCTAGAGGGGGGGGGAAAAAGTTGAGAAGGAGATTTATTATCACGCTCCTAGTTGAAGAGTTTTTGGAGAATCGGGAAGTCCTGAGAACAATTCATGACGAGGATCGAGTCCACGTAAAGAAGAAGAAGAAGAAGATCGCTGCAAGAAGGAAAAACATTGAGTCATAGAAGAGAAACTGTCTGGATGTGTGTTTTTCAAAAACCGTCTGAATCGATAATTAATGGCGTGAATGCGACTAGATCGGCAACAGAAAGGAATTTAGAAAGAATTTCATAGTTTGTAGCTTTGAAGACAGATGATCACTGACCTCGGAGATTTATTTTTCAAGAAGAAATCGTTGTCTATATTCTCGTGCATAGACTCGATGCGCAGACAGTGTGTGACAGTTTGACGTTCGAAGAGAGATGCGTTAATACACAATAACGATTCCAGAGACTTCACGGAATTGCACAGATAAATAGTTCCAGTCAGAAGCTCATTGCTCAGATTTCGCGAGTTACGAGAGACGGTCTCAAATTCGATCTGATCCACAGATAAGAGCCTTGCAGCAAAGATTTCCAGAAACGAGAGGGCCGCGAATGCGATCCCCGGATCGCAGAGCGCCATTGCAGAGCAGGTAACTTCCGGTGGGCGACAACAGAATCGTGCTTCACAATTCCGAAAACAAGAGCGCAGCTGCAAAGATGGTCATAGAGAACTACAGTGCCATTTGATGTCAACTACGCAGTCGACCATCGCAGAGAGCTCCGTATTGTGAACTGGAAAAAAGTCAGCGGCGAGTAGGAGGGGGCGGTGAAGTTCAGACAGTAATTCGGATAATGGCAGCAGAGGAGGAAGAGGATCGGCAAGTTCTGACAAAATCCGATTCAAGCTTCTTTGTGGAGGGTATTGTAAGGCATCTGCGGAGGACGGTGAGAAGCGGGAAGACGAAGCCTGAGGCTTGGAGACGACAGCAGTTGCAAGGGCTGTTGCGACTCCTGGTGGAGAGAGAGGAGGATATCTCTCGAGCACTGGCTCAAGACCTCCGCAAGTCTGCCTACGAGACTTACATCTTTGAGGTCAAGACAGCTTCCTGATCACTCTTATAGATGATTTGATCAATAACATCGTATCAATTCCCATGCACAAGTACAAAGCTCAGTCACATGGAGATATAAGCAGTTTGCCTTCAAGAGAACTGAGAAAATGGAACCGCAAATATCACAAACTTGCACAGTATATACAGGAATTGATGGAGGCACAAGATGCAGCACAGTTTGATGACTGAATTTTCAGGCAGAATTTTTGTTGATACATGTGCAGATCTCTTTGGCCGTTGAAGAATGTAAGCTGGCTCTTAAGAAGCTTAGAAGCTGGATGGCACCACAGAAGGTGCACCTTCTTTGCTTGAGCCATCAAAACAGATTTCCCTTGTAAAAACACTACAGATATGACAATTGTAGTGTTTTTGCATCATAATGTGTGATTACAGTAAGCTCCTGAATTTTCTAAGGAGAAGACAGTGGCTGAGCCCAGAATCCTGATTAGAATTCAGCCTCCCTGATGAACATCAATTCTGAGATCAATGACCAAATGTCTATTTGAGTTCCTTGCAGGTAGCGGGAACTGTTGCAACATTTCCTTCCTCTGGAGCTATAGTTCCAGAACCTCTGGGAGTGGCACTGGTGATTTCAACTTGGAATTTCCCATTTGGTGAAGCCCCTTAAACCCTTGAGCACTCTGAAACCCCTCTTTCTTTTGGCATAATTTGAGCAGGGTTACATTAAACCCTAAACCCTAAACCCTTTTGCCATGTTTTTGGCACTCTGCAGATGCAGGCATTGCTTCATTCAATCCATGAAGGATCCTGTTCAATGTTGGTCATAGTATATCTAGATACATGCAGATCTCTAGGCCCCAGGTCTGTACTCTAAGATTGTCATTGAATTCTGGTGTACCAGTGTTAGCAGTGAACCCAATGATTGGAGCCATTGCAGCTGGCTGTGCTGTGGTTCTGAAACCTTCGGAAATTGCACCAGCTACATCAGCCCTTCTTGCAAAGCTGATCCCCTTGTATCTGGATACTAGTGCAATCCAAGTGGTAGAAGGGGGTGTGCCAGAGATCACAACTTTGCTGCAGCAGAATTGGGACAAAATTTTCTATACAGGTTGTGTACAGCCCTCTCTCTGTCCATGGAACAGAAAACAATTGTGATGCCTGCTGATAGTTTTCTGAAATCTTATGACTGTGTCAATATCCTTGAGCTGGGATGTGCCTGCACTGCCTCCTCTGAACCGCTTGCTTTCTTATAGTCATTCATTGTTGAAGAAAAGGTGGCTCAATCTGTGATTGCAGGGAACTCAAAGGTGGGCAGAATAATCATGGCTGCTGCTTCCAAGCATCTTACTCCAGTGACGTTAGAACTTGGGGGCAAATGCCCTGTGTACATTGATTCAACAGCCAATCTTAAGGTATAATGTGAATGTTTCCAATAAAGCTGTGCACAGCAAATGTGATGTAGGTATGAATTCTGCTTCAACCAGAGAGGATTCACTTGGAGAATATCCTTCTGGTAGATTGATTCATCATTTGGCAAATGGCCTTATGTGTTGTACTTAGGTTGCTTTGAGGCGAATTGCTGTGGGAAAGTGGGGCAATAACAATGGCCAAGCTTGCATTGCACCTGATTACATACTGGCAGAAGACTCTATTGCACCCAGAGTGGTAAACGGATCTGCTCCTTCCCCATGATTGTTTGAAGAAATGTTTTGTGCCATTTTTCCATTTTGAAATGAATTCTTTCTCCAGACAAAGAGCCCCTAAACTTGGTTTTCTGTACCACATTCTAAATGGTTGTTTATTTCTATGAGACTGCAGAATCTGGTTTCCTTCCAGTCTAGTTGAATGGGTGATAATTGTTGGATGCTTGTGTGTGGCTCTTAAGTGGTTCTACACCCTTACTATCTGTCAATGTGTTGGATGCACTCATGAGTTCTTTGCAACTTTTGAAGGTGGATGTTCTGAAGGAGACAATTGTAGAGTTTTTCGGGAAGGACCCAAAAACTTCAAAGGATCTGTCAAGAATTGTGAATCAATTCCATTTTAAACGTTTGATGGATCTACTGAATGACTCAAGGACATTGGGTAAAATTGTCCATGGAGGAGAACAAGATGCAGCAAACCTGTGAGCTTTCTTCTTCTCTTTTCTGAATCTGCACTGCAATTTGCTGTACAATGCAATTCAGCAACAGTTATACAGGTTCTGACTGAAGACGAATGTTTTTCATCTGCACATCTGACTCCAGGTATATTGCTCCTACCGTACTATACGATGTTCCTCTCAATGTTCCAATCATGACTGAAGAAATCTTTGGGCCTCTCCTCCCCATCATCAAGGTCTCTGGTTTACCTGCCTACTTCATCTTCATTCATTTCAAATGAACAAGGGAGATGTAGCCATTGATTTGGAAAATATACAGGTGCAAGTTTTGCATGGGTGGATTTTCATCATGATGTAGAATTCCTGGACAGTTTTCTGCATCTCAGTGATGAAAGCAATCAACCAAGTTGTGGCTGATGGGGATCAGTCAATGGATTCAGGTGAAAGGAGCAGCAGAGGCTATAGCTTTCATTACTGAACGGTCAAAGCCATTGGCATTCTATGTATTCACCACAGACAAGACAATTGCACAGTTAATGGTGTCAGAAGTCTCAGCCGGTGGCATAGTGGTGAATGATACATGCCTACAGGTCTGTGAACGAAGCCAACTGATTCAACCCTTTCTCTACTCATCCCAGCTTAATCTTCCAAGGCCACTTTCCATCTTCAACCCTCCTTGTGGAGGTATCACCAGCTCAATCTACAACCATAACCAGAATAAATTTCATCTCACAAACAAATTGGATCTGAAAAACTCACAAGAAACTGCTGCACATTCTTTATGATGCTTATTAAACATGTTGCTGAACTCACTAGACTTCTCTCTCTCTCCCACAGTTTGTGGTTCCAGGTCTGCCTTTTGGAGGAGTGGGTGAGAGTGGAACTGGTGCTTACCATGGCAAATTTTCCTTCGACACATTCAGCAACCACAAGGCAGTTCTGTACAGGCAAGAAGTTGGAGATGTATATGCAAGGTACCCTCCACACACCAAACACAAACAGAAGATCATCAAGAGCTTGCTCACTGGCGACTTCTTGGGTGCCACTCTTCTCCTTCTTGGTTGGAGGCAGTAAGTAATGAGATCAAAGGAGATGTCAGACTACTCTTCTGTTGCAAAAAAATGCAAGCAGCAGGCAAGCACCCAACACCAACAGTCAACAAACTACTGTGCTGAGTCTCTTCTGAACGAACAATCAAATCTCAGAAAGAGTTTTTTGTTACTCAAATGTTAGCTTAATTTTTTTGTTGCTGTTCAACCCAAGTCCTGTGACACGAGGCATTCTTACTCATTAGTGTTGTCTCCTTAGATTTTTTTTCTTTGCATTTTTGTTTTGTTAACTGTTCATTCCAATTCATATAATGAGGCGTTCTTACTTAATGTTTCCTGGCAAAAAAATTGGGGTGGTTCAACCCAATTTATGTGAATGAAAACAACAGCATTACCTCCATGGCATGCCGATGAACTAGCATGATCACAACCCAGCTTAAAGCTTCCTATTTTGTATAATGTAACAAAGAAATGTATTTAATCAAGATGTCTCAAGATGAAACAATTATTGATCAATTTGTCAAAGCAGTGATGATGTCTAGCTTTTTATGTATAGTCATGAAACTCAAGCTACCCATTGCAAAGTCCAAGATCCATGCCAAGGATCATTTCAAACATGGTAATTTTTGGTGGACATTTGGCCACCATGGCCCATTGAGACCCATTTACAAAGTTTACACAATGTATATTTGATGAAATTGTGTAACTGATTCTTAGATGGAAATCAAACACAAGTAGTCATTGCAAATTTGTAATGTGGTCGTTCAAAATATTCATGAATTCCAAGGAATACATTTTTTTAATGACATCTAATTATGATGTCATATGAAATCAATACTAGAATCATTAACCCATTTTATCATCTAGGATTTTTTAAATGACATGATTCTTAGTGTTGGAATTGTATGTTGTTTCTATGTGTTCATGCCCTATCATATGTGATGACAATCTAGTGTTCGTTTCAATAATGTAATTATTGGAAGCATGTTATCTATCTATGAAGGAAGGTAGTTTTGTTTTGTTTTGTAGTTATGAGATCCACCAAACCAGGATGCTTCAGATCATGTTCTTGGTGTCTTTGGAAAGCTCTCAACGAGGAGGGGTGCATGGGCTTTGTTCCATGACGTTTGGAATTGCAGTGCAAAAGTTCTTGAACACCAAATGCTTTCTTCATTGAAAATTAAACCAAATTGTAGTTGAAAATTTCGGAGGAATTGGAATGTGCAAAATCAGTTGAGGACGTGGTAACACTTGGGCCAATGGCACAGGCCACACTAGTTGTACATTAGGGTTCAATTTACACTTAACATTGGTATTTTGCTATTGTTTCCAATATGGGCGAAACAATTATTTTGGCCACATGAAGGTGATATCATTATCAATGGTTCCAACACAAAAGAAAGGGGACAAAAAAATTGAAGTTGAAAAGATCATATGGGTGAAAACATGTATCAACCAATCCACATTGGGAAAATAGTAGAAGAAACATGTTTTACAAACTTTCATATTGAAAAGATAATATCTTGTGTGGTGATGCTCATTATTGCAAGGATACTACTTGTTATGTTCACACAAAACATGTGAGCACAATTGGTTTGAAGGTTCATGGAGATGTGAATCTAGGGTAGGGCTATTTTTTCCGTTCACATACTTAAGGAATCTTATGAAAGAATTTGTTTGGGAGAATTGAAGGTAGGACTGTCCATTCCACGAGTGATGAATAAACATTGTTATGGGAAGGATGTCATGAATGACATAATTGAATTAAATTATGCCCTAACGTGGCCATGACAATGATGAGAAGAAGGTGTGGAAGTGTGCACTTGTATTGGGTATATGATGTGCATATATTGTATTATTGTACATAATTTTGTTATGTTATCTCTTATGTCAATTTGTAGTTCCATTTTATACATAAATCATAATTTTTGACAAATAGGAAAACATATGTGTGATGGGGATCATATTGACAAAGCAATGTGTTAAGATAGATCGTTCACTATGCATGAAAACATTGAATGAAAAAATCAAATCAAGAAACAAGAATGTGCATAAAGACAATCAAAAGAGCCAAAAGGGCATTGGACCGCAATGAAAACAACCAAACAAACAAACAATTGTAAATATATTTGCATGTTGTCATTTGAAAATTATGGTAATCATGGCAAGTGGTGCTAAATGACTCATTTGATTGTTATGAAATTCAAATTTAAAATTCATTTAATTCAATTTAAGGCTTTGGTTTTTAAAATTGACTAATTGTGGCATCAAATAACATTGATTTTTTAAAAGGCCCTTTGATTTTTGTAACTCCTAAAAGTCTAAACCTTGTGCAACCCAAAAAAAAAAAAAAAAAAGTTTTTCATATTTACATATTGAGATTTTCAATGATAGAATGGATATATAAATCGAATAATATTACAACTACATGAATGTAAAGTCACATTAGTTATGATGATGCTCAAAGACTTTCAACTACATAAAAGTAAATGGCTACACATGATTAATATGTCTATACCCCTTATAATGACCTAAACCCAAAGGAGCCCACACCTTCCACAATTTTTTTGGGAACTAAAAGTGCACATGGAATACTGAATACATGCCAACCAAATCTTGTTTTGCACATATAACATAACTTGTGTGTTAAACTACCAGAATGTTTTTTTTCATGAATCACTTTTACCGTTGTGTTTATTTGCCACTTGCAAACCACATGGCATCATCAAAATCAAACATAAAATGTGAATTTTTCTTTTAAAATGCAAGAAACTCATATTACATAAACTTGAATGCCAAATTTGAATGGTAGATTTCAACATACCTTGGTCAAAACACATTCAAAGTAGCCACTATCATTACTTTATATTAAGGAAGCATGTCCTTTTTCCCCAAAATAACATTTTGATGCAAATGAATTTTTGAATGAAATTTGTTGCAACTTGCTATGAAAATTGATTAAAGTTGGCCAATAAATCACATTTTTTTCTTAATCATTATTGGTTAAATAGGAATTTGTAAAAGTTTATAGATTCCTTGCAAATTCTATGTTTCATCTTGAAAAATGATGATAATTTTAATTCATGCCAAAAAATGTTCATTATTTTAAGGTTCATTTCATATATTATAAATTACAACTTTGTTCAATAGATCATGTACATTATACCCCATATATAAATAATGAAATAAATTTTCACATTCAATTAAAATCCTTAACTAAGTCAAGACCTAAAATTGGATCAAATGGATTTTTGATTTGAGTTTCTTAACATTCATATTTGTTATAGAAAAATTACTTGCCATGTTTACCATGGTTTCAAATGGCAAAAAGATTTTAAATTAAATTAAATTTTTATTGTAGTTTCTAACATTCAATGTTATTTGTGGCTCCTTTGAGTGTGTTTTAACCCACCTACATGGAAAAACCATGGTCAATTTTGTAGATTTTATTTAAAATTAATGCACATATAATCCACTGGCTTTATCCATAATTTTGTTTTCATGGCCTTAGCCCTTGGAATGTATTCTTGGGCAAAAGGTGAAAATTGTAAACATGGTAGAGCTTCTTTCTACTCATTTGACCCTCATTTAATGTTAGGCTTCTAGAGTAAAATAAATTTAACAATTATCCAACTATCACTTCAATAAATGTTTAAAAGATAATGGATTTTCAAAATATAACATTTACAAAAGCTAGGTCATGTCAATGAAAAATAACATTCATTTATTGAAAAGGTTGCCATAAAAAGAGTCTTTATTTGTTGAAACTAGAATGCCTAACTAAAATCGCCTTTTTTGGATTGATAAACATTTGCAAAACAAGGATTAATATCACTACTAAATATGCAAGGTATAGTTGCACATTGTCAATGGTTGATTTATTTCAAGAAATAAAATTATTAGCTATGGTGGCAATATTACGTATTCATCCTACTTTTCTTCAATCTTTTCTTATGGGGTCATTATGTTCCAAATCATCTCATCAATGGGTTCAAAAGGCTCATTATGGTCAAATTGTGTTTTAAATTCAACAAGCTAGAATAATTCCATGGTTGGAACTAGTGTTGACCGGATATGTGGGTAAGTTTGCACTAAAAGGACCCACTAGATGTGTAACCACTCCTAAAATACACATTTGCAATTTTTTAATTTGACTTAGGATTCAAAAGTTCCCATATATTTTTCTGTATTGTGAAATAAAATATAATAAAGAATGATTTTTTAAAAATGAATTATTTCTAGTAACATATGATGGTGGAAAAGGATTAAAAAACACTCGTAACCACTTTTGAGTTCTTGAATTTGGCATAAAATTTCTTGAAATTGAACTGAATTTTTTGGGAAAAACTAATAATTTTCACATTAAATAATAATTCAAACAATGGTTATGTGCCATATCATGTTGTAAAATCCATTCCATACTATTGTCCTTGTAAAAAAAAGTTGGGTGTGGGTCCTTTTACCATAGATGCACCCATGTGGCTTTGCTTAAATATTAGTTCATGCACATTGACCGAATATGCATAAAGTCATATATGGATTTTATATTTTTTTTCCAAATAATTACTAACCAATGCAAATGTGTCCATCCCACTTCTGAACATCCAAAGACCAAAACTATAAAAAATAATGACTACAAATTCCACATTTGGCAACACATGCAAATTCATGGTCTTTGTGACCATTATAGGAATAACTTGTTTTGGACATAAGAAATGAATGAAAAGGAAATACAATGCAAAGACATTAGTGCAATATTAACTTGCATAGCAAAAAAAAATTGCACAAGGATAAAAGCATGTCAATTTTGCAAATACTAATGTGAACCCGGTGCATAATGCACCCCGTCGATCCCCCCCACCCGGTCCTTCACATTTCCCACTCCGGTTCTAAACGGTGACGAACTATTTTGGGAATAGAAATTTCATGTAGCCAATGGAAGGCCCAAGGGTGCATTCAAGGGGCCTTGCTTTTATTCCTTTTAAATTTTGGGAGGAGGGGCCAGGGGGTGGGTGGGGGGAGGGTTTCTTTTCATTTTTCTTTGGTTCCCAATGTGTTCCCCAACATAATATTACAATGTGTTCTTTCTCACTTCCACCTATTAAGACCCCTAGAACCCCACCCCCACCCCTTCCCCCCCTCCATGAAAAAAATAAAAATCATGACCAGATGCTCCAGAGGGAACGGGCAGTGATTGGAAAAATCTTCCAGG